>Ga0079305_1000733_pt1 | contig 60417 bp, 60 predicted proteins | sample LMS_cellobiose_e_FD_79183 | JGI IMG/M metagenome (GOLD analysis project Ga0079305, IMG submission 79183) | Rumen-fistulated moose microbial communities from Alaska, USA - LMS_cellobiose_enrichment | ecosystem: Host-associated > Mammals > Digestive system > Stomach > Rumen fluid ...
AACCGCAGCATCGCTCAGCAGACAACTGTTCTCCTCCGCAGCGCCCTTAAACTAGATGCAAAAGAATTACAGCTTAAAAATGCCCTCAAGACCATCAAAAGAGTCCAGATAAAAGAGCCACGTCACAAATTTCCCACCTCTGAGGAGCTCATAAGGGAGGATCGGGACAGATGACTGCAGTATTAGATGCATCAGCAGCCATTGAGCTGATCAGGAAAGCTGATAAGGCTGAATTAATTGAAACATATCTGCTCCATTCCAATCTTATTATCTCATCAGATTTATATAAAGCAGAATGTGCAAATGCGCTATGGAAGATGGCAAAAGCAGGAATGATAAAACAAGATGAACTTAGTACGCTGCTGGAGCAGTGCTATAAACTTGTCTATTCTTTTGTAAACATCGGAGAGAACAGTACAGAATCGCTGTTTGAGGCAATCCGGCTGGGACATCCTGTTTATGACATGCTGTATTTCACCCTCGCCCGCAGATCCGGGGCAATTATGCTGACCATGGACCAGCGCCTTACAAAGCTATGCAATGAAAACGGCATAGACTGTCCATTGCTTAATACGATTTAATATAGGCAAAAAAAGGGGGCTCCCGCTGTGGGAGCCCCTTCTATTTAACTTTAGACTTGGTTTCTTATTCTGTCTTATCTGGGATTTACAGTAACTGCCATGGATGCTGACTTCACCAGTGATCCGTCTGCGCTGTATGCGATGCAGGTCACATCATATACTCCAGGGTATGCGCAGCTCAGCTCGTATGTTGCCCCGGTCTCGCCGTCCTGGAACATTCCGTTAACGTACCAGATGAACTGTGCGCCTTCTGTTGCCTCAGCTGTGATTGTTGTTGTCCCTGTTGCGCTCTGCTTAACCACATCTGCTCCGGAAACTGAAACGTTGATCTCAGGGATGATGATTGTGAAAGGACCGGCCTGTCTTGAAGCCACTGTGCCGTTTCCGCTGATCTCGATATTGCTTGACTTGGACTCCTGGGCCTCATAGCCGTCATATGTTCCAGCAGAGTTGCAAGAGCAGAAGAGAGCTCCCATTGCCAGTGCCATAACCATCATCTTAACCATCAGTCTAAAGTTTTTCATTTCAATCTCCTTTTCAGTAACGTTTCACCAACGTTTCCGTTTACAATACCAACATTACTACAACGTTACTCAGTTGTCAATAGTAATGCAAAAGAAATTTTAACTTTTTGAAAACTTTTTTTTAAATGATTATAGCAAAAGGAATTAGTTTTTAAGAAATTTTAAAGAAATGTTATAGAAACGTATGAAAAGTGTCTAAAATTACCAACGTTAGTGGCTTGTTTCTGCCCTGGAAATAAAAAACCCAGCCGGAAGGCTGGGTTTTTTGTTTAGGGATACAAGCTTTACCGCTCGCCAGCAGGTATCAAGTTGAGCCGCTGCCCTAGGACGGTATTGGGCGCTCCAAGGTACATATCCACACCATCTCTTGTGGTATACTTCTCATGGTCGGTATTAAACGCTGCTGAAGGAGGAGTACCTGAATATCCATTTGACTGAGGAATAGTTCTACCTTCCGGTTTATATACCGGAGATTTACCCGGGTTATTATTACCCATATCATTACTTATTATTCTGTTCGCTCCTCTGATATTAGGAGGACCGTCGGGCTCGTAATCTCTAAGCTTATTTACGGAGCTATTACTGAACTCATCAGTAAAGATAGTATTGACAACCCCATTGTTCTTGACTTTCCACTGAGCGATAATTGCCCTGAGTTTTTCAGGTGTCATATAGAAGTTATGAGCAAACATCCAGTTCATATATTGAACCTTGCTCAAATCTACTCCGCCTGGGCTGAATGATATTGTCTCCAGTTTTTCACACCGGTCAAATATATGCCCCATATTGGTTACGTTATCAAAGCTCCAGCCGGAAAGGTCAAGCTTTGTGACGTTATAGCAGAGGTAGAACATCTGATACATATTGGTAACATACTGGGTGTTGAATCCTGTCATATCCATAGTTGTATATTTATAACAACCCTCAAAGAGATTGTGGCAGTCTCCATACAGATATACATCTCCACCATAGTAATAGTATACAGTGTTGTCATTTTCGTCATACCAGTAAGCAAAGCTTCCCAGGAAAGTTTCGCCTTTTACATTGTCAGGGTAGTCTCCTGTCACCGGATCCCGTTTCAGCGGGCCATCTGCCTTTCTGAATGTGGCTCCGGACTGTGCATAGGTATCATGCAGCTCTGTTATTATAGGCTTCATGTATTTGACAGGGTCAGAGATGTTTACCGGTCCTGGAGGGTCAATGTGAAGTGTTGCATTATCTACATTCTTTATGTAGTAGTTCTCGTTATACTTTCCTCCGTCGGCACACAGGTTTTCGCTTAAATCCAAAGTTCCCTGGCTTATTGTGTACTCGCCTACATCCTCCCCTGCCTCTCTGGTCAGAGCTCCGGTAAACACAGTGGTCTCCCAACTGGCAACATTCATAAGCGAAGCAGGTGTCACCTTGAATGTAAAGGCCGGGTCATCGTCGTCCTTTACCTTGCTCTTATAGCCAATGGAAACATAAACAGGGCATGGGGTTATTTCGAATGTTCTGGTACCAACAAAGTTTCCAATAGTGTAGTTGGTTGCATAGGTTCCGGTAAGTGCCAAGGTTCCCTGCGATATAGCATAAGTACCAGCCTTCTCCCCTGCAGCCCGTGTCAGTGCTCCTGTAAAGGCAGCTCCTGTATCAATAAGCGGTTCGGTAAAGAATGTGTATGATGCAGGATTAGCCTCGCCGTAAACTTTGTTCTGGCCTGCCGCTGGAATTACAGTCAGTGGTTTGGCATTAATAGTAAGGGTTGAGTTGGTAAAGGCAATAGTGTAATGCTGTGAGTTTGTACCAGTAAGAGCCAAAGAGCCCTGCCTTATTGCATATTCACCTACGTTATCGCCAGGGTCACGGACAGGGGCTCCGGTAAAGCTTAGTCCTGCAGGCAGAGCCTCGGCCGGGGCATAGGAAAGTGTTGGATCTGTATCTCCATAGTACTTACTCTGAACATTTGCACTTACATGGATTATATTGTTATCTGTAATGTTGAGAGTGCCGTTTACAAAGGACAAGTTATAGTTATCCACATACCTTCCACCTGCACCATCGGTATCCTCGGAAAGGGTTAAAGTACCCTGCCGGATTGCAAACACACCTACGTTTGCCATGCTTACGGCATCGCATTCCAGGCTGCCGGTGAATGCTGTGTCGGGCAGATCCTGGTTATTAGTATATGTATAAGTCGGGAATTCCGAATTAAGTGCCCTTGTAAATGATGTGGCTGTAACTGTAACGGTTTTCTTTTTGATAGTCAGGGTTGCAAGATTGCCGGAGCCTGGGGTAAGTTCGTTAAATTTAAGGTGATATGGCTTGCCGTCTGTAGCCTCACCGGACAAAGCCAGAGTTCCAGGCTTGATATAATAATCACCAGCCACCTCGCCGGCTTCCCTGCTCAAAGCTCCTGTACGCGAAAGACCAGCTGGAAGAGTTGCGGGGCTTAAGACATATGTGAATATAGGATCATCCTCTCCATAATATTTCTCAAAGCTTACAGCTGTAACCAGAATTTCACCTTTATTGGCAATATGGAACACACCAGGGGTAAACTCAATTCTCCAGTCGCCGGAATCGGGGCCTTCCAGGTGCATGGTTCCCTGGCTTATAGTATAATCTCCCGGGTCTTCTCCTGCAGTACGGGTCAGAGCTCCTTCGACAGTAAGTCCGAATGACATTCTTAAGGATTCTGCGCTTGGAGCAATATAGTAATCAAGGTCAGGGTCGGGGTCGTCTTCGAATTTGCTCTTGTTGTTTGCAATGATGGTGACAACACCTTTCTCATAGATAGTGAGCTTAGCCCCTATGAACACCAGGGTATATTTAGCGGCATTCTCGCCAGCAAGAGCCAAAGACCCCTGCTTGATATCATATTCACCAGCCTCTTCGCCGGCTACCCGGATCAAGTTTCCTGTAAACTCCACACCTGGCGGCAATTCAACCGGCACATGGGTAAAGGTGAGCTCCGGGTCGGGTTCTATCTTTCCCTGTGGATCATCAGGGTCGTATATTTTCTCTTTGTCCTGAGCAGTGACAAATATAACAGTACTATATCCCTCTCAATCAGTTGACTTCGGGAGAGGCTTGACATCGTTTACAAAGGCAACACCGTTGTCACATGCGATAAAAATAGAAAGTGTTAAAAGAATTATCGAAGTTATTAGAATTAGTCTTTTCATTTTCCTTTCTCCCTAAATATGGACCAGTCGTGGCTGAAACTCCACAATACGCCTAAAGAGAACCGGGGCGAGAAACCATAGTCCTGCACCCAATCCACACCAATATCTCCGGTGAACTGCAGATGCTTATGTAATGTCAGGTCAAAGCCCACAGAACTTCTCCACAGCAGATAGGTCTTCATATCTGTCTCCCCTTCATACTTATAGAGGAACCATGCAGGTCCCACTGCTGTACTTATATAGAAGTTAGGCTGGCTCTGGATTTTGTTGAAACGCCAGTTCAAGCCTGTCCCAAAAAGAACGTCGTAGAAAAATGCATTGTCGGCATCGTAGCCCGGGAACTCTTCCTTTACAAAGTCGTCGTGGGTCTGGTCTATGCCTAAAGTTACCGCTGCAAACCAGTGGGGCATAAGTGCGATTGTTCCCTCAAGGTTAAAATCACGGTCGCCGAACTTGACACCCAAGATATTCCTGGACTGCCCCGGCGGAAGGATTTTGAAGGTATCCACCAGCTCGCCGCTCCGGTTGAAATGTATTTGGCCGGGACTCTCGGCTTGAGTCAATGCCCGGTCCCTCCTCTCCAGAGATTCCCTATATTCAGAAGCTTGAGCCAGTGCCTTCTGATAAGCGATATCATTGGCATTCCGCTCTGTCTCAAGCCGGGCAATCTTTTCGTTAAGAGCAGCAATCTCCTCGTCTCGCGAGACTATCTCATCATCCTTGGCAGCAATAACACCATAGAAATGCTGTTCCTCATCGTTTAAAGCATTATTTCTATCGCGGAGATATGCGATCTGCGCCTCCAGGTCTGCCAGCTGTTCCTGAAGCCTGTCCTGCTCGGCCTGGCTTGCGGTGCGGTCGAACTCAGCCTGCCCTTTCTCCTGCTCAAGGCGCTCCACCTGAGTCCGCAGTTCGGCAAGCTGGCTTAGCATTTCATCGTTGGCATGGTCAGTTGCAGGAGCAGCTTCCATTATGCGGACATTGGGCATTGCCTCAGTTGTCCCTGGAGTTGAATTTTTTTTATTTACAAGAAGAATCCCAGCTGCGGTCAACAAAACAAGTAGAATAGCAGCTGCGATCACCACTGGTTTTTTCAAAATATTTTACACCTTTTATGCCTTAAAAAGGCTAACCACTGTCACAATAAAAAACAATATTAATAACAAAAAATTATTAATATTTTTTAATACCATTACTATTTAACCAAAAATACCAACACGAGTCAAGGGGGGGGTAGAACAACTTAATTACTTATAATATAATAATTTATAAGAACAAAAAAATTGGGGCCCTTTATCAGGAGCCCCTTTATATCATCACTTCAGACTTGTTTTCACCTCTATCAGCCGTTGATCAGCTGTGCCGGGCACAGGCGGTACATCTCGTAGCTGCCTGTCTGGGCTGCCTTCTGGATGAAGGAGCTGTCTACTGTGATGCTCTGAAGCACGCCGCACTCATTGAACATCCGGTACATCTCGATTACAGATGTTGTGTCAAATCCGGTCAGGTCCAGCTCTGAGAGGGAGCGGCACTTCTGGAACATACAGCTCATGTCCACTACATATGATGTGTTAAGGTTTGTGCAGTCGATATTAACTGCCTTGGTGCAGCCTGAGAAGAAGAAAACCATGCTTGTCGGGTTCCAGTTCTGGCATGACTCATCAAAGCTTGCTGTAAGGAAGCCGGAAGATGCCCATGGAGCGCCCTTGACACCGTAACCCTTGGAACTTACTTCGTATACTGTACCTTCTGTATTGTGGTCCTTGTCATCATAGTAGAATGTAAGATTTGTGCCCCTGAGAACTGCCTGAGCTTTGATCTCTGCAACTGCCTTTTCTGCTGGTTCCTGAACTTTGATTGTTGCTGTTGGAGTTGCAGCCTGGGAGGTAGCTGCCTCATATGAATCTGATCCACCAGCTGCGTTGCATGAGCAGAGTGCTGCTGCCATTACCAGGGCTACTGCCATCATCTTGATTGTCTGTCTGAAGTTTGTCATTTTTTTCTCCTTTTTTCAGTAACGTTTCACCAACGTTTCCGTTTACACTACCAACATTACTATACCGTTACTTAGTTGTCAATAGTAACGTGAAAGAAATTTTACATTTTTTGTAAACTTTTTTTTAATTATTTATGTTATAAAGATTTATTTTTAGAAAAAATTTTTAGTAACGCCATAAAAACCTATAAAAATATCTAAAAATACCAACATTGGCGGCTTGTTTCTTAGACTCTCGGTATATAAGGCAGGAGGATTATATGAACGACATAACAAACATAGAGAACAAGATACTAGTAATCAGGGGCCAGCAGGTGATGCTGGACCGCAATCTGGCGGAACTGTATGATGTTGAGACAAAAGCTCTTAATCAGGCGGTCAAAAGGAACATAGAAAGGTTTCCTGGACAGTTTATGTTTCAGCTTGATAACAAAGATATTTCATCAATATCTTCAAGGTCACAATTTGTGACCTTGAAGAATGGTTCATCAAGAGGCTCAAATATTAAATTTTTTCCACATGCATTCACAGAACAAGGTGTAGCCATGCTTTCTGCAGTTCTACGAAGTCCTGCAGCAATTCAAGTCAGCATCAAGATTATGGAAGCTTTCGTTACCATGCGAAGATTATTATTTTCTAATGCACAAGTATTTCAACGTCTAGATAGAATCGAAGCAAAACAGATAGAAACAGACCATGATATTGAAACAATCTTTACCCTCATGGACAAATACAAGGTAGAAGACAAGCAAGGTGTCTTCGTCCAAGGACAGATATTCGATGCATACATAAGAAATGCTTCGGCTTTACAAAGCTTGAGGATGCCCGGTGGATCAACATTGTACTCAATGCGCTGTAGAACAGGAGGATTATATGAACGACAAAAAACTTGACATAGTAATTGTACCATTGTAAAAAAAAAAGAAGCGAGGTGTAAAATGCTTGAAGAAAGAGACGGAACTGCCATAATCAAGCGTGCAGATGGCAGCACCTAACGGGTCACCGTAGAAGAATCGACCGCCGCCTCCCCTTTCGATGGGATAAAAAGCTTTGCCAACCTTCCTAAAGACGAGATCCTGAAACTTCTCAGAGACTCCAAGCGGCGGGGAAGGCAATGAAGATGGCTAATGAGTATAAATAGTAAAAACGCCCACAATAAAATCCAAAGTATATTTGCTGGCGTTTCCCCCTGTCAGTTTCAGAGTTCCCTGTCTTATGACATATGAACCCCAATCCTCACCAGGGTCTCTGGTCAGTTCGCCAGTCAAGGAAACTCCGGATGGAAGCGGGTCCGGGCTATAGGTGTATGTAAAAGCAGGGTCTGCCTCACCACTATATTTCCAAGCAGCATCAGCCTTTACCGTAATAGTTGAAACCGTTCCCTTCCCTCCTCCGCCGCCAGATGAGCGCAAGTTCAGCTCATTCTCGAGGAAATCACAAGAGATGAAAAGAAATAGAGAAATGAACAACAGTAATAAAGGTAAGGCCTTCTTGAGCATAACAATCTATTTTATGGTTCTGCCACTGTTGTAAGACGCTGGTTCTTGACTTGACCGATATCTCCACCAACATAAAGATTTGTAATAACGGTATTATTGACATGAGTTGGGTATGAATCCCTGGTGTCAAAATCAGCGCCATTAACTACTTTATGCTGTGAATATCTCATATCGTTTCCCATAATTCTGTTGCTTGGACTTGTTTCTGGATTCGTATCACTGTTGGTTATGTCAGCAAATAGCGCCTGTAGATTTGTTGGATTGCTATGCCCAGTGAAATCCCACGATTCAATTATGGTCTTAAGATCAGCACGGGTCAATTTGAAGCAATGGCTGAACCAATAGAGAATATCTTCTATATTTTTCAGTTCTGTATGGGACGGGAATGTTATAACAGCATTCTCGCAGCGGTCAAACATTCTGTTTACTGTTGTAACGCTAGAGAAGTCCCAGTTGCTCATGTTTACCGCTGTTACGAAGCTTGGGTGGCCTCTCCAGCAGGCGAACATGTAGGACATATCAGTTACTTCTGAGGTATTGAAGTTTGATACATCCAGAGTTGTAAGATTGCTGTTGGAGCACAGGTAGAACATATGGCTCATATTTGTGACACTGGAAGTGTCAAGGCCGCTGACATCCAGACTTCTAATATTCATCTTCTTGTTAGCTGGATCGGATCCGGAAAGATCAGTACTTGAGAACATATAGGACATATCTGTCACATTGGCAGTGTTGAAGTGAACAAACTTTCCATTTTGCTTTTCTGAATCCAATACAACTGATGTCAACCCTGTGCAGCCGTAGAACATATGGTTCATATTGGTTACAGCTGATGTATCAATACCTGTCAGATCGATAGAAGTATACTTGGTCTGCTCCCTGAAGAAATCGGCCATGGAACCTGCTTTGAACTTGAATGTGTTTCCTACTTTGTCAGAATGCCAGTAGATATGACCATTATTATCATACCATATCTTGACATTCTTTATTCCAACATACTCCACACCCTGGGGCTCAACTGCAGACCGGCTGAAGGATGTTACAGGATAAGCATCATACAGTGCATCAACTATATATTTGAAATAAGTGATATTAATATCAGGGTCTAGGTCTGATGTGAAGGTTGCTGCAAAATCCACCTCGCCATCAGGCATTGTAAATGAATACAAGTCTCCCCTTATAATAGGAGTGATTGTCTTTGCAGGATCTCCCCATGTTATAGAGACATCTTCCAGCACGGAGCCGCTCAATTCTTTAACATAGACAGTGACCAGATCGCCGGCAGCGGCGGCAGTGGCATTAGGCTGGACAACTCCCTTCTCATCGTCAAAAACCAGATTTATATCATAGATTTTTGGAGTGATGCAGCCCAGCTGCCAGATTCCGTTATCCATATGGCCGCTGATAACTGCCATTGCATCTGCAGGCATAACTACTGCTATATTGCCCTCTATATCACCGGCCGAATGGGTCAATGTGAAGTTATAGGTTCCCGGATTCAGGCCGTTTATTATATATTCAAATGGATATTTGTCAGATGCGCTTGTGGCAGTCACCACAAAAGGACCGCCGGAAGCTGTACCTGCGTAGGAAATGCTCAGAGTATCGTCCACAGCGGCAGGAGCAGTCACAGATACGCGTACAGAACCTGCCACCGCATTGGTAACCAGCTTGTTGACCATTACATCAACGTTCACAGAAGCGTTTTCAACATTTGTGACCTCGGAGAAACCTTCGTATATAACACTGGAACCATTTTTTATCCGGATTCCGAACACCCATGGGCCAGGGGAATAGTAGCCAATGCTCATACCTGCAGAATAGTTTATAGGTATCCAATCTGTAGCCCCATGGATTCTGGATCCGTCCGGAGCCACCCACTGAGGAACTGCATTATATTGATATGTAAAGGATGTCCAGTAATCACCGCTTGCTGACACAGCTTTCTGAAGATCTGAGGAATCGCCGTCCACAGTAAGGCATACCTTGACCAGACCGCTTGACTTAGAAACAGAAGAATCAGATACCGAACCGTTGTCGCAGCCGGTCAGAAGAACAAGAAGAGTTAATAATAATGTAAATATAGGTGCTATCTTCTTCATCATCTCTGCCTTATCAGATTTGATCCTGGGTTGTCAATTTTCCATATTTATTATCACCACCACCACCAATATACAGTGGTACATCATCTTTTGTTCTATATTCTATATAAACATTACCTTCTTTACGTTTAGCAAACTTTCCATTACGAGGATCACCACCGCCATTTTTAGTCATTGAATTTCGGAAAATATAATTTCTTCCATCATTACCAGAGTTAGTATTATTATAATTTCCAAACATTGTTGTTTCTGGGTGATCATGTTCAATACCATAAATATCTTTCTTATAATTTGGTCCCTGCCCAGCAAATGTCCAAGTTGCAACAATATCTGTAAATGTTTCAGGGGTCATAGACAGACAATGGCTGAACATATATGTCATTGTAGTAAGGTTTGCAAAGTTGGTTGTTTCTGGGAACGAGAAGCTGGCCAAATTTTCCTGCCGGTCAAACAGGTGAGCTACTGATGTCACATTTGTGAAATTCCAACCGTGCAGATCCAGTGAAGTCAAATGGCCAGGACAGTACACGCCGCTATAATTATAGCAGGCGAACATGGAGGACATATCTGTTACATTAGCAGTATTGAAGCCTGAGACATCCAGCTCTGAAAGCTGCCAGCACATATAGAACATATAACTCATATTTGTGACACTGGAGGTATTAAGACCGCTGACATCCACAGAAGCCAAACTCATCGCAGTTGGTTTTATGCCTGATGATTCTATAGTTTTGCTGCAGAACATATAGGACATATCTGTCACATTGGCAGTATTGAAGTGGACAAACTTTCCATTAGCATCTTTTTCTGTATCCAACACAACTTCTGTCAGCCCTTCGCAGCCCCTGAACATTCCAGACATGTTAGTGACAAGAGAAGTATCTATACCAGTAAGATTTATATTTGTAAAAATGCTGCAATCCTTGAAGAAGTTGGCCAGAGACCCGGCTTTGAACCTGAATGTACCGGCGTCGTTCTTCCAGCAGATTTTATTAAGGCCAGATTTATACCACAGTTTTACACCCTTTGTTTCAAAGTAATCCCCTTCGACCTGGCCGCTGTCATAACCAAAGACTGTGGCATCAGGATGAGAATCATTCAATATCTTGAACAAAGCTTTGAAAATCGAAATATCGATATCTGAGCCCACACCTGAATATGTAGCATTTATAGTCACATCATCAGCATCGGGCATAATAAAAGTGTACAGACCATTGTTTGGAACAATCGGATCAATGGAACCGCCGGTCCATGTCACGCTTACGTCGCCCTGAAGCACGTTGCCTGCATGGGGATTCAAATGGAAGGAAACCTTGTCGCCTGCTGCTGCAGAAGTAAGATTGATCTGATAACTGCATCCAATCAAGTTCAGAGTTATAGGATGAACTTTTACAGTGATATATCCAAGCTGCCAAACGCCATTATCAAGGTGGCCTGTGATCTCAGCCCGCTCTCCGGCACGGAGGTCTATACCGATAGCGGCACCGCTGCCGGTTGTGGAATGATTCAATGTGAATGTATAGTATCCGGAGGAAAGACTGCTTGCAGTGTAGGTGAATTCTGTAGTGCCGTTGCCAAGCGGGGTTCCAGAGACAGCCCCAGAAGAGCCGCTTGCTGTACCATGCCATGCTACAGTCAATGCCTCGGCATCAACAGTAGGTGCAGTTACAGTTACGCTTACTGAACCTGATGCCAGCTGAATGATCTTGTCCACCTCAACATTTACAGATGTATGGCCCGAATAAATGCTGGTAGTAGAAGTACCCTGGTAAATAAGATTTGAACCATACTTTACCTGAACCTCAAAAAGCCATTCACCGGCTGTGAAACTACCAAGGGAAGCAGGAGAGCCTGCGCTGCAACTAGGAATGAGTATAAACTGATTATTTGTAGACCCATGAATAGGCCGATTCTGACTCCACTGAGGAGTTGCCCTATAAAAGAACTTCAAGTTGGCAGAATCATAATCGCTGTCCACCGAAATGCTTTTCTGGCTATCGGAAGGTTTATCTACTGTAAGGGATACATCGACCAGGCCGCTGGACTTGGAAACAGAAGAATCTGATACCGATCCGTTGTCGCATGAGAGAATACAGAAAAATACTAATGTTATAAGACAAATGATTGCGCTTATGCTGCTTAATTTCGCCTTCAACCTATATATTCTCCTATTCTTTTCCTAATTATATTTTCCCTTCCAATTCCCACCGTTCAGAGACGCCCTGTCGGGTGCCTCTGAATGGTGGGACACCATGGGCGGAAAACCCGCCCCGGTGCCACACCTGAAAACCTAAAGCAAACTCTGCTTACGGATTCAAATTACTCGAATGTTCCTGTAATTGTTGCAGCCTGTGCCGGCATTCTGAAAGAAGCCTTGTGTGCAACATTATCCCATTCAATATCCTCTGCAGCAACACCAGTTACAGTAAGATTTGTAAGAGTACCGGTATAGTTCAGAGGCACAATATCGCCTTCTGCAAAGACTGTCTGAGTTGTTCCCATTGTAATAGGTGATTCAGGAGCAGTCACTGCATAACCAACCTGAACATAAAGTGACATAGCCTCTGCAACTTTACCTGTTTCATCGATTGCAGCGCAAGTAATATCATACATTCCATAAGTTCCATCTTCGAAGTTGAATGTAGATGTATATGGATCCCCTGGGTTTTCCTGATTACCTGCAGCAGCCGCTCCCTGGCTAATACCATTTTTAAACCACTCGAATTTAAGCGCATTACCCTGAGCAGACCTAGCAGATGCTGTATATGTAAGGGTTCCAATTGGAGTTTTAGATGTAGCATGTCCGGCTGCTGAAAGGGTGAAATCAATGATATCAGGTGCATTGATTGTTATCTGGCTTGAATGCCACTTTCCACCGTCGATTGTACCAGTAATACTTGTAATAGCTCCTGCGTATACAGTCACAGCCTGTGCAGCTCCCTCGGTTACTGCGCCAGATTCATCAGCATAGCGTAAGCCGATAGTGTATGCGCCAGGAGTCAGCTCTCCTTTAGACCCAGTAAATGTTGTGAGATTTCCAGTTCTATCAGTGGCGGTCAATGTAAATGCTGGAATATTTGGAGTAGCATATACAGAAAGACTCTCGTGATACACACCAACTTCTGCTAATTCTGGATTTTCAGGGTCGGCAGCTCTAGGTCCTGTAGTTGGAACTTTTACTGTGATACTTAATGTACCTTTACCAGTAGTATCAGGAGTAACTGTTACTACTGGACTTACATGGCCAGTAAAAATATTATAAGGTGCACTGCCTGAGTAGACAATAGTTGATCCTTTCATTACACGTGCATAGAATGTCCACTGACCAGCTGTAAAGTATCCAAGAGAAACTTTAGAGCCTGAAGTGTAGTTTGGAATAAGTACAAAGTTTTCACCTGTATCGCCGTGAACAGGTCTGACCTGAGTCCAATTATGATTAGCCTTGTACCAGTATGTAAAATCATTACCAAGATCAGAACCATCTGAAATGGTCTTCTGTGCAAACCCCTCCTGATCAACACCAAGGCTTACCATTACTTTCTCGCCGGAAGCAGCGCCACTGGCATCGTCTTTGCTCATGCCATTTGAGCATGATGCGAACAGCACTGCCAATACGACAAGTACTGTCATCAAAACTTTTCCTCTTTTCATTATTATCTCCTTAATAATAATATTTCTTATTTATACTTTATTTATATACATTTTCGTAAATAAAGTCAATAAAAAAACCAACATTGTGAAAGTACTAATAATGACAACTAGTGTCAAGCAAAAATTTTATATTCTTTCATTCACTTATTTTCCCCCGAAAAGAGCCCAGCTGTTGCTGAAGTTCCACTGGAGTCCGATGGTCACATGGGGCTTAAGATCGAAGTCCTTGATCCAGTCCAGACTTACGTCTGTGGTGAACTGCAGATTCTTATACAAAGTGAGGTCGAAACCCACCGATGATCTCCAGAGCAGATAAGTGTTTATACCCTCATCATCATTATAATTTATTTTATACTTAAACCAGGCAGGTCCAAGCATAGTTCTAATATAGAAGTTAGGCTGAAGCTGCAGAGAGTTCATCCGCCAGTTAAGTCCTGTGCCGAAGAGCACTGTGTACATATGGGCATGGTCTGACCTGAACCCCGGGAAATCCTCTTCCACCAGGTTGTCGGGCACCTCTGCTATTCCTGCATCTGCCAGGAGGAACCAGTGAGGCATGAGTGCGAATGTTCCTTCTATATCCCAAGCTGTCTCTCCCGCCCTGATTCCGATTATATTCCGGCTCTGTCCCGCAGGCATTGTCTTAAAGGTGGAAACAAGTTCCCCTTCCTCGGTCATCCGGGTGCCTGGTACAGAATTGGCCTCATCCAGCGCCGCCTGTGCCGATGCCACCTTGGCCTCGTACTCCTCTATCCTTGCCAGGGCCTCCTGATATGCTGCCTCGTTCTCTTCCCGCTTTTTCTCAAGCTGGGCCAGCTGCTCGTTCAGGGCGGCAATCTCTGCACCTAAACTGCAACATCATCACGGAGTTTTCCCTCCGAGCTGCTGAGCTCGTTGTTTCTTCCCCGGAGCCAGCGGTTCTGATCTGTCAGGTCTGCGTTCCGCCGCTCAAGAGCGTCCTTTTCGGCTTTAAGGGCGGTATAATCAAACTCCTGCTGAGCCATCTTGCGCTCAAGATCCTCAAGCTGGGCACGGAGTTCATCTATCTGGGCATTCTGAAAGAGGATTATTTCATCGTTGGGGCTGGTGCCGTTCTTGGCTGTATTATTTTCCATGGTATCCTCGATGATACGTACAGGGGGTGAGTCTTCTTTCTGTCTTGTCGCAATCACTATACCAGCTGCAGCAAGCAGAGCAAGCAGTACAGCGGCCGCTATAATGACTCCTTTTTTCATTGGACAATACCTCTAATCGATATATCGGCAGCTTGGTATATATTATCAAGGAAAAAAATAACGCAGAAATAAAAATAAATACCAACAAATAATTATACTTCATTAGAAATATCGTGGTCAACAGGCCAAAAGATATCATAAAGAGCCCACCATAATTGTATTCGTTTCTACCTCCCTTTCTTTTATTCAGTAACATTTCACCAACGTTTCCGTCTTGCAATACCAACATTACTATACCGTTTCTAAACTGTCAATAGAAACACTGGAGAATTTTTTCATTATTTTGAAACTTTTTCCTAATTGCTTATATTGTAAGAACATACGGCGTGGCAGGGTTTCAAGTCCTCCTATGGTATGGTCAAAAAAATAGCCAGCATGAAGCTGGCCTATTTTTTTGCCCGAAAGAGGACTTGGCCTCCGGCCCGCCCCCGGTCGCTTGATCCTCGCTCCTGCTCGGCGCTCCCGGGTTTCAAGTCCTCCTATGGTATGGTCAAAAAAATAGCCGACATAAAGTCGGCCTATTTTTTTGCCCGAAAGAGGACTTGGCCTTCGGCCCGCCCCCTCGCCACTTGCTCCTCGCCCCTGCTCGGCGTGGCAGGGTTTCAAGTCCTTCCTTGGTATGGCCATAAAAAAACCCAGCTTATAGCTGGGTTTTTCTATGCCCGAAAGAGGACTTGAACCTCCATGACCGTGAAGTCACTAGAACCTGAATCTAGCGTGTCTGCCAATTTCACCATTCGGGCGTGAACATTCTTATAATAATAGAGTGAATAATTCTTGTCAATAAAAATCGCCTTGTTTATTTAGAGATAAAATGGTATTTTATGTTTAAGGATTAAAAATGGGTGTAAAAGTTCTGTTTATAGGCGAAATCGTAGGAAAATCCGGAGTATTCTGCGTCAAGAAGCTTCTGCCGTCCCTCAAGGAGGAGCATGGCATAGAGTTTGTGATTGCAGCCAGCGAAGGTGCTACTGGCGGTTTCGGCATAGGCAAGACCCACTCCATATACCTGCGCAAGCTGGGTATTGACGTACTCACCTCCGGAGAGAAAATCTTTTTCAAGAAAGACATAGTTGAGCATCTTCCCAAATCCCCATGGCATCTGCGGCCAGTGAATTATCCTTTCGGCTGTCCTGGACGGGGCTGGCGTATATACCCTTGCGGTGATAAAAAGATTGCTGTCATCAACATTCTGGGTAACTCCGGATTCAACCGCACCCATCTGAACAATCCATTCCTTATGCTTCCCGATCTGGTGACCAAGGCCAAGGCCGAGACTCCTATAGTGATAGTAGATTTCCATGCCTCCACCACTGCCGAAAAAAAGACTATGTTCTATATGATGGATGGCAAGGTGAGTGCTGTCATCGGCACCCATACAAAAGCCCTCTCTGCCGACAGCCAGATCCTGCAGGGAGGAACTGCTGTCATCTGCGACAGCGGACGGACAGGAAGCCTGAACTCTGTGGGGGGCCTTGAGCCAGAGATTGAAATAAGGAAATATATGACCCAGCTGCCGGAACGCTCTAAAGAATGTTGGGAAAACCTGGAACTGCAGGGCGTTGTCCTGGATATAGACCCGATATCGGGAAAAGCACTCTCTATAGAGAGTATCCGAAAAAGCTGCCCCTATGAGCAAGGAGAGAACACCGATGTATGAATGTGGCGTAGTACAGAAAATCTCAGGTAAGGAAATAACTATAAAATGTGGCACCAACAGTACATGTGCTGCCTGTAAATCACCAATATGCAAAAAGAAAGACCGTATCTTTGATGTACGTAACACCCATGGCTATCAGCTTGAAGTTGGAGACGAGGTAGAGTTTCTGCTCCCTTCTGGACGTACTGTGTTCGAGAGCTTCCTAGTCCTGATTCTCCCTCTCCTGCTCTTCATTGTGTTCTATTATGTTGGGAAAGGTATCTTCGGTGCAGACAGCGAGGGACGCAATATTCTGTGCGGACTTTTAGGTATTGCCAATGGTTTTCTGATCGCACTTTTCTACAAGAAGCTTCGGGGAAACCGGGATATTCCTGTAATAACCCGTAAATGCTAATTACCTGGAAACCCAGGTTTCTTTTTCCAGAATCAGATTCTTAACAACTGCAGTTGCATAGAGTGCGGCAGTCTCTGCCCTGAGTATGTTCTCTCCCAGATAGACAGGCTTGAATCCTTTTGTTTCCAATATCTCTATATCCTTCTGGGAAAGTCCCCCCTCGGGTCCTATAAACAGGCTCACCTGCTCAAAATTGCTGTCCAAGTATTGATGGATGCTCTTCTTGTTAAGCGGACTCTGATGAAAGAAAAGTGCTGCCTCGCCCTCTCCTGCCGGTGGAATATCCTCAAGGCGCATCACACATTCAACTGATGTATGAACAGAGGTTCCACATTGCTGCATAGCCTCTTTTATGATCCGCTGCCAACGCTCAGGTTTTCCATCCTTGAAATCTTTAAGATGTATCTGTGAATACTCTGTCTCCACCGGCACCACAGATGCTACACCAGACTCCACCGCCTGCCTGATTATCAGATCCATGTTCTTGCTCTTGATAAGGCTCTGATACAGAACCACTGGCATATTCTGCCGGCTCTCCTCAGTCCTGGCAGCAGGAAAAAGCTCAAGCGTACACAGTCCGCCATCGAACTTGGATACAATGCCACGCCAAACAGAACTATCTGGAGCTGTGCACTTAAGTTCTGCCCCTACTTTGACCCGGAGCACATTCTTAAGGTAATGGGAATCCTTTTCTCCTAAAATAATACTTGAGGCACCTGAGAATGTACTGGGCAGGATGAACTGCTTCACTTGGCAGTGATTTCCCCAGCCCGGAGCATCCGTACTGCTTCCTGAAGAACAATATCAAACTCCATATCATAAACCGGAGGATTGTTGTTGGTCATATTCAGCTCGTTGCGGATAAGTTTTCGGACAATCCTGTCCTCCAGAACAATGCCCTCGTCCTTAAGACCATGGATGAATGTGTCAATCTGAAGATCTGAAGGTTTTGGATTTTCCTGCACAAACTTCTGGACACGGAACTCTTCGATCAGCTTCTTGTAGGAAGCCTTTTCCTCGTCAGTAAGCTCCTTCTCCTTAACCTCTTTATCCGGTGCAATTCCCACCTTGTTGATATTCACATCTTTCGGTGTATAGTACTTGGACATAGTCAGTTTAAAACCATCCCGGCCCAGGGCATGCACCTGTTGTACAGAGCCTTTTCCATAGGTGGTCTCGCCTATCAGCACAGCCCGTCCGTTATCCTGAAGAGCTGCAGAGAGAATCTCGGATGCAGAGGCAGAACCTTTATCAATCAGGACTGCTATCGGAATAGACTTGGAAAGACGCACTTTCTTGCTTGCCTTGAACACATGGTTCAGCGACGGGCTTTCCACCTTGCCTTTGGTGCTGACAATAACGCCGTCATCCAAGAAGAAATCTGCAATATCTACAGCAGCATCCAGAACTCCACCCGGATTGCTCCGCAGGTCGATGACCAGATACTTGATCCGCTTCTTGGAGAAGCTGTCCAGTGCCTCCTTCACCTTGTCTGCAGTATTAGGAGTGAACTGGATAATACGCAGATATCCTATATCTTTGCCCACCAGGTCTGATTTTACAGTAGGAACCTCGATGACAGCCCTTGTGATGTCGTAAGTAAAGGTGATGTCGTCTCCACGGAGGAAAGTGACATTTACCTTGGTACCAGGCTCGCCCCGGAGCATATCGGTGACTTCATCCAGAGCCATGCTTTCGGTGGATTTGTCGCCAACCTTTATAATATAGTCACCAGCCCTGATTCCAAGCCTGTATGCAGGGGTATCTTCTATAGGAGCCACAACCCGCACATATGGAAGATGTTTCTCGTCAAAGCTGGTGTCCCCGTAATGCTTGCTGATATAAAGGCCTACACCGCCGAACTGGCCGGTGGTGGTATCGGAAAGGTCTTCCATCTCCTTTTCGGTCATGAATACAGAATAGGGATCGCCCAGGCTTTCGAACATTCCTTTCATAGCCCCTTCGAACAGTGTTTTCTCGTCCACATCCTCAACATAGTAGGTTTTGATGAACCGCATCATCTCGTCAAAAATCATGCCATATTGACTGTTCTTGCCTGCTCCCTGAGCAAAGCTTACTGGAACAAATGCCAAAAAAAGGACTATTGCCATAAAGGCACCCGAGAGCCAAACCCAAATTCTTCTGTCTTTCTTCATATATTCAATATCGCTTTACTTATTAGATTTGTCAATATATACTGGAGGTGATGAGAAAATTGCTTTTTGCCGGATTTCTGTGGGAAGTGATCCGGTTCCTGTATATGTACATCTTTGCAGCTGCCACACGGAACTTTGATCTGTTCATGTGGATGAACGCCCAGCAGATAGTCACCATCTTCGGTATGTTCTTCCTGGCATACAACTTCAGCAGATACCGGCAATATGCCAGACTTATGCTTGTAGCCAAGGTGTTCGGTATCCTTGCCGACTTCATCTTTATCTTCAAGCTCAGCCGTACTTCGGAGGCACTGGCTGCCACCTCCCTGCTTATCCCCGGCTTTGCTCTGGTACTGGACCTGTTTTTCGGCAGCGTACTCTTCTTTGTATCCCGGCATCTGGAGGATGAAGAATGATTGCCTATATCACCTATCCAGAATGGCTCCATCCAGAAATTATCCCGGGGCTCCCTATACGCTGGTATGGACTTATGTACCTGGTGGCGTTTGTCATCGCTTTTCTGCTGCTCAGGCATCAGATGGCAGAGCGGAACATACTTAAGCCCAACGATGAGGCTATGAATATGATAACCTGGGGCATTATAGGACTTCTTCTGGGAGCCCGTATATTTGCCACCATTGTATATGACGATACAGTGCTGTATCTGACCCATCCCTGGCTTATCTTCTGGCCTTTTGACAGCCACATGCACTTTACAGGATTCCAGGGGATGTCGTATCACGGCGGAGTCATAGGCGGCACTTTGGGAATACTTTTTTATTCCATCAGGTACAGAAAGAACTTCTGGGCAAATGGCGATATGATGGTGACCTCTATTCCATTCGGCTACTTTTTCGGCAGGCTGGGAAACTTTATAAACGCAGAGCTTTATGGGCGGGTCACCGATTCTCCCATAGGGATGATTTTCCCAGGGCAGAGCCAGCCCAGGCATCCAAGCCAGCTGTACGAAGCTTTCTTTGAGGGGATCTTCCTTGGCCTTCTGATGTGGTTTGTATTCCGGAAACTTAAGCTTAAAGATGGAGTACGGATAGGACTCTATTTCCTCTGCTATGGGATTATCCGCTTCTTTATTGAATATTTCCGGGAGCCGGATGAGAATCTGGGCTTCATACTCCTGAACCTCACCATGGGACAGGTGCTGTGCCTGCTCATGATGCTGTTCGGAATTTCAATCATTCTTCTGCGGAGCAGAAAGACTACTTGATTCTGTATTCAGATGTCTCCAGATGGTTTCCGGCGGCATCGTAGCGTTTTACTGTATAGCGGTAGTAGGTGCCATCTGCCTTGATATGCTTGCGCACCACAGTCTGACCTTTGTCCAGATATTCGTAGACTTTGAAATTTTTGATTCTTCCCTTGGCGCTGAACTCAGTCTCCTTGGAGAGCCGGCCATCCTTATCATACTCGTAGGTAAAGAAATCGTCCAGCTGACCATCCAGATAGAGACATTCCTTAACCAGCTTGCCAGAGGCATCATATTCGAATGTGGAAGTCTCGCCGATTACAGCACTGTTGTTATACAGGATAGTCTCTTTGATAAGCTGACCTTTGTCGTTGTATTCCTTTACCCGCTGGTCATAGGGTGCAAAGTTCTTGGGCACCTTGTTGTCCGGCTTTGGGACAAGTGGTGTGGTGGTCTGCGGGGTCGGTGCAGCAAACACAGAGAAAGTCACAGCCCACAGTGTCAAAGAAATAAGTATAAACAGACAGATACATTTTTTCATCAAGTATTCTCCTTGTCGCGGTTCTTGATCACATTGCGCCGGATCTTGCCGCTTATAGTCTTTGGAAGCTCTTCTACAAACTCCACTATACGGGGGTATTTGTATGGAGCTGTTGTATGCTTCACATAATCCTGAATCTCTTTCACCAGTTCTGGACTTCCAGGCCTGTATTCCTTGGTCAGGACAATAGTTGCCTTGACCACCTGGCCGCGGATCGGGTCCGGAGCTCCGGTGACAGCACATTCCAATACTGCCGGGTGTCCTTCCAGTACACTCTCTACCTCAAAGGTACCTATCCGATAGCCGGAACATTTGATGACATCGTCGCAGCGGCCCATGAACCAGTAGTAGCCATCCTCGTCCCGCCATGCAGTGTCTCCTGTAAAGTAGTAACCGTCATGGAATACCTCCTGAGTCTTTTCAGGCTCTCCGTAGTATTCACATACTAAACCGGGGAAACGTCCATTTGTTGCAGAAAATTTTTCTTTATCCAGCTTAAAGCAGATCTGACCGCTGACTGCTGTACCCACCTCCTCAAGCTCGTCGTTCAAAAGGCAGATATTGTAGAAAGGTGCCGGTTTTCCTGCAGAACCCGGCTTAATCTTCTGCCCCTCAAAGTTGAACAGGAATACAGTGGATTCTGACTGGCCAAAACCTTCGGTAATCTCAAAACCGGTAAGCTCCTTCCATTTTCGGAACACCTCGTCGGACAGGGGCTCGCCAGCAGTGGAACAGTGTCTGATGGAGGAAAGATCATACCCGGAGATATCCTCGTGAATCAGGAACCTGTAGATTGTCGGGGGTGCACAGAATGTGGTAACTCTATACTTCTGCACCTGTTCCAACAGATCCACTGGCTTGAATCTGGAGTGATAATCGTATACAAAGAGTGCAGTCTCGCATATCCACTGGCCATAGAGCCTGCCCCAGCTTGTCTTGGCCCAGCCGGTGTCTGCAACAGTCAGATGCAGTCCACCTTTCTGTACATGCTGCCAGTACTTGGCTGTCACAATATGCCCCAGAGGGTATAAGAAATTATGGATTGCCAGCTTTGGATGGCTTGTAGTACCAGAAGTAAAATAGCCCAGCATATAGTCATCGTTGGTTGAGACATCTTCCCGCTTAAGAACCGGGAATGGGGCTGCATCCTGACAGCCTGATACAAAGTCTATCCATCCTTCGGGCAGGTCGGAAACCGGTTTGTCCACACCGAATTCGTTTACCATAATCAGCTTCTTGACAGAAGGGGACTGGGACAGGGAGTCAGAGATGTTCTTGATTATCCCAGGAGCATTTACTGCAATAATCATCTTAATCTTTGCAAAGTTGTTGCGGTAGACCAGATCCTCTACAGTAAGCATATGGGTCGCAGGAATCGCCACAGCACCAATCTTGTGCAGTGCCATCATACTTACCCAGAACTCGTAGCGCCGCTGGAGGATAAGCATGACCATGTCGCCCCGTCTGACGCCGCACTCCATAAAGAATGAAGCAGCCCTGTCTGAACGCTCCTTAAGCTGGGCAAATGTGATGATGCATTCATCGCCTTCGTCGTTGGTCCAGACCAGAGCCCTGGCATCGGGAGTCCTGGCTGCAATGACATCCATGACATCGTAGGCAAAGTTGAAATTCTTCGGGATATTCAGTGCGTAATTCTCAATAAAGTCCTCGTACGAGGAAAATTCTGTCCGTGGTAAAAAAGCCTCTTCCATCGGTGTACAATCCTTGTATCAAAGTAATATAAATGTCAAAAATCTGATGCGTCTGTCATCTGCATTCTGCTGTCCGTGTGGCAGGGAGGAATCAAAGTAGATTGAATCCCCTTCGTTAAGAACCACATAGTTGTCCCCTATCATGACACGGACCGAACCCTCCAGCACATAGTTGAACTCCTGTCCTGGATGTGTTGTCGGGTGGATAACTGGAATCTCCCCCGGGTTCACTGTAACCAGGAAAGGGTCTGCCAGGCGGTTTGCAAAGCCATATGCCAGCGACTCAAAATGATAGTCTGCAAGCCGGTCTACAACTATTCCTTTGTCCTTGCGGGTGACAAAGAAGGAGACATGATGAGAATCCTCGCCGGAGAGGAAAGTGTTAAGGTCAATGTTGAACCGCTTTCCCAGGCTGAACATTATACTGATAGGAATCTCGGTGTTGCCAGACTCAAGTTCCCGGTAGCGCTCCTCAGTGACACCGCAGATTTTTGCAAAATCTGCCTCCGACATCTCCATAATATCCCGCAGCTCCCTCATCCGGGCAGCCACAGCTTTATTCTGTTCGCTTACCATAGCTTCTCCTTACTTCTTATTATCCTTTTCCCTTATATTCTTGCGCATGATCTTGCCGCTTATTGTCTTCGGAAGCTCATCCACAAACTCAACAATACGGGGATATTTATAGGGTGCAGTAGTCTTTTTCACAAACTCCTGAATCTCCTTGACCAGGGCATCGCTTCCAGGCTTATATGCAGCAGCCAGCACAATTGTGGCCTTGACTACCTGTCCACGGATCGGGTCCGGTGCTCCAGTGACAGCACATTCCACCACAGAAGGATGCTGCATCAGAACGCTTTCCACCTCGAAGGTGCCAATACGGTAACCAGAACACTTGATGACGTCATCGTTTCTTCCCATAAACCAGAAGAAACCATCCTCGTCCCGCCATGCAGTGTCACCGGTAAAATAGTAGCCATCCCGGACCACCTTGGCTGTCTTGACCTGGTCGTAGAGGTATTCCTTGAAAAGTCCAGGGAATTTGCCATTTTTAAGAGGGAAAGCAATCTCGCCCACCTCGCCGTCGTCACACTCCTGTCCTTCGCTGTTAAGCACTACTGCGTTGTAGTATGGAGATGGCTTTCCGATGGAACCAGGCTTAAGGGAGTTCTCGTCAAAGTTCAGGAACGACAGTGTAGTCTCGGTCTGTCCGAACCCCTCGGTTATGCTGAGTCCTGTGATTGCCTTCCATTTCTTGAACACATTGTCTGACAGCGGCTCTCCTGCTGTGGAGCAGTGGACCAGAGAGGAAAGGTCATAGCCCGACAGATCCTCCTGGATCAGGAACCGGTAGATAGTAGGTGGTGCACAGAATGTGGTGATATGATATTCCTCAATCAGCTTGATCAGATCCACCGGCTTGAACTTGGAGTGATAATCGTATACAAAGACTGCAGCCTGGCTTATCCACTGACCATACATCTTGCCCCAGACTGCTTTTCCCCAGCCTGTGTCAGCCACAGTCAGATGCAGACCACCTTTGCGGACTTTCTGCCAGAAGTAGGCTGTAACAATGTGGGCCAGCGGGTAGAGATAATCATGTGCCACCATCTTTGGATGGCTGGTGGTGCCAGATGTAAAGTAGACCAGAGAGACATCGCTGTTCTGTGTCACCCGTGGCTCTCTGTAGGGCTCTGCCTTTGCCACACCTTCGTCAAAGCTCTTCCAGCCAGGCCGCTGTGCATTTACAATAACTAAATGCTTCACGGTCGGAGAATCAGCCATAGCCTGCTCCACGTGAATCGGAACATCGTTCTCATCCACAGCCAGAATCATCTTTATCTTTGCCGCATTGTTACGGAACACAATATCTTCGGCTGTAAGCATATGGGTGGCCGGGATGCATACTGCACCAATCTTGTGCAGAGCCAGCATGGAGAACCACCATTCATAGCGCCGCTGGAGGATAAGCATGACCATATCCCCTTTTCCGATTCCAAGGCTCTTGAAGAAGGAGGCTGTCTTGTCAATATTCTCCTTGAGCTGGGCAAAGGTAAAGCGCTTCTCTGCACCCCGATCGTCAATCCACAGCATAGCCAGTGCATCCGGGGTCTCGGCAGCCAGCACATCCATGACATCATAGGTAAAGTTGAAGTTCGATGGAACATTCAACTTAAAGTTATTGAAAAAATCATCATATGATGAAAACTCAGTTCTATTTACAAATTTTTCTACCAACATTAAAAACTCCTTAGAAGATTATTGCAAGGAACTTTGCCGGTTTTCCGTTCAAAGCTCTCATTCCATGAGGCCGGGTAGAGTCAAAGTAGATTGAATCCCCCGGCCCTAGAATGACTTCCTTCCTGTCAATAATCAATCTAAGGTCGCCCTCAAGAATATAGTTGAATTCCTGCCCCGGATGGGAATTGAAATGAATTTCGCTTCCATCATCTGCCGGGGCTACCACCATGAAGGGGTCAGCCTTCCTGTTGGCAAATCCATAGGCCAGCGACTGGTACTTGTAATCCCGCCTCCGCTCTATGGAGAGTCCCTGATCTTTTCTGGTGACAAAGTAATGATGGCGATGAGGCTCATCCCCAGAGATAAGGGTAGTAAGCTCAAATCCATATTTTTTTGCCATGCTCTGAAGCACTCCAACAGGAATATCCACAGCTCCGGTCTCAAGCTTCTGATAAGCCTCCGGCTCCATGTGGCATACCTGGGCTGCCTCCTCAACAGAGACATCCATAATCTCCCGCAATCCTTTAAGCCGGTCTGCAACCTGCTTCATATCATTGCTGAATTCATTCATGCCTCAATCCCCCTTTCTTTCAAGAGTTCTGCTCCAAGCTGTGTCAGCTTGAACTTCTGTATTTTTCCACTGCCTGTCATCGGGAATTCATCATCCAGGAAGAATACATATTTTGGAACTTTATATCTGGAGATTTTTCCGATGCAGTAGTTACGTACATCATCCTCTATAAGCACCTTGCCTGGATAGAGAATGACAAAGGCTCCGACAACCTCGCCATATTTCTTGCTGGCAATTCCGGCCACCTGTACATCCTTGATCTCAGGCATTGTCCTGAGGAACTCCTCTATCTCCATAGGATAGATGTTCTCGCCGCCACGGATGATCATATCCTTGATACGGCCTGTGACCTTAAAGTAACCATCCTTGGTCTTAAGCCCCAGGTCGCCGGAATGGAGATAGCCATTCTTATCTATTATCTTAGCAGTTTCCTCAGGCATTTTGTAGTAGCCTTTCATAATATTGTAGCCTTTGCAGCAAAGCTCGCCTACAACCTCAGGTGGACACTCCTCAAGAGTATCTGGATCAAGAACCTTGACATCGATGAAAGGCAGCTCCTTTCCTACTGTGGTGACACGCTTTTCCAGCGGATCCTCGGTAGTGCTCTGGGTCATACCTGGAGATGACTCGGTAAGTCCGTAGACACTGGTTATATCCTTCATGTTCATCTCATTGACAACCCGCTTCATAAGCTCCACAGGACACTGGGAACCAGCCATGATTCCAGTACGGAGCGAGGACATATCGTACTTCTTGAAGTCTGGATGATTAAGCTCGGCAATGAACATAGTAGGAACACCGTATATGGAGGTGCATTTCTCGTGGTCTATGGCAATAAGTGCCTGCTTGGCATCAAAGTGTTCCAGCATGACATGGGTGGCACCATGGGAATAGATAGCCATTACCCCCAGTACAATTCCAAAGCAGTGGTACAGCGGAACAGGAAGACATACCCGGTCTTTCTCGGTATACTTCATACTTTCGCCGATATAATAGCCGTTGTTCAGAATATTGTAGTGGGTCAGCATGACACCCTTAGGGAATCCGGTGGTGCCGGAAGTATACTGCATATTAACCACATCATCTTTCTTTACAGCATTCTCTGCCGCATGCAGAGTCTCGTCATCCACATGCTGACCAAGGAGCATGATCTCCTGGGTAGAGAACATACCACGGTGCTTCTCCTGTCCTATGTAGATTACATTCTTAAGGAACGGGAAGTTCTCAGATTTAAGGTGTCCCCTCTCATAGTAGTCCATCTCTGGCACCAGAGTCTTGGTCATAGCCACATAGTCGTTGTCCCGGTAGCCATCTGACAGGCACAGAGTGGTGATATCCGACTGTTTCATCAGATACTCAAGCTCGTGCAGCTTGTACATAGTATTCACAGTTACAAAGACAGCTCCGATACGGGCACAGGAGAAGAGGAATGTAAGCCAGTCGGGCACATTGGTGGCCCACATACCCACATGGTCTCCATTCTTGATTCCAATAGCCAGAAGCCCCTTGGCCAGAAGGTCTACCCGGTGGTCAAACTGAGCATAGGTAAGCCGTAAATCCCGGTCAGGATAGACCAGGAACTCGTGCTCCGGATCTTTTTTTGTCTGGTATCTGAGCATTTCGCCCAAAGTCATCTCAAACATCTGTCATCTCCTTAGAACGGTGTATACACCACAGCCAGAATCTTGGCAGGTTCTTTTCCAACAGAATGGAGATGATGGGCAACAATAGAGTCGTAGTAGATGCTGTCCCCTTCGGAAAGCTCATACTTCTCCTTGCCGTAGATAACCTCAATCTGTCCTTTCATGACATAGATGAACTCCTCTCCTTCGTGGGTGGACAGGTGCACATCCTTATGAGAATCCGGGAATACGTCAATCATGAAAGGATCCATGTGACGGCCTGCCTTGTTGTGAGCCAGGGAGTAGAAATCCAGATCCGATGCCTTGGCGTTGCTCCGGTCAGAGAAGCGTGTAACCTCGGTCTTCTCGTCCTTCCGGGTCAAGGAAGGTCCGATATTCTCTTCGTCATCAAGAAATGTTCCCAAACGGACACCTAGGACTCTTGCAATCTTTATTAGCGGTGTAAGTCCCGGAATCAGCTTTCCGTTCTCAATGTCAACAATAGTCTGTACCGCCAGATTTGCTCTTTCGGACACATCTTCTACTGTCAGTTCACGGCTTTCTCTGATGAATGCCACTTTGTGTCCAATCTTGTTCTTTTCGTCCATTTGGTTTTTCTCCTTATATCTTAAATACTAAAAAAGCCGAGGTGTAAGACCCCGGCTTCTGCTTTCGCTTTTCCAAAGTTCTACACACTCTCTACGCATTGACAGGTAGGTCGTAGCCTGCCTTAATGACTTTGAGGTTGACTTCGTTGAATTTCTTGTTCCGGGCAGAAATGGCCTGGTCCAGGGCAAACTCAAAGGAGTCCACGCTGCATAGCCATGGCACAGCCTTGACCAGCGCACCCAGTGCCACCATGTTACCAGCCCGCTCGCTGCCGTTCTCTGCCGCAATCTTGTTGCACTCAATACCAATCACCTTGATATCGGTACGAGTCGGCTTGTTCTCAATCAGAGAGGTGTTGTAAATCAGGATTCCACCCTTCTTCATCCGTGGCTCAAACTTGTCCATAGAAGGCTTGTTGAGAACGATACAGATATCTGGATGCTCTACAACAGGAGATGCAATCTCCTCGTCTGCCACTACAACGCTGCAGTTGGCTGTACCGCCACGCATCTCGGCACCGTAGGATGGGATATGGGATACAAACTTATCCTCTTTCATAGCTGCAATACACAGAATCTTTCCGGCGAGAATAACGCCCTGACCACCGAATCCGGCAAAAATAAGCTCTTTTGTCATTTTGTCTTCTCTCCTCCATCTCTGAAGCACTTAACAGGATAGTATGGTTCCATAACATCCCGTACCCACTCAGCTGCCTTGGTCGGATCCACACCCCAGTTGGTAGGACACATGGACAGAATCTCCACAAAGGAGTAGCCCTTGCCATCAATCTGGTTCTGGATAGCCTTCTTTATAGCTTTCTTGGTCTGGTTGATGTGCTTTACATCATATACTGCGCACCGCTCGATATAGTAAGGTGCCTCCAGTGTGTTCAGGAGCTCGCATGCCCGGATTGGCCAACCTACCTCCTTTGGATTTCTTCCATAAGGGGTGGTCTTGGTGACCTGACCTTCCATTGTAGTAGGAGCCATCTGTCCACCAGTCATACCGTAGATAGCATTGTTGATGAAGATGACAGAGATATGTTCTCCTCTGTTGGCTGCATGAACAGTCTCGGCAGTTCCGATAGCCAGAAGGTCGCCGTCTCCCTGATAGCAGATGACAACCTTGTCCTTATGAACTCTCTTGAGTCCAGTGGATACAGCAGGTGCTCTTCCGTGAGCAGCCTCAAGACCGTCGGCATTCAGGTAGTTGTATGCCAGAACTGAGCATCCTACAGGAGCAACAACCAGAGTCTTCTCCTGGATTCCCAGCTCGTCCATGATCTGTGCAATCAGTTTGTGAACAATTCCATGACCGCAACCTGCACAGTAGTGGGTCCGTACATCCTTCATGGATTTTGGAAATGAATATATTTTTTCTTCAGACATAGCTCTTAATCCTCTGAACAATCTTTTCAACCTCAGGCAGCATTCCACCAGGACGTCCCAGGAAATCTACATCGCAGTATTTTCCGGCATTGATCTGAACATCCTGAACCATCTGTCCCATGCTCATCTCTACAGTAAGAATCTTCTTCACCTTCTTGGCAGCATCGGCAATTGCCTGCTTTGGGAACGGCCACAGGGTGACAGGGCGGAACAGACCGACCTTGATTCCTTCGGCTCTGAGCATACGGATAGCTTTCTTGCAGATTCTGGAAGCTGTACCATAGGCAACAATCATGTAATCTGCATCATCCATATTCTGGGTGTCGTAGATAACCTCGTTCTCCTCGATCTTCTTGTAGTTCTCATACAGGTCGTATACATGCTTTTCCAGATAGTTGTCTGGATTGAGTCTGAGGGATGCGATGATATGGGGATCTCTTCCCTTGGCACCGGTAAGAGCCCAATCCTTTGCAGGAAGCTTCTCTACAGCCTTTGGGAGAACCAGCGGCTCGGACATCTGTCCCAGATAACCGTCGCCCAGGATCATACATACAATTCTATATTTGTCTGCCAGCTCGAAAGCTTTGACAGTATAATCAGCCAGCTCCTGCACATTTCCTGGTGCAATTACCAGAACATGGTAGTCTCCATTTCCACCGCCACGGGTTGCCTGGAAATAGTCTCCCTGGGCTCCTGCGATGTTTCCAAGACCAGGACCGCCTCGCATCATGTTTACAATAACAGCTGGAAGCTGAGCTCCTGACATGTAGGAGATTCCCTCCTGCTTAAGGGAGATTCCAGGAGATGACGAAGATGTCATTACTCTGGCTCCGCCAGCAGATGCACCCATAACCATGCTTACTGCAGCCAGCTCGCTCTCGGCCTGGAGGAAAGTTCCTCCAACCTGAGGCATCCGCTTGGCCATGTATGCAGGTATCTCATTCTGAGGGGTAATAGGATATGCAAAGTAATAGCGGCATCCTGCCAGGATAGCAGCCTCTCCTATTGCCTCATTGCCTTTCATTAAAATCTTTTCACTCATATCAGAACACTCTTTAATATTTAATAATCTCAATAGCGATATCAGGACACATAGTCGCACAGAATGTACAGGCTATACACAGTGATTCATCTTTGCATACCGGATAATGAACACCCTGCTTGTTAGTCTCTTTGGACATCTCAAGGATCTTCTTCGGGCATGCACCTATACACAATCCGCAGCCCTTGCAGCGCTGAATGGATATTACAGGTTTCCCAGTCAAAATTTTGCCTCCTCATTTTCCGTTCTTATTATTTTATTCCTAAATAAATTTTTATACAATAACTTTTGAAATGTTATATTGTGTTATAATCAAGGCATGAAAACTGTATTTGACCATCCTATAGAGGAGAAATATCTGTCCGATTCCATGAAGGACCAGCTGGGGGAAATCTCCTGCTCCAGAGCTGAATATTACACCAATGGAAATCTGAAACTGATCCAGGAGAGCGACCTTAAGCTTCCTGTCAGAGTTGTTCAAAATGTGAACAAAGGCAGTTTCGGCCATGTCTCTGTAGCCATGGGAGAAAAGCCGGGAGCAGGAATAATTGCAGCAACAGCTGCCTTTGCCTTCGGAGCCGGGCTGGTGACTCTGGTTTGTCCGCACCGTCCGGTGTGCTGCCCCTGGGAGCTTATGGACAGCCCTGCCCCGCCGGCAGCAACAGACGCCCTCGCCCTTGGGATGGGACTGGGTACTCCGTCCTGGCAGCTTTTGAACTGGCTGGATGCCCACCGGGAAGTCCCCTGTGTGCTGGATGCTGATATATTAAAATATAAAGGAATAGAACCGCTTATACAGAGCAGGAGACAGGTGGTGCTGACGCCTCATCCCAAGGAGTTCTCTGCCCTGCTGAATCTATGCTATATCGGGGACTACGATGTCCCTTATGTGATAGAGAACAGGTTTGCACTGGCCCGGGAGTTCTGCACACAGTTCCCAAATGCAGTCCTTATCCTGAAAGGGGCAAACGTCCTAATAGCCCAGGGCGACAAGGTGTCGGTGAACACCTTTGGCAGTCCCTGCCTGGCCAAGGGAGGCAGCGGAGACGTCCTGGCCGGCCTTGTGGCTGCGCTTTTGGCTCAGCATTACACTCTATACGATGCTGCAGTCAGCGCCTCCCTGGCCCACGCCCTGGCCTCCAGAAAAGCAAAATCCAGCTACGGGCTGACCCCTTTTGAGCTCATAGAGCATGTGAAGGAGCTGGAAGGATAAAAAACCACCTCTGGTCATCCCAGAGGTGGCAAACAGAAGTGATACCGTGCTCTATTTTTAATTCTCTTCATCTATGAAAAGAACAAAATTTGTGGGGAGCTTATCATAGGTAACAGCAATTTTCCCAGTTACAACCTCACCAGGTTTAACTCTTTTCTGCCGCTGCTCATCAACAGGAACAATACCTTCTCCGGCATACTTGTCATCAAGTATTGCTGTCATTCTATACATCATGGGTTGACTTGTTGTATTCTTCAGATCCACAGAAATCAGCACCATGTTCTCGTTTGAGCCCTTTACAATGGGTTTTACCTCAAAAGCAACCTTCAGAAGCTCAGCCTTATCAGTTATGACATGCTCATCTGCAAAAGCCTGAACAGACAGAAGAACTGCAAATAAACTTACAATCAGAATAATTTTTTTCATATTGTCTCTCCTTTTTTCTTAAACTTCCCTGTCCGGATTCCATGGAAAATGACAAATGCTGCAAAAATCGCGATAAATATAATGAAATTACCACTATATACATAGAAAAGAACATTCAGCAAGGCAATGGCAAACTCATATATTTTAAGCTTTGCGAACAGGAAAACCTGGAACAGCATTGTAATGTTAAGCAACACTATCAATGTCTTGAATATAGAAATCACAATAGCAACAAATCCACCCTGGAACAGCAATGCAGGGTCATATACAAAGAAGAATGGCAACATATATATGAATGGAGCCAAGGTCAACGATGTAAACCCTACTTTAAGGGGATTAGCCCCTGCTATACTGGCACCTACATAGGAAGAAAGACATACAGGCGGTGTTATTGCTGATATAATAGCAAAATAGAATATAAACAGATGCGATGCCAGAACTGGTGCTCCAAGCAATTGCAGGGCCGGCGCTCCCAAAGTAGCCAGAACTACATAAGCACCCAGGGTAGGCAACCCCATTCCCAAGATAAGGCAGACTACGGCAGTAAGCAGAAGTCCTCTGAAAAGATTTCCATCAGCAAATGCCAGAATTCCATAGGATAACCTTTCTCCAAACCCAGTCAGGGACATCACACCTACAATCAGTCCAGCAACCGCACATGAGGTAGTGATAGGAATAAGAATTTTGGCGGTCAATGCCAGAGCCTTGAAAATTTTAACAACACCAATCCGCTGATTCTTGATAGGAATACAGATCAGAATCAAGGCGATAAGGCTGACAACAATGGACAGCTGCACACTCATCCGCAAAGCAAGCATTACAACGAGAATAACAATCGGAACCATAATCGGAATTGTCTTTCTGAAGCTGGGTCCCAACGGTGGGAGCTGATCCTTTGGCAGACCTGAGATGTTATCTTTCTTACTCATTATATCGACTACAAAGAACATAATTATGAAGTAAATAAGAGATGGCAAGAATGCTGCAATTGCCACATCCCAGTAACTCAATCCTGTGTATTCGGCTATAATGAAGGCAGCTGCACCCATAATAGGCGGCATGAATTGGCCTGCAGTTGAGGAAACAGCCTCAATAGCAGCTGCAACATGGCGTTTGAATCCAAGAGAAATCATAAGAGGAATTGTTACAGCACCAGTTGTGGCGGTGTTTCCACTGGCACTTCCAGATACCATAGCCATAAACCCGCTGGATACTACAGCAACTTTTGCAGGCCCTCCAGATTTATCACCAGCTATAGCTTTTGAGAAATCCATGAATATCTCTGTTGAATGTGTGTACCGCAGGAATGCCGCAAACATCATAAAGAATACAATCTGGTTAGCACTTATAGCTGCCAGCTCGCCCATCATGCCCTCTACACCTACAATCAGATGAGTAACAAGCTCTGTGGGTTTGTAGCCTTGGTGTGCAAAGTATCTTGGCATCCATGGACCAACAAAGCAGTAAATAAGGAATACTGCCCCAATTATTGCCATCGCCATACCAATGGCACGTCTGGTAGCCTCGAAAACCAAAATCACAAAAATCAGACCAAACAGAGCCTCAATAGGAAGAGGCGACGGTGTCACATAGAAATATGTCCACCTGGAACTTGCCCATGCACAAACAAACAACAGCAGAAGGACAAGAAAGATATTCAGTATACTCTCAGCCTTCTCGCTCTTGAAGAAGCCTGAAGGATAGAGGAAAAAAGTAAGACCTATCATGAGGAACAGATGGATAGGCCTCTGGAACATTGGCGTCAGAGGCCCAAAGATAACCTCAAGAATAGGAATTATTGCAGCCATCAGACCCATTGCAAAGATAATAGTCTTGATAACTTTCTTATTTCCTATAGTTATCCCCCGGAAGCTGTCTTCGTTAAAAATATCAATTTTTTCTTCCGGCAATTTTGTTTTCATATTCTATTCCTTATCAATCATGCCACAGGCCGACTTCTTTGAAATACTTTATTGCACCAGGATGGAATGGAATAGTCACACCCTCTTTAGGATCATCCCAGTTGATATATGGAGTAATGCTTGGAAGTGTCTCATTGAGATAATCTTTATTCTCAAACCAGATTTTTGTTACTGTATAAGCTATATCTTCTGGAAGACTTGCCATAGTAATTGCAACATAGTTACTTACCAGCTGCTGTGCATTTTCTACACCGAATTCCTCGCCGAAAGGAACAAGAGAGAAGAACTTGTTTTTTTCCAGATAGTCTTTCATTATAGCCGGGTCGCCCTCGAAGAACTTAATCTTTCTGGAAGCAGCCAGCTGCTTAAGAGTTCCATGACCATATCCAAACTTATGGACAATACAATCCACCTGTCCATCTGCAAGCATTCTGGCAGAATCATTTTTCATAATTCTCATTATTCTTGAGTTCTCTGGTGTAACTCCGTGGAGAGCAAGAATCTCCAGAACCATATCGCCCCAATAATTTCCAACAGGGTATGTGGCAATTGTTTTTCCCTTAAGGTCACTAAGAGTGTTGATTCCTGGCTTATCAAGGCCGACAAAGTTCAAAATACCAGGCTGTGTGGCAAACAGAGCTACCAAATCAATTGGCTCATCCCAAATAACGCCACCTTTCCATCCATAATAAGCTGTACTTGTCCCTGCGAAACCTAGATCTACAGTTCCATCCTTAAGTTTCTGCATTGTCTCGAACTCAAGACCAGGAGAAGCACTGTTGACGCCGATATATGGAGTATTCTCACTGATAAGTTTTGCCCAGACAGCACCACAGGCATGCCAAGTTCCTCCGATTGCAGATGTTTTTATCTGCAGGAACTTTTTTTGCGGGGCCTTCTTTTCTGCTGCCGGAGCAGCACTTGCAGAAGCTGTTTCTTTGCTTTCAGTCTTTTTGCTGCAAGCAGTAGCCAGCATAAAAACTGCAAGTAAAATTACACAAACTTTAAAGAATTTTTTCATACAAATTCCCCCTTTTTTTAAATTGTAGAGCTGGTATCAGGAGAAAAAAATCAGATATTTCCTTATTTTGAATCGCTTTTTCTCTTTTTTCCTTATTTTTAAGTTTGCGATTAATTTTTCTTTGACAGAACTCATTTATAGCCCTTAAAATTATATTAATGATAAATATACATTATCATAAAAAACTTTATTTCATTCTTCTCTCCTGCATAATTGTTTTGATAATATGTTTTATCTCTGTTACATCCTACAAGAAGATTGAGTCAATAATTATTCAATCAGAAGAGTTGAATAAAATTTACGAAAATTGGCTGATTGTAAAGAACGAGACTGTAAAATATACCATAAATTACCCAAAAGATCCGTATCCCCTGATAGAAAGCGTCTCTGATTATGAGCTATCTATGGAGAAACTTCTGGATGAAAAAACACTTAATACAGCTGAAAAGAATATTCCTGCCCTTGGACAGGATCTGCAGACTATGATTCTAATGTGGCAGGAAATACAGTTTAAGCTTATAAAATCTTTATTTTTCAACCAGGATATAGGCTTCTTTGCCAACGAAATTATCCAGTTCATCACTTCCGATACAGATAAGTTTGAAATCACTATGCAGGCAACTATCTCTATCTTCAGCCAATACCTTAACAACAAGGTCAAGCTGAATTGGTTTCTTTTTATGCTGGGGACAACTATTTCTGTATTCCTATCAATAATGCTTGGCAACGCTATATTCAACTATTATAAAATGTCAGAAAAGGAAAAAGAAATCAGGGAACTGTCAAATTCTATACTGGAAGTAAGAGATCAAGAACAGACAAGAATAGCAGCAGACCTTCATGATGAGATTGTCCAGAATTTAGTTTCTCTCAAATTTATAAATAATATTGAAGACATGAAAAAAGCAATAGAAAACAATATCAAATTGATACGGAATATTGCATTTAATTTACGTCCACCTGAACTTTCAGGGAGCCTGGAGAAATCTATTCAATATTTTCTTACTGATGTAGAAGAAAAGACACAGATAAAAACAACATTGCATTATCTTTTCCAAAAGGATTATCCATTTGAGCAGGATCTGGAGATAATGATTTACCGACTTGTTTATGAGGCAGTTAATAATAGCGTGAAACATTCAAAGGCGACTGAGATTGATGTCAGGATAATCCCTGTCTACCCCAACATTATAGTACGAATAGAAGACAATGGTATAGGCTTTGTCTACAATAACATTCAGACTAAAGAACATATGGGACTGAAAGGAATGGAAGGCCGAGTAAAGACAATGAATGGAGTCATGAAAATCAAATCTGAGCTGGGAAAAGGAACTGTAATTATTTTTACAATACCAGATAAGAGGATAAGCAAAATTGGAAAAGTATAACATTCTGATTATAGATGATCACCCATCAGTCCGAATGGGACTCAAAGCAATACTGAAAACAAAGCCAAAATATCAAGTAATTGGTGAAAGCGGCTCCTTTGAGGAAGGATTTAATAAAGCACTTGAACTTCCTGTAAATATTATACTGATGGATGTTTCTATACATGGCACTTCAGGAATAGAGCTTACTCATAAAATTCTGGAGAAAAGACCAGAGCTTAAGATAATAATGATCAGCATGTACGCCAGAACTGAATATATTATCAGAGCCATTGAATATGGAGCCCGTGGTTATATATTAAAGGATTCGGACAATGCCATATTGCTGGAAGGTCTTGAATCTGTAATAAATGGTGAGCTTTTTATCGACAACCATATCTCAAATAAAGTTATAAGCAAACTTATGAATAAGGAGATCAAGAATCCAGAACCTCTGGAAATGAATGACTATAAAAAACTCTCCATGAGGGAACAGGAAATTCTCTATCTGCTTGTAGAAGGCGAATCTTCAAAAGATATTGCAAGACAACTTTTTATCAGCACAAAAACAGTTGAAACCCACAAAGCCAGTATAATGAACAAATTAAATTGTAAAAACCTTGTTGAACTGGTACGTTATGCAATACTGATTGGACTTATTGATTAATAAACTTACACTGTAATCGGTGACTTGCACTTAGGACAGTGGTAGCGGCCGGGTGCCGGAGCCTTGACTTTGTGGCCACATCCTGGACATTCAAAAATCTTGGGGAACTCAGATGCAGCAGGCTTTATAGGTGGAATCTTGATATGTTCTGTCAGGCTGAACAGTCCCAGAAATCCAAGATCTTCCAGCAGCTGCCGGGGCTGTCCCTGAATCTTAAGGAGGGCCAGTCCGCTTTTCTCCACCTTTAAAAGAGCATCCAGGCAGGCAAAGACCCCAGCTCCCATATCATCTATAGAAACCAGTTTCTCGCAGTCCAGCATAATGTGGTCATAGCCTATGTTCACCAGCTCCTTAAGCCTGGCCATGACAGACTCGCCATTAAAGGTGTCTATCTTTCCATCAAGCGAGACCAGAAGATATGTGTCGGACTCTCCTTTGCTATGAACCTCTATCTGAATATCCTGAATCTTTTCCTCTGCCATATCTTCTTATAGAATATTTACTTAAACCGCTTTTGTCAAATATAATAGAAGCATGAGGGATTTTCTTCCAATCTGTCAGGATGATATGCGAAAACGGGGATGGGATTCGGTGGACTTTGTCATAATCACCGGAGATGCCTATGTGGATCACCCCTCCTTCTGCACTGCCATTGTCTCACGTGTCCTTGAGGCCGAAGGCTGGCGGGTAGGCATTATCCCGCAACCTGACTGGAAGAATCCTGAATCTGTAAAAATACTGGGAAGACCCAACATAGCATTCCTGGTAAATGCTGGGAATATGGATTCCATGGTAGCCAACTTCTCTTCCAGAACCAAGCGCCGGAGCCGTGACCAGTTCACTCCCGGCGGTGTAGCAGGGAAAAGGCCCGACCGGGCACTCATAGTCTACACATCGCTGGCAAAAGCTGCATACAAGGGAATTCCTGTTGTAATCGGGGGAATAGAGGCATCGCTACGGCGGCTGGCCCACTACGACTACTGGAGCGACACACTCCGCCGCTCAATACTGCTGGATTCCAAGGCAGACATGCTCATCTACGGCATGGGGGAAAAACCCCTGTGGGACATCTCCAAAGCCTTGAAAAATGGTGCATCCATAAAAGACCTTAAGAATATCCGGGGGACAGTGGTAAAAAGTTCACAGCTACCGGAGGGAGAATTCATCACCCTGCCTTCCTACGAGGAGATGCTGGCTGACAAAAAGCGGTTTGCAGAAAGCTTTGCAACCCAATACAAAAATACAGACCCATTCTCGGGCCAGATGATGGTGGAGAAGACAGGAATCCAGTATGTGATACAGAATCCGCCGGCACATATCCTTTCTATGGAAGAGATGGACAATGTCTATGCCCTGCCATATATGGGGGCTTATCACCCAATTTACGAGGCACAGGGGGGAGTACCTGCAATAAAAGAGGTGGAATTCAGCCTTATCAGTGCCAGAGGATGCTTTGGAAGCTGCAACTTCTGTGCCCTCACCTTCCACCAAGGACGGATTATACAGGCCCGGAGCCACCAGTCCATCATAGACGAGACAATCCGGCTGACCAAGAAGCCTGGCTTTAAAGGCTATATAAACGATGTGGGAGGTCCTACAGCAAACTTCCGCCAGCCAGCATGCAAAAAACAGCTTAAAAGCGGAGCCTGCCCCGACCGCAGATGTCTGTTCCCCAAGCCCTGTCCAAATCTGGAGGTCTCCCACAAAGATTACCTTGAGCTCCTGCGAAAGCTCCGGGCTATCCCGGGCATCAAGAAAGTATTCATAAAGTCGGGTATCAGATTCGATTATCTGGTAGCAGACCCTGATCAGACCTTCTTTCACGAGCTGTGTATGCATCACATAAGCGGCCAGCTAAAGATAGCACCGGAGCATATTTCTGCCAGAGTGCTGGACCTTATGGGCAAACCCAGACCAGAGGTCTACAAAAAATTTGAAGCTATGTTCAAAGAGGAGAACCAGCGTATCGGCAAGAAGCAGTATCTGATACCATACCTTATCTCATCCCATCCTGGCTGCGACCTTAAGTCAGCTATAGAGCTGGCTGAATATCTTCATCAGGAAGGCTTTATTCCCGACCAGGTGCAGGATTTCTACCCCACTCCGGGGACAGTCTCAACCTGTATGTATTACACAGGATATAACCCTCTGACCATGGAGAAGGTCTATGTACCCAAGAGCGAGGAAGAAAAAAGCCTGCAGAGGGCTCTCCTCCACTTTCATAAGCCTGAGAACCGTGAGAAGGTACGAAAAGCTCTGATAAAGGCAGGCCGGCAGGATCTTATAGGCAAAGGACCCAAGGCGCTTATACGATGAATATCAGCATATACCGGTACATCTACCATACCCCTGACAGCTTTGATGATATGCTGATGAGCTCAGACGGCACCGTGCTTACAGGTCTCTGGTTCCAAGGCTCCCCCGACCAGAAAAAACATAACGGGCTCTACACAGAAGAATACCTGCCGGTCTTTAAGGAGACCTGCCGGTGGCTTGACATCTACTTCTCTGGCAGACAGCCGGACTTTACCCCAATATACCAGCTCTATGGCCTAACCCAGTTCCGCAGGGAAGTTTCGGAAATATTGTGCTCAATCCCCTTTGGCAAGACCAGGACATACGGCGACATCGCTGACCAGATTGCACAGAGCCGCGGTATACCCAAAATGTCTGCCCAGGCGGTGGGCGGGGCTGTAGGCTGGAACCCCATCTGCCTCATAATCCCATGCCACAGGGTGCTGGGTGCAGGAGGCAACCTGACCGGCTACGGCGGCGGACTTGAGAACAAGAAGGCACTGCTGGATCTGGAAGGAGTAAAAATATAGGAAAGGAAAATTATTTGTTGCATAATGCTACAATACGTGGTATACTGAAACAAAGGAGGATAAAATGAGCAGTACTGTAGCAATCAGGCTTTCTGATACTCTTATACAGACAGCCACAAATTATGCAAATATCAATTTTCGTACGGTTCCAAAACAGATAGAATACTGGGCTGTCTTGGGACGTTGCGCAGAAGATAATCCAGATCTTCCGCTCGGTTTTATAAAAGAATGCCTTCTGGCAAAAGAAGAAATCAGGCAAGGAAAAACCACAGAGTTTACTTTCAAGGAGAGTTGATGCAAATACGCCAGACCAATCAGTTTGAAAAGGCATATAGAAAACTCCATAAAAACCAGCTTAAAGATGCTAATAAAGCTATTAGTGAAATAATTGACAACCCCCTGATTGGCATTCAGAAAAAAGGTGACCTTTCTGATGTTCGAGTCCATAAATTCAAGATGGTTAACCAACTGACCCTTATTGCCTATATATATGAAGATGCTGAAATCATACTTACATTCCTTGCAATAGGCTCACACGAAAATTTTTATAGAGATATAAAATTATAGGCTATTGCTGATGAACAATACCATGACTGTACAGGAAACATTAGACATTTTATACCAGCTGTGCAAAGAGGATGCGGTACTGCGGAGAAAGCTGCTGGCCACCAGGAACAGCAGGAACCCGGCAATGGAGTTCTGCAGGATAAGTGCAGAATACGGCTACCCCATAGCGGCCATGGACCTGGTCATGGCAGGGGAAGAGGCTTATGCCGAGATGGCCCGCAGCACCAACGGAGGCGGCGAGAACCACCCACGCATCCAGAACGCCGACGACCTGTACGAGCTGTTTTTAGGGTCGATAGAGTAATACCTATAGAAACATAGTCATATAAATAGGAATATATAAAATCCCATCTTCAGAAGTCAGATCTTTTGTGTAAATAATATATCTGTCATTCATCTTAATCTTGTATTTTTCTTTGAAGTAATCAAAGGATTTATGGCTCTTATATCCAGATGATTTAACCTCGATAGGAACAATCCGTTTGTCTTTTACAGCCAAAAAATCAATTTCATATGTTTTGTTTATTCTATTATCTTTCGGACAATATTCAAATTCATGGAAGTACAACCCATGTCCGTTAGCACGAAGCATCTGTGCTACCATATTTTCAAATATCATGCCCTGATTGATTCCAAGATTATCAATAACCAGTGAACGGTACATTTTATCTATATCGCCGCCATTGTTCAGTATATGCGTTATCAATAGACCGGTGTCGCCCATATACATCTTGAACTTTGTCCTGTCGGCATACATCTCAAGTGTTATTTCAGGATTAGTAACATTAATACAGTTATTGACCATCATAGATTCGTTTAGAAATCCAATTGCATTACCATAATTTCTGGTTCTGGCTTTCTCATCCATCACCGATAACCTGAAAACAGAATTATGATTCATTAATTGTGCCGGTATAGATTTAAAGACATCTTCGGCTCTGTCGCCATCTCCCACATCATGCTTTTTAAGATCATTGATATAAAGCCGAAGAATCCTTTTTTTTACGATATCAATCTGCTTAAAATTTTTTCCATCAACATATGCAGCAACTGCCTGTGGCATACCGCCAACAGCCATATATGTCCTGAATTTTTGAAGTATTCTCCTATGAATATCATTTCCCAAGGGCTTCTTTTTCTCAAAAGCCTCCTTGATTGTATCCATAACCATATCATCACCTATGGCCCATAGAAATTCTTCAAAATCCATCGGATACATTTTTATATTATCTTCTTCAGATGGTATCAGTATGTCTTTTACATTCTTTTTAATTGAAATCAATGAACCAGTCTCTATATAGTCAAATCTGCCATCTTTAACCAAATGTTTTATTGCCTGTCTTGCTTTTGGAAAGAACTGAACTTCATCAAATATAATTGCACCTTTCCGTTTTTCAAGAGTTTTACCGGTCAGAATAAACAAATTACGAAAGAAAGTCTCTATATCAGCTATATTATCAAAATTGTTTTTAACGTCCTGACCAGCTGTTGAAAAGTCGATGAGGATATAATCTTTATACTCGTTCTTGGCGAATTTTTCTGCGACAGTGCTTTTACCAACCCGTCTGGCTCCTTCGATCATTATAGCTGATGTACCAGCGGATTCTTTTTTCCATAACTTAAGATAATCGTAAATCTTTCGCTTAAACACCTTTATACCCACCTAACTAACTATATAATAACATTTTATTAAAAGTTGTCAACCGAAAATGCGATTTGTTTTAAGCTATTTTTGCACGAAAATGCGATTTGTTTTAAGATGTTTTTGCACGAGAATACTATTTGTTATCCCTACCCCCGCTTTAGAACGAATGCTTGCCGATGAATAAACCACCTTTTCAAAGTGTTCTTTGGATGAGTTGTTTGCAAGAGTAGATTAAGATTTCAAGTATTGTTCCAATCATCACTTTTTAAGTCAATAAAAATATCTATCATGTTTTTTGCCAATTTATTGCGTTTGGGTATACCTAGATATTCCTTTATGACCTCAATTGCTCCCTTCCATTCACTAATAGAACTTGGTCCTTTGACAGATTTATCATTAACGAAATAAATATTTACTAAGTAAGTATCAATTTTATTCAGTTCTTTCAGAAAATATAAATGGGCAATTCTATTTGCATATTGATAAAAAGTACCTGACCAATCAACAGGATTATTAACATTTAAAAAGTGTTTTATCTTTGAAAACGAATATAATATTTTTGTTTTTGACTTATAGCCCGCACCTGTTGGCTTGGAAACAATTTCTGGAATATTTGCTTTCGCTTCGACTAAAAAAACAGTATTATTTGATTTTCCCAAGGCATCCCACTGCGGGCCAGATTGGGGCCAAAAATCAGACAAAGAATAATATTGGGGTTTAATATCTAGTATGTTTAAAAATCCTTCATCACGATACTCGGCAAATTCATCTTCTTTCAAGGGGGAAACCCAAGTTATTTTTAATGATTTTTTGAGCTTTTCAGAAATCATTTTATCTAATAAGGCATATTTCTCGTTTATTAAAATCTGTAAATCTTTCAAGCTTCCATGCGAATCAATTTTTTGTGGAATTCTTTTCATTCTCTTCATTAAATCTCCAACTCGTTCCTGATATCTTGCATTGCCTTGTCAAAGGATTCGTGTTTCCCTTCTTTAAAATCTTTGAGACCATCTGCAAGTTTTGAATATAAATCAAGTTTCTCTAAAAGCAGATTGGACTGTACAATGCTCATAATTATTAAATAATCCATAATTTATTTCGCCAGCTTCTGATACAGCTTAAACAATTCCGCAACACACTCGCTCTCGGTCATTGTGCGGTAATCGAAGCCGTATGCTTGCATTACAGCCTTGTCATTCTCACGATGGGCTTTGCGGAGTTCTGGCGGCATCAGAGTTTCATCATACAAATCGGCCAAAGAAGAGTCTGGATATTTGGCACGTGCATCCAGAATAGCTTGTGCAGTCTGCTCTATCCTTGCCTTCTGAGCCTCTGCAGGATTAGGCCATGGGAAATTGTTGTAAACAATATCCTTTGAATAGCGGTAATCGCTTTTCAGCCGGCCTGCCACGGCCCTCATCCAAGAGTTGTGTACATTGCTTGTTAAAATACCAAAGTGATACATAGAAGCTTTGGAAATAATGAAAACCAGGTCGCTTGCAAAAATATCTGGAGTCAGCAACCCTATAGGAATATAACGCCGTTTTTCTGAACTAACTTTTGGAATAACTATATACTTTTCCTGAGGGAAGTTTTCCACATGAAATCTTGTAGGATTATCTGCAAGTTTTTGAGTCGGTACACTTTTGCTTGCCAACCTGAATTCACGCACAGCTTGAACACGCTTATAACATTCTGGCATCTTCTTTATTTCAGTAGGGGTACAATCACCAAGCCACAGACAATACCGATAATAACGGTTTATAAATTCATCAGAGCCAATCCATCTGTGGAAATACTTTTCCGAAGCGGGTTCGCTTTTGATAAATTCTATCATTTCTCCTTCTGTAAAAAGATAGTTTCCGCCATCTATTGGTTTATTTCCAATTCCAATCTCAGGAATACAACATAACGGTTTTGAACGGCTTTCTACAAAAATATCTGGAGCATCAATCAAATAACCATTGATATTGACTGCAGCTTTTTTATTTCCACCTTCATCAAAAATATACTTGGAGCTGCTTTCAGAACTTTTATCAGAAAAACCTATAATTACACAATGTACGTGTGCCTTACTGTTGCTTTCGCTATCCCATCTGAATGTACGCCAAGCAAAATCAATTTTTATTCCTTGTCTAAAAATATTTTTCCATATAATTGCAGGCTGTTCACCCTGAGTAATGGAGTTAGTCGATACGAGTGCAGTCTTTACAGCTGTTCCTTGAATTATATCAGCTGCTTTTTTATACCAGCAAGAGACATAATCAAGGTTCCCTATGTTTTTTATATTTCCCCATATTGCAAGAACATCTGACTTCTGATGTTCATCCATCAGCCGGGCTCCTACGAAAGGAGGATTACCCATTATGAAATCGGTTTTAGGCCAGTCAATACGCAGTGCATTGCCTTCTGATATTCCAGCATTAGTCTTAAGGGGTAAAAATGGTATGTTCTGGCTGAGAATGCTTTCAGTCTCTGCCATCATCTGGCTTTCGGCAATCCAGAGTGCAGTCTTGGCAACTGTAACTGCAAAATCGTTTATCTCTATTCCATAAAACTGACTTATTTTAACATGGATAAATTCATCAAAACTTAAAATATAATACCCTTCCTTAAGAATCTTAAGAACCTTGTTTTCAAGGCGACGCAAACTTAAAAATGTTTCGGTAAGAAAGTTGCCACTACCACAGGCAGGATCTAAGAATGTAAGGGAACCAAGCTTCTGCTGGAATTCTATCAGATTATCATTACGTAATTTCTCAACTTTTATTTCACATATTTTTTCAAACTCTTTATTCAAATCTTCCATAAACAGAGGATCTATAACCTTATGTATGTTTTCTATAGAGGTATAGTGCATACCTCCTTTACGTCTGGTCTCTGGATTAAGAGTACTTTCAAAAACTGCTCCGAATATGGTTGGACTTATCTGGCTCCAGTCAAATGGTGCGCAGTACTTTAAGATTACATCTATAACTTCTTGGGAGAAATTTGGAATTTCTATATCTTCATCTTTAAAAAGACCGCCATTAACATAAGGGAAAGGCTTTATCGCATCGTTATATTTATCCCTTTTTGCCGGTTCTGTGTCCAATGCCTTGAAAAGCTCTTTAACACCCAGGCGCAGATTGTCTGGAGAAAATGATTTTATATAGTCATCAAAACTGGTCCTGCTGCCAAAAAGGCCTGCATCCTCTGCATAAAGGCAGAATACAATGCGTACACACAAGATATTGAGTGAATGAAGACTTTTCTCATCTGGCTCTCTATACTGTTTATAGAGGGCATCATACAGTTTACCCACCAGTTCGCCAGCTTTTAAGCTGATCTCTTCTTCCCTGCGAATATTCATATTCTTTGAATCCACCAGGAACTGAAGCCGGTAGAAGTCTTTCTCCAGATTTTTTAACAGAACCTGCTGCGGCTCATTATTGGGATGTTCCATATCATAAATGAGAAATTCATTAAAGTTACATGTAACTATCCACTTGGGGTGTAGACTTAATGGAAGTTCTGAAATATATTTTCGTGCCTGCTGGAATGGAGTCAGCAGCATACCATCAGATTGTCTGATTGGTTCCAGAAGGTTTTTATTGCTTGATTTCTGCTCAATCATCACTTTTGTCGAAGGTATATAGGCATCAATAAAATTGGTGACAGTTCGAACTACAGCTTCGTCTTGAACCTCTTTTAAAATCTTATCCTTTACCTGATCCTCAAAGTTTATAAAATTGGCAAAATCTTTTATTCCATAAACATTGCAAAGCAGGTCAAGCCAAAACTTTTGGCATTCACCTTTTTCATAACCCTCTTTTTTAGTCCAATCAGAGATAAATCTTTTTGCAGCTTTCTGCTGTTCAGCTTGTGTCATAGTTTTATTTTAGCATAAAAACCTATAAAAACAATAGACAGACACTAACTCCCAGCAGAACGCCATCCTCCACCTGCTGACTATGTTTTAACTCAAGTTTCCATACTAAGCCTCCACCGCATCTGAAAGAAGCGTCAACGGGGGTATGTAAACACAGGCACAGAAAAAGGCACCCCTGGCAGTGTTACAGCCTTTGGCTGTTTACTGAGCAGGGGTGCCTTATTTCTGGGCTTATATTATGTATTACTCAGTAGGGCGCTTCTTGAAGCTTTTGCTCTCCAGTATTGCCTGACCCTCGCCAACCTGCTGCTCCATAAGAGCCCGCACCTTGAGTGGCAATCCAAAGAGTGTTATAAAGCCCTGGGCATCCTTGTGATTGTACAGCTCGCCAGTTGTAAAGGAAGCAATGCTCTCGTTGTACAGGCTGTACTTGGAATAAGAACCTGCGCCACGGATAGAGCCTTTGTACAGCTTAAGCTTTACCCAGCCTGTGCAGGTCTTCTGTGTCACGTCAATAAATGCCTTGCATGCATCCATAAGCGGTGTGAACCATTTTCCGTCGTATATAAGCTCGCTCATTCTAAGAGAAATCTGCTGCTTGAAATGGTAGGTGTCCCGGTCCAGGCACAGATGATCCATCATCTCGTGCGCTGCATAGAGAATCGATCCACCAGGAGTCTCGTAGACGCCGCGGCTCTTCATGCCGACACAGCGGTTTTCGCAGATATCCACAAGCCCCACTCCGTTGCGGCCACCGATCTTGTTCAGCTCCAGCATGATCTCAAGACCATTCATCTTCTTATCGTTGACACTTACTGGAATACCTTTCTCGAACTCAATCTTCACATACTCGCCAGATTCGGGTGCATCCTCGGGGCATACTGTATTCTGGAGCATATGCTTGTAGTTAGGCTCGTTCTCTGTCTTCTCAAGCTCAAGTCCCTCGTGGGAAAGATGCCATATATTCTCGTCCCGGCTGTAGGACTGATCTTTCTTCATAGGAACCTCAAGACCCCGGTCCTCCAGGAATTTGATCTCGGCATCACGGCTGTCCATGTTCCACTTGTCATCTCTCCAAGCTGCAATAACTTTAAGGTCCGGGGCAAATGCCTTGATAGCCAGCTCAAACCGGATCTGGTCGTTGCCTTTTCCTGTAGCACCGTGACATATAGCCACAGCCCCCTCCTGCCGTGCATACTCCACCAGAATCTTTCCGATAAGCGGACGTGCAGTGGATGTTCCCAAGAGGTACTGATCCTCGTATTTACAGTTAGCCTTAAGTGCTGGCCATACATACTCCTCAATGTATTCCTGGCGGGCATCTACAACATAGCATGCAGAAGCTCCAGTCTTGAGAGCCCGTGCCTTGATCGCAGCCCAGTCGTCTCCCTGTCCCACATCTACGCAGACAGCGATGACATCGTAATCGTAATTTTCCTTAAGCCATGGAATGATAACTGTTGTATCAAGTCCACCTGAATATGCAAGAACTATTTTATCAGCCATTTTGGTCTCCTTTTATTTGTTCAATTTATTTTTAAGTGATTTTGCAATAATCTCAAAGCCTTCGTCCATCTCTTTCTCGGTGATGATCAGAGGCGGTGCCAGCCGTATCACGTTGGTTCCTGAGCGGAGCACTAAAAGTCCATTTGCCATGCACTCCTTGATAAGGTCTTTGGAAAGGTCACCCTCGTAGCCCTCTGGAGTGTTGACCTCAAAGCCCTGGAGCATTCCTGCGCCGCGGAGGTCGCCTATACATTCAAACTGAGCTTTCAGAGCCTCAATCTTTTTCTTAAGATATTCTCCCTTTGCCTGCACCTCGAAGATGAAAGGTGGGAAGAAAAGGGTCTCCAGCACCTGGTTTGCAACTGCACAGGCTACCGGGTTTCCGCCGAATGTGGAGCCGTGGTCGCCTGGTTGAAGTATCTCGTTTATCTTTGCAGGAATCAGTGTTGCAGAAAGTGGAAGTCCCCCAGCCAAAGGCTTGGCCAGTGTGATGATATCCGGGTTCAGATCCACCAGACCACAGGCAAATGGGTAGCCGGTACGTGTAAGGCCGGTCTGTACCTCGTCGGCAATCAGGATAACATCCTGCTGTGCGCACACTTCGTTGAGGGCTTTGGCAAAATCCTTGGTCATGCACTTGAGTCCACCCTCCCCTTGAATCACCTCCACGATGATGGCAGCGTAGGTACCATCCACAGTCTTCTTAAGAGCCTCCACATCGTTGTACGGCAGGAATTCCACACCAGGCATCAGGGGCTGGCAGTCATCCTTGTAATGCGGATTATATGTGCAGGAAAGAGCTCCCACAGTACGGCCATGGAATGCATTCTCGAATGCTATGATCTTGTGGTGTCCTGCTCCTTTTTTCCGCTTGGCATAGATCCGGGCAAACTTGATTGCAGCCTCGTTAGCCTCGGTGCCGCTGTTTCCAAAGTGGACAGCCGCAAAGTTGCCGAAGGATGTCAGCTTGTCTGCCACCAGCAGAGTTGCCTCTGAAGTGTAGAGGTTTGAGGTGTGGATAATCTTCTTCATCTGGTCAAAGGCAGCCTGAGCCAGATCTTCCCGGCCATAGCCAAGGGTATTCACCGCAATTCCGGCACCGAAGTCCAGATATTTCTTTCCTTCCACATCCCATATATAGCAGCCCTTGCCATGGTCAAACAGAGTGAACTCGTTGCCATAGCTCCGGGGGTATGGTGCATTGTATACAGTGCTTTTGGGTATCATATATTCTCCTTGTTGTCTCAAAGGACCATGCTGGTCCCAATCTTTCTTTCCAGAGTTTTCTTAAGGTCGCCGAAAGTTTTATATTCGCCGATACTAATCTCTTTTACACCATTTTCCAAAGCCTGTACAGATGACCTTACTTTTGGAATCATGCCGCCGGAGATAACCCCGTCTTCAATCTCAGCATTGGACTGAGCCTTTGTAAGCAGCGTTATGACCTGACCATCCTTGAGGACACCCGGAATATCGGAGATAAAGAAGAGCTTGGAAGCCTTCATAGCCTCGGAGACAGCCAGGGCAGCCTCATCTGCATTGATATTCAGAGCCTTGCCATCTTCCTCCATAGAAGCTGACGAAACGACAGGAAGATAACCATTTTCCAGGAGCAATGTAAGGAGAGAGGCATCAACTTCTGTCACTTTTCCTGTGTGGGAAACCTCGCTTACAGCCTTTCCTGTGAATATGCTGCCATCGCAGCCGGAAAGCCCTACAGCTTTGCATCCTGTGGTGTTTGCAAGGCGCACTAAAAGCTTGTTCATCTTGCCTGCCAGCACCATGTCGGCAATCTCCATCTCCGGCGGTGTAGTAAGCCGAACACCATCCTTGAACACAGGCTCCAGATTGAACACCTTGCTTACACGGGAAAGCTCTGCCCCGCCTCCGTGCACCAGAATGAAGGCATACTTGTCCGAAAGGCTCTGCATCTCTTTAAAGAGAGCTTCCATAGCTTCCATGTCAGAGGCAGCCTTGCCTCCGGTCTTTACTACAACAATATCTTTCATCACAGCTCTCCATACAGAGAAAGACCTGCTGTCTCCTCAAGGCCGAAGCGGATATTCATGTTCTGCACAGCCTGACCAGAGGCACCTTTTACCAGGTTGTCGATGACAGAGAAGAGCAGTATAGTGCTGCCCTGCACCTGCCAGCTTATATCGCACCGGTTTGAGCCCCACACATTCTTGGTCTCGGGCAGGGTTCCAGGCACCAGGTTTACGAACGGCCTGTCGCCGTAGAAATCTTTGTATATCTTGCCAACCTCTTCGCCAGTAACAGGTTTGGCCAGTTCGATGACTGTAGTCACCTCCATACCCCGTTTAAGCGGTACCAGATGAGGGGTAAAGAACAGGTCCAAGCCGGAGCTGAAGCTGTTTATCTGGCTTAATATCTCGGTAAAGTGCCTGTGGGTCTGGCCCGGCAGGTATGCACAGGTGTTCTCGGTCCGCTCGCAGAAAAGGCTCTGAACTTTTGCCTTGCGGCCAGAACCGGAGATGCCAGACAGTGCGTTGGCTACAATCTTTCCCTTTAAAAGACCTGCCTTAGCCAGCGGGATAACAGGCAGCAGGGTGCAGGTCGGGTAGCAGCCAGGGTTTGCGATTATGTCGGCCTTTTTAATCTGGTCTGCATAAATTTCGCACAGTCCGTAGACGCTCTGTCCCAGAAGCTCAGGACAAGGGGGCTCCTGACCATAGGCCTGTGCAAACAGCTTGTGGTCCTTTATACGGAAATCGGCAGACAGGTCTATGACCACGCTCTTGCCAAAGAAAGGCTGGCATATCTTGGCCGACTCCAGGTGGGGCAGGGCTGCAAAAACTACATCGGGTTTCATAGCCGCAGCTTCTTCCAGAGTAACCAGATTGCCACCGCACAGTCCCAGCTTCTTTTCTATGGATTTTCCGATTCCAGGGTCCACAGAGGCTGCCGGCTGTCCCGGCCTGGAGGAAGATACTGGTATAATCTGGTCCACATCTGGATGATCTGCCAAAAGCCTGAGCAGAATCATTCCTGTATAGCCTGTTGTTCCTAAAATAACTGCTTTCATATTCTCTCCATTCAAATATATAAAGATGGGAAATTTTCCCTCAGCTTGGCTTTAAGCGCCTCTTTGGAAACTCCCTCGCGTATGACAAAAATAATGGTGTCATCTCCAGCCACTGTCCCTAAGATCTCTGGAAGATTCAGGCGGTCAAAGACCAGAGCCACCGTGTTTGCATATCCTGGCAGCGTCTTGATTACCCCCATGTTGCCGGAGAATGTTATTGAGACAAACCCCTGGCTCATATCTCCCATAAGGCTTTCTGCCGGACCAGATTGCTCCTCTCCCCCTATAGTGTAGCAATATCCCCCATGCTTAAGGTGGCTTTTTCCAACCTTAAGGCTCTTAAGATCCCTAGAGAGGGTAGCCTGGGTCACCTGGATATTCCGCTCAGCCAGAAGAGCCTGAAGCTGCTCCTGGTTCTCGACAGGGTTATTCATAATGAGAGTGCGGATCAATGTAAGCCGGCCTTTCTTATCCATAATGGTATATTTATACCAATTTCCGTATATTTATGCAATATCTTTCAACCAGATTTCGAAAAAATAAGGCAGGAGGTTGCTCCTGCCCTAAAGCTTTTATAATGTACTTTTAGAAAAATCTGTATGTCACACTGATAGCACCTTCGAAGATTTTCTTTTCAAGCTTGACTCCCTGATAATGTTCTCCAAAGTACTGCACATAGAAACCGCCGATATCGATGACCAGGTCATCAAAGAAAGTAAGCTCAAATCCACCGCAGTAGGTAAAGCTGTCCAGATATGGGTTGGTGAAGTCGTTTCCACCCTCTTTCTTTCTGCTTCCGATATCGGTATAGAATCCACCAAGGCTCACAGCAAGCATCTTGTTGAACTGATACTCTGCTCCAAAGACAATTGACCAGGCATCATCATACGCGTAATCGGCCAGATCGTTGAAGTAGTATTCCATACCGGCTGCCAGATAAAGCTGTGGAATAACCTGCCAACCCACACCAACAGAGAGGAATGCAGGAAGAACATAGGAGAAATGGCCACCATCCTCTGCACCTAAAAGTGCGGCCCCTACTCCATCTGCCTTTTTATATTCATAGTCAACTATAGATTCGGTATGATAGGTAGCTGCAATATCTACAGTATCAATAGGTTTAAAGTGGATACTGAACACTCCACCAGTTCCAAAACCAGATGCCTCGGTATCTGCCAGAGTCTTGCTGGTTCCGATGTATGGCTGAAGCGGTGCTGCCGGGGTATCATCCAGTGTAATCTTGATGTCCCTTGAGCCGTAAAGAATACGTACTGCCGCAGCTATAGAAAGGCGGTCCTCCCAGAACTGATGAGCAATACCGACAGTATTATCGTACAGAACAGAGTAGACATCCAGAGAATGTCCCAAAGTTCCCAGAGCAGGATTCACCTTGCTGAGAGCTCCGATAGTCATAGCATTTCCCTCGTCATACTCAAGCTTGCCACCACCAGCTGCAACTGTAAAGCCTGCAAAGAGGGCAGTTCTGTCTTTCTTCCATACCAAGGTGAGGTCTGGATAGAGCCATGTAGGAATATCAGATGCATAGGTCTCTCCATTGAACTCATTGGAATACTTTTTGTAAAGGAACTGGTTTCCAGCACCTACATACAGACCATCCTTAAGGAATGCTGTACCTGCCGGATTATGGAACATAGCATCCGGTTTCTTGTGTTCTGTTGCCTTTGCAGGGAAACGGGCATAGCCTGCCCCTGTGTTGATCTTATTCTCTGTGCCGCCGGCAAAAACCAGACCTACACCTATAAACAGGAATAAAAGCACTAGAAAAAAAGTTTTCATCAAATCTCCTTTGAATCAGAATTTAAGCATATATTCATCGTCAGAGTCCACAGACTCTTCCTCAACCTCTTTTTTCTCAGGCGCAGCCGGAACTTGAGCATCGTCTGCAGCCTCGGCAGTGAACCGCAGCGTCCTTATAGGCTTGGAGCTCAATCTTACGCCGTAAGCCTTGTAGCCTTTGACAAGGTAGTTGTCCAGATCAAACTCCTCTTCCAGGACACGGAGCCTTGGTGCCTTTCTATATATCAGGGTAATAATACCATGCTGTTTTTCAGTCATCAACAAAAATTTACAGCCATCAGGCAGGTACTGGTAACTTTTCTCTACAATGAATTTCTCCACCTGGAAACGCTTAAGGCATATATGCTTCTTATCTGCACTCTGGTAAATAAGTGAGAAGATTGTATTCTTCAATGTATCCTTGTCGGCCAGACTGCACCAAAGCATATCCTTGCCTACAAACATCTTCTCTGGAACATTGACCACCTGATAGTTTCCATCCTTGGTCAGGATAAGGATACGGTCGTATTCGCTGGCAGCGAAAAGTTTATCTCCATCCTTGACCCCATAGCCCAGATATCCGTTCTCCTGGTTGTAGCACAGCAGCAGATTCCGCTGAGCCACTGCCTTGACATCCACCATCTGGAAGCTGTTTATCACAGTCTTGCGTCCTGTCCCCTCACCAGACTTTTTTCTGGCATCGGTCAGCATCTTCTTCAAATCTTCGATATACCGGAGGGAATACTCAACCAGGTGGGAAAGCTTGTAGTCGCAATCTTTGATATTATTCTGAATCTCTTCTATCTGCTCATGGTTCTTGTTGATGTCGAAAAGGGAAATTCTCCTGATAGGAATCTTAAGGAGCCTCTCCACGTCTTCCTTGGTGATCTTGCGGGAAAGCTCACCGGCAAAAGGTCTGAAACCATAGAGAACTGCCCGCTCCACCTCCTCGGCTGTCTTCTTGGTCTCTATCTTCTTGTAAATCCGCTCCTCGATGAAGATACGGTCCAGTGTCCTGGCATACAGGTCTTCCAGAAGATGGGATTTCCGGAGTTCCTGCTCCGCCCTGAGAATATCCATCAGGTGTCTGGAATGATAGGCTATAATCTCGGTCACACCCATGACAGCGGGCAGCTCATCCTTGATAACCAGGGAGTTTACGCTTATCTTGTACTCGCAGTTGGTATATGCATACAGTGCGTTGATAAAGTTCTTGTCGGCATTTACACCCCTTGGCAGGTCTATCTCGATATTGGCCTTGTCGGTTGTGTAATCGGTGATAGAGGCAATCTTGAGCTTGCCCGCCTTGGCCGCCTTGGTTATAGAGTCGATCATCATCTCGCTGGTCACGGTATATGGCAGCTCCTCGATGATGATGCGCTTAGGGTCCGAGATATTCAGCTTGGCACGGATAACAACCTTTCCCTTGCCATCGTTGTAGCCCGACACATCCATAATGCCGCCGGTGGGCAGATCAGGATAGAGGGTGAACTCCTCCTCCTTTATGAATGCACTCATGGCATCCAGCACCTCAATTGGGTTATGGGGCAGAATCATGGTGCTCATGCCCACCGCAATACCTTCGGCACCCTGGATAAGGACTACTGGAATCTTGGCCGGGAACACCAGAGGCTCCTTGGCCCTGCCGTCGTAGCTGTCGATATATGTGGTCAGCTCCGGGTTATACAGAACCTGTTTTGCAAAAGGCAGCAGCCGGCACTCAATGTATCTGCCGGCAGCGGCAGGCTCGCCAGTAAGTATGTTGCCGTAGTTTCCCTGCCGCTCTATGAACAGGTCGCAGTTGGCCAGCTTGACCAGTGCACCGTAGATAGAGGAGTCGCCGTGGGGATGGTACTTCATGGTCTCGCCCACCACGTTGGCCACCTTGTGGAATTTGCCGTCATCCATGGAGATAAGGGAATGGAGTATGCGCCGCTGGACCGGCTTAAGGCCATCCACCAGGTCTGGAATAGCCCTGTCTCTGATTACATAGGAGGCATACTGCAGGAAATAATCTTTATACAGTTGTGACACCTGAGCCATATTACACCTCCTCCGGCAGGAGATACTGCATTATAAAATCACGCCGCTCCGGGGTATTGTCCCCCATGTAGAACTCCATAGTCTTGGAAAGGTCTGCTATGCTGTCGGCATTCACCTGAATCAGCTTGATATCCTTGCCAATAAAAGCACCGAACTCCTTGGGGTCTATCTCTCCAAGACCCTTGAACCGTGTCACCTCGCAGCCCCGGATCTCCTTCATAGCCTTGTCCCGTTCCTTCTCGTTGTAGCAGTAGCGGATCTCCTGCCGGTTCCGGACACGGAAAAGCGGAGTCTCCAGTATGTAGAGCCTGCCGCTGGTGACCAGCTCCTCGAAGAAAGTGAGGAAGTAGGTCATAAGGAGGATACGGATATGGTAGCCGTCATCATCGGCATCGGTGGCTATGACAACCTTGCCGTAGCGCAGACCGGACAGGCCGTCCTCGATACCCAGAGCCTTCATGATGTTATAAAGCTCCTCGGTCTTGTATATGACAGTCCTTTTCTCTCCCTCCACATTCTTTACCTTTCCACGGAGAGAGAACACCGCCTGGGTCCGTACATCCCGGGTCTTGGTTATGGTACCGCTGGCAGAATCGCCCTCGGTAAGGAATATCATGGAGTCGTCGCACTCTGCCAGATGCCGTGCATCCTGCCCCAGATGCCAGCGGCAGTCCCTGAGCTTCTCTATATTCAGCCGGGTGCGGCTGGAAGCTTCTTTGGCATTCTTCTTGACCTCAGACAGCTCCTTGCGCAGCTTCTCGTTCCGTACAATGATATCCTGGAGCTTCTTGGCATCATCCACATTCTTGTGCAGATAATCCTCCACCCCTTCTTTGACCTCGTTCATAATCCAGCTGCGGATCTCGGTATTGCCCAGCTTGTTCTTGGTCTGGCTTTCGAACACAGGCTCCTTAAGCTTTATAGAGATGCAGCCTGCTATGCTTTCCCTCACATCCTGGCCTGAGTAATTAGTCTTGAAATATTCGTTTATACCCTTGAGCAGTCCCTCTTTGAAAGCGCTTAAATGGGTTCCGCCGTCAGAGGTGTACTGTCCGTTCACAAACGAGAAATAGGTCTCACCATAGTTTCTGGTATGGGTAAAGGCCACCTCCATCTTGTCGGTGCGGAAGTAGACTATATCGTAGTGGATATTATCCCCTACCTCGCTCTTTAAAAGGTCGTAAAGTCCGTTCTCCGAGTAGAAGGTCTCCTTGTCAAAAGTAAGGGTAAGCCCCCGGTTCAGGTAGGCATAGTTCCACAGCCGTTTCTTGATGAAGTCGAAGTTGAACGCATATTCCCCGAAAAGCTCGGTATCAGGCACAAACTCGGTAAATACACCGTTACGTTCCTTGGGACTTGAGCCCTTGCGCTCAGAAATCAGCTTTCCTTTCTCAAAGACAGCTTCCTGGAACTTTCCATCCCGGATAGAGACAACCCTGAAGTAAGAAGAAAGGGCATTCACCGCCTTGGTTCCAACACCGTTGAGTCCTACAGAGAACTGGAAGACATCATCATTATACTTGGCTCCGGTATTGATGACAGAGACGCACTCCACCAGCTTTCCCAGCGGAATGCCACGGCCGTAGTCCCGAACTTTGACCTTGTTGTCCTTGATCTCTATGACAATGCGTTTTCCAGCTCCCATGATAAACTCGTCCACGCTGTTGTCTATAACCTCTTTCAGAAGCACATAGATACCGTCGTCGGGGTTTGAGCCGTTTCCCAGCCGCCCGATGTACATACCGCTCCGCTTCCTGATATGCTCCAGGGAGCTCAAGGTCTGGATCTTGCTCTCGTCATATATTGCAGGTTTCTTTTCAGCCATAAAAAATTACAGATCTCCGAAACGTTCCAGCATCCAGCGTCCCTTCTCGTATGAGAACACATTGAAACTGGTATTGCCCACCTTGAAACAGCGGCGGGCGTTGACAGAGATTCCCAGCACCAGACGCATAAAGAAATCCACCCAGCCCCGGTGAGTCACCACCAGAATATTCTCCCCGGCGTGATGCTCTGGAACAAATGCCATGAAATCCTGAATCATCTGGATATAATCCTGCTTGCTCTGACCGTTTGGAATCCTGTAATCCATATCATCAGATACCGCCTTCTTGAAGTCGTCAGGATAGTGTTCCTTCACAAAAGCCCAGTTGTGGCCGGCAAAGATTCCCATATCCCGTTCCCGCAGCCGCTGGTCCGGCACTATCTCCAGATTGAGTTTCTCATTTATATATTTTGCAGTATCCCAAGCCCTGCCCAGGTCGCTGGTATAAATTTTCGAGAATGTCATGCCGGAAAGCTTGTCTCCAAGCTCCTTGGCCAAAGCTATTCCTTTTGGTGTAAGAGGGCTGTCTGCTATGCCCTGCATCTTGTCTTCCAGGTTCCACTCTGTCTCTCCGTGTCTGACTATCGAAACCCTTGTGATATTCTCCATCAATCCCCTCCCCAGGTTCTTTATATTTTACGCGCTTTCTTTATTGTATCATACGCCTTCTGTATCTGGTCAAACTTTTTGTTCGCAAACTCAATGAACTCCTCAGGAAGCCCCTTGGATGCAATCACATCAGGGTGGTACTCCTTGATAAGTTTCTTGTACTTTGTCTTAATGATATCATCGCCATCAGTTGCAGAACAACCCAGAACTGAATAGGCAACAGTCAGAGACTCCTCGGCATTGGATGCAGGACTGTAGCCTCCACCCTGATTCTGCCGGTGGCCATACTTTGTCTTAAGGTATTCCACATTTCCGGCAGGATACCTGAGGGCTACAGCTGCCCGGGCTATAAACTGGTTCTCCTTCTCGGAAAGAACGCCATCTGCCAGGGAGACCCGCACCAGTATATCCATCATAAGCTCTATCATCTGTGGATCGTGGGCAAAGCTCTGGTAGAACTGCTCTGCAAACTTATCAAAAGATTCGTTGGAAGCAGCCGCTGTGTCGAAAATCCGCATGGCAAAGTCCTGATCCTGCCGGCTTAAGTGCAGGTCCTCGGCCATGAACCGTATCACGATGTTCCGCTCTGTCTCAGAAACAGTGCCATCTGCATTTGCCATTTTTCCCAGCATGGAGAAAGTGGCTACAAAGAATGTCATCTGGGCCTGATCCAAGTTGAAGGACCTGGCCTGCTGCTGCGAACTGTACTGATATCCGCCTGCTGCTCTTTTGTCCTTGTCTCTGTCAAATGTATGCCCGATAGCGACTCCGATAATGCTGGCAAAAGGACCGCCAAGCATAAATCCCAGAGTTCCGCCAATCAATTTTCCTTTTATGCTCATATATTTTCAGTATATTTTAAAAAGAGACTTATTTCAAGGAGAAATAACTGATTGACATTATCCATTATGTATAAAATAATTAAGATAGTGAAACACCTCAGAATTTTTTGGACATTTTTAATATGTACCGCAGCAGGTTTTATTCTGTGCACCGGGTGCAAGCTCAACTACAAAGAGGCAGATATAACCGAGACTATGGCCGAGGAGATTCCCAACAGCGTGCTGGACAACTTCTCGCAGGTGGTGGTCCGGGACGGAAAAATTTCCTATTTTTTCTCTGCCGACCATGCCGAGCTTTTTGACAGCACAGGCACCACCTATTTTGACAACATAGGATTCACCGAGTACAAGCCCAGTGGCGAGACCGGGACCGAAGGAGCTGCAGAGCGGGCTATACATCACTCAAAGACAGACAACATAATTTTTGACGGAAGAATCATACTCAACGCCACATCCCAGGACTTTGTGGTAAAATCTGACTATCTGGAATGGAACAACGAGGAGAAAATCCTTAAGAGCATGGACGACACTCTGGTCACAATAGAGCAGGGAGATGGAACCCGGGTTGAGGGTCGTGGTTTCATTGCCGATGCCCAGGGCAAATCATTCACATTCCTGGAGGAAGCTTCGGGGAGGTATCTGAAAGATGAAGAGACTGAGTAAGGTTCTGGCACTCCTCCTGCTGTGCAGCAGCCTCTATGCCGCAGACGACTTCTCCTTCTTCGGCGACTCCTTAAGCTCCAGCCGGAGCAAGGGAAAAGAACACACATCACTCAAGGGAAACGCAGGCATAATCTCATCATCCACCAGAATAAAGGCAGACAACATAGAAATCTACGGCCGTGACAACGAGTTTGCAGAATGTACAGGCACCGTGGAGGTCATAGATAACCAGAAGGGAATCTCCTTAAAGTCGGAGCGGCTGTTCTTTAACCGGAAAGATGACATAATCCGGGTCGAGGGTGCCGCAGTCATGGAAGATATAAAGAACGAAGTCATTGTCAAAGGAAACTTCCTTGAATATATGGGTACCGACGAAACCTGTCTTATCCAGATCGGAGTGCGAATCCTTAAGGATGATATGGTGTGCCGGAGCGAATTTGCCCGGTACAACCGGAACGACGACATCCTGGAACTCACCGGTATGCCTGTGGTATTCTGGAAGAACGACGAGTACCGGGCTCTGCGCATCATCATAGACTTGGACAAGGATGAGATAACACTGGAAGGAAAAGTGTCTGGTTCTATTTTCTCAGAGAAAGAAGGTAAACCAGAACCGGAACAGGAACCTGAATCAGAATCAGAATCAGAACTGGAACAGGAACAGACAGAATGAGCGAAGAGCAGAAAGAAGAAAAACTTGCAGTATACGGTCTTAAGAAAATATTCGGCAGAAAGACTGCAGTAGCAGGAATCGATTTCTCCATGAGCAAAGGAGAGATTGTAGGTTTCTTAGGGCAGAACGGTGCAGGCAAGACCACCGCCTTCTATATGATAGCAGGATTCATCAAACCTACTGCTGGAAAAATAATGCTGGGAGACAGGGAGATATCCAAGCTTCCTATGTACAAGCGGGCCAAGATGGGCATATCATACCTGCCACAGGAGGCATCTATCTTCCGCAAGCTGACAGTAGAGGAGAACATAGCCGCCATTATCGAGACCAGAAGCGACCTGAACCGGAAGGAGAAGAAAGAGCTGCTGGAGAACCTGATCGAGGAGTTCGGCATAGGACATATACGCAAACAGAAAGCCTTTACCCTCTCAGGTGGAGAACGGCGCCGAACCGAGATTGCCCGGGCACTTTCCATGAAACCCAAGTTCCTGCTTCTGGACGAGCCTTTCTCTGGTATCGACCCTATTGCAGTTGCCGAAATAAAAGGAATAATCAAAAAGTTTGCCGAAAAGAATATCGGCGTCCTTATAACAGACCACAACGTGCGGGATACGCTGGATATCACCGACCGGGCTTATATAGTAAGCCATGGACAGATTATGGTTGCAGGCAGCAGGGCCGAGATTCTGGCAAACGAACTGGCCCGGAAGACATATCTGGGAGAAGGGTTCTCGATGTAAAGGATATTACCGGTGATCGGACTCGAACCGATACAGTATCGCTACCGGCAGATTTTGAGTCTGCTGCGTCTACCAATTTCGCCACACCGGCACTGGTTTTTTAAAACTACATTGACTTTTCTTTTTTGTCAATTACAATAAAAACGATGGATAACGATTCTCTTCTTTCTTTATATAAAAAATGCAACCTATGTCCCCGTGCCTGCGGAGTGGACCGGACTGCCGGGTCTCTGGGGTTCTGCAGGCAGTCCAGCACCATGCGCATTGCCTGTGCCACCCTGCACCATGGCGAGGAGCCTCCCATCACCGGCAAAGGGGGAAGCGGCACCATCTTTTTTACAGGCTGTACCCTGCAGTGCCGTTTCTGCCAGAACCACCAGATCAGCAGGGGTGGCATTGGCAGAGATGTTTATATAGAAGAATTTTCAGAAATCTGCCTGAGGCTGCAGAAGGAGGGAGCCGAGAATATAAACCTGGTCACCGGCACCATGTTCATCCCATCCATAGCCCTAGGAATCGAGGCGGCAAAAAAGAAAGGCCTTTCTGTCCCTATCCTGTGGAACTCTTCCGGTTTCGAGACTTCAGAGGCAATCGATATCCTAAACTCCTTTATTGATGTCTACCTGCCAGATATAAAAACCCTGAACCATACCTTTTCTGCCACATTCTTCAATGCACTCCACTATCCAGAATCAGCCAAGGCAGCAGTATTGAAAATGGCAGATTCCAAGAAAATAGTATTCAAGAATAATAAAATTATAAGCGGCACTATTGTACGGCACCTGGTTATCCCCGGCTATGTGGAGATGACAGAGCGCTTTCTGAAATGGTATTCCCAAAACCTTAAAGACAAAGCACTTATTTCAGTAATGTTCCAGTATTCCCCGAAAGCGGCCAAGGGGGATGGCTTTCCAGACCGGACCCTGGACAAGAGCGAGATGGAGATGGTCTACTCCTATCTGGATGAGTCTGGCATTGAGGATGGATTTATACAGGAAGAGGAGATTACAGACGAATGGAATCCAGATTTCACCAAAGAATCCCCTTTCCCCGGCAGCATAGGAAAGACAGTATGGCATTGGAAAAGCTGAAATATCTGCTTCTGCCGCTCCTGTTCCTAATGGCATTCCCCGCCTGGAGCACCACTATAACCGATATCCAGATTCAGGGACTCAAGCGGACCAAGCCTGCAGTACTGCTGGAAAAACTTGAGAAGTTCAAGGATATGCCAGCAGAGGATTTTGACAAGAAACA
>Ga0079305_1000735_pt1 | contig 60219 bp, 49 predicted proteins | sample LMS_cellobiose_e_FD_79183 | JGI IMG/M metagenome (GOLD analysis project Ga0079305, IMG submission 79183) | Rumen-fistulated moose microbial communities from Alaska, USA - LMS_cellobiose_enrichment | ecosystem: Host-associated > Mammals > Digestive system > Stomach > Rumen fluid ...
AAGTCTATGGCAAGGAACCCGTCCCCGCCCGGGGCGGCGGCTCCATCGGCATCCTGGTCGAGATGCAGAAGATCCTCGGAATCGACCCGCTCCTGATGGGCTTCGGCCTGGAGCGCGACACCATCCACTCCCCCAACGAGAGCTACCTCCTCAGGCAGTTCTTCGCCGGGATGGAATCCATCGCCAGGTTCTACGAGTACTGGGGCTAGACCTCTGCAGGCCCTCGCCAAAGCGGAGAATCTATTGCTTCACAAACTCAACCCGGCGGTTCTTGGCACGGCCCTCGTCGGTGCCGTTGTCGGCAATCGGTTCGTGGGAGCCTTTGCCCACGGCGGTAAGGCGGTCTTTGGCAATGCCCAGCTCCACGAGGCGGGCGACGATGGCCTCGGCGCGTTTCTGGCTCAGCGGATCATTCACGGCATCGGAGCCGGTATTGTCGCAGTGGCCCTGGACTTCGAATTTCAATGAAGTGTCCTGGTCCATGATGCCCTTGATGCGATTGATTTCCACATCGGCCTCCGGCTTAAGGGTGGCCTTGCCGGTGTCAAAAGTAATGGCATAGGTGACAATCTTTCCGTCGCTGGCGAGGCGGTCATAGAGCGGCACGGCACCCTGGGCCATTCTGGCACCGGTAATCGCAGGTTCCTGGGCCGGGGCGAAGTTCGTTCCTGCATAAACCAGGAAGCGGCCGTCATGTTTACAATTGGCCACGTTGGCCACACGTTCACCATTGACATAGATCTTGAGCGCCCGTTTGTTGAACGAGAGGGCGAGATGGTTCCACTGGCCAGGCACAAAATGGTTGATGTCATCATAGAAGTCTTGTATGGAGAGTTCCCGTTTGTCATTGGAAGGAGTACGATAGGTCAGCCTCATAACGGACTTGGCATCTTCTCTTTGCTCCACATAAAGAGTATATCCATCCGTATAGATATTACGCTTCCCGCTGGCGCTGGACATAAACTCATACACGGCGCCTTTTCCCTGCAGGGGCATCCAAAAATCCAGCTCAATCGTATGCTGTTCAGGCAGATAAGACACTTGTTCTTTCATCAACGGTTCCAGCGTGGTCTCTTTTTCAAGCAAAATGCAAGGGACGTCCTCGATGCGGGCCACCTCACAGGTCCCCGTCACGGCATCCCAGCGGGAGGGAAACTCTCCCATCTGCTCATTCTCCAGGTCATCGGCAAAGAAAACTTCGTCGCCGGGGACAAAGTCGGTTCTGGCGTATGCGGTCTGGACTTGCTGAGATGCCCGGTCGGCGCCGGGCATGACGGAAGGGTCGGTGTCGGACATGACGGCGCCGCTGTCCTGGCCGGTCTGACCGGCCGTCTCCGAACCGGACTGCTGCTGGCTCTGTTGCCGTTTTCCTTTGCCGATGTTGCCGTTCAGGATGTCGTTGACCCCTTTCTCCACCTTGTTGCCGATGTTCTGCTCAGCGGCGTTCCTGGCCCGCTGGCCAAGGCGCTCCAGGAGGCTCTGCGCGTCTGCGCTCGTGCATGCGAGTGCGATACAAGTAATGAACAATGCGATTTTTTTCATATCCTTTGTAATTTGTGTTAAGTCTCTATAACATCTTTTTCTCGATAGCCTTCATGATAAGCTCGCTTGAGGTCGCAGCATTGAACTTTTCCTTGAGCCGCTGGCGGTACCACTTGATGGCCGGGAGACTAAGATTCACCTCACCGGCAATCTCCGTGCTCTTTTTGCCTTCAGCCAACAACTTCAGGATCTTCTCTTCCTTGGCTGACAGGATAATTTCGTTGTTTACTGAATCTTCCATTCGCTTGGGATGCATTAACGGATACGAAAGTCGGCAAATCGTTTTGAATCAGACTTATACAAAAGTATAAAAATGCATTGGGCGGGTCGGGAAGATGTCGTTTATTTAAGGTAAACGCCCCCATTTTGCTATATTTGCATTATGAGACATGCCATCTTGACGACCATCATTTTTTGCCTTGCCTGCCTTCAGTCCAAGGCCGATTATACCTATACCGACCACCGCAGTCACAAACTCGATTCTCTCGAAAACATTGTCGCGGGATGGACTCCGGAGCGGCTCGTCGGAGCCCCCGACTCTGTCCTTTCAGCAGTCGGTCTTGCCTACAGCAATCTGGCGACCGGCTATAAGAAAATCAATCCCGAACGCAGTCTCTATTGTGCACGGCGTGCATTGCAAATCTGCGATGCCCTTGACGGACTCTACAGCAGCCACGATGCCGCCAAGGAGATAGGAGATTATTTCCGGAACCGGGAACAATACGACAGTGCCCTGGTCTATTATCGTCTGTCCCTGAGTTATGCAGAGCGGATGCGTTCCGGAGAAACCTCCTCACACCATCCTGAGGGGTATTCTGCCAACACCATAGATGACGCGCTCTCCACCATCTACGGGTCAATCGGCACCGTGTATTTCCTCGTCGATTCCATCCCGCAGGGAATGGACTGGTACAAGAAAGCCGGAGCCATCTTCGAGCGGAACGGATGGAACGAGAATTCCGCCGTCCTATGGTACAACATGGGCGAAGTCTGGCTGGATGAAGAGGATTTCGCGCAAGCCATCGACTGTTACAACAAATCCCTGAACTACGGCATGGCTGCCGGCGACTCCCTTTGGATTGCCACCCCGAAATTGGGTCTCGGCACCGTTTATATGAAACAAGGCAAGGTCACCCGGGCCCTTGAGTACCTGCAGCAGGCCGATGAATACTATTCCAAGCATCAGGACCAGGAATACACAGACCGTATCCTCACCCTGGACGTGATGGGCCAGGCTCTCCGGGCACAAAAGCGCCAGCGTACCCTGGTTGCTGTCATCACATCCGTCCTGGCGCTGCTCCTGCTCGGCCTGCTCATCCTTTCCCGCCGGACTCGCCGCCTCAGGAAAGAGAATGTCGCAGCCGATGAAGCAATCCAGGAGGCCCTTTCGATACATGAAGAGACTCCCGTAGGGACCCGGCCATCCCTCACCGAACGGGAACTGGAGATTCTCCCGATGATCGCCGCCGGCATGACCAGCAAAGAAATCGCCGCCCGTCTCTTCCTGACCCAGCAGACCATCAAATGGCGCCGCCAGCGCCTCCTCGAGAAGTTCGACGCCCGCAACACCGCCGAAATGCTCTCCAAGGCCCGCGAAGCCGGGATGCTGTAGCCCAATCTTAAAGGTGTTGGCTATTTGAGCAGTTTGAGCAGTTCTTCGAGGGATTTGTTGCCGAGGTCCATTTCCTTGACCGTCTGCTCGAAGTTCTCGACTCGTTTCTCAAAATCTTCCATCTTCTGCATGCCCCCGGCTATGTCCATGACCTGGAACGTGTAGCCCTTCGGGAGTTCATAGACCTCCGGGTGGAAGAGGCCGATGTGGATGTTGCGGGTGCGGGTCCTGGGGGCATCTTCCATGAGCACGATGCCGGTCTCCAGGTCCGTCCAGGTAGTGTGGCTGATGACCTCTTCGCTCTCGTGCCCGGCGAATTCGGAGACGGTCTTCGTGGCCACGTAATGCTCATAGCACCAGCGGTCCTGCGCGGAGGAAATGTCCTTCTCGTCCTTGATGACGGTACGCGACTTGTCGAACTGGGTGACGGCCTCCTGGGTCTCGGTCATCGGCATCTTGGTGATGGTCTTCGCCGTCTCGTCGATCATGTAGATCGCAAGGCTGTCGGCGATGGCCAGGCTGCGGGACACGTGGCGGGAGCCGTCCCCCATCGTGCTGAAGGTGACGGAATAGATCCGGCCGGCCCCATTGTGGAAGACTTTGCTCCGGCCCAGTTCGTCATAGACATAGGCGCAGTAGGCCGGTTCCTTGGGCGGGAGCCGGAAGCCGGGCCTGTCGCCCGTGTCATTCCGGGGCAGGCCGAGCGGGCACTCGTACCAGTGCTCCGGGATGTCGAAAACCGTCTTGGGATCGGGAATGCCGCTGGGGCCCTGCGCCAGGGCGCTGACGCCCGTCAGCAGGGCGACGGCGACGGTCAGCAAGATGGATCGTTTGTTCATTTCTGTATGTTTTTGATTTGCAGATGGATGTCTTTCTTCGAAGGCTTCTTCTTCATTCTGTCCCAAAGGTCTGAAAAAAGAACGAAAATAAAACCCCATAAACAGGGGGGGAATTTCCGATTCGTTCCGTGTACCGGGACAAAAATCGGAAATCCTGTGCTAAAAAGCACTATACAAAAGTATAGACTTGTTACTTCTTGATGAATTCAACCCTGCGGTTCTTGGCGCGGCCTTCGTCTGTACTGTTGTCTGCAATGGGTTCGTGGGAGCCTTTGCCGACGGCCGTGAGGCGGTCGGCCGATATACCCAGCTCCACCAGGCGGGCGACGATGGCCTCGGCGCGTTTCTGGCTCAGCGGGTCGTTGACGGCATCGGAGCCCGTGTTGTCGCAGTGGCCCTGGACTTCGAACTTCAATGAGGCATCCTGGTCCATGATGCCTTTGATACGGTTGATCTCCACGTCGGCTTCAGGCTTGAGCGTAGCCTTGCCGGTGTCGAAAGTGATGGCGTAGGTCACAATCTTGCCGTCGCTGGCGAGGCGGTCATAGAGCGGCACGGCACCCTGGGCCATGCGGAAACCCGACATGGCATACAGGCCGGAACCATATTCGTGCAGGCCGGCTACCGTAAGCCGTGCTTTGGTCTGGCCGTTGGCGATGTTGGCCAGGCGGGTTCCGTTCGCATACACTTTCAGGGCCCGCTTGTTGAAGGAGATAGCGATATGGTTCCATGCGCCGGGCTGGAAAGGGGTGCCTTCGGCTTCTGTCTGCATGTACACCTCCGTACTCCTGCTTTCTCCGGAAGGGGTCAGATACGCGACAGTGCAGTCAAAGCGGTTTCGGCTGTCATTATCCTTGGCAATGAGGATACTATATCCGGGCTTGTCAAAACGGACTCCCGATATGGTCTGGATGTTGTAGCGCACGCCTTTCCCGGTTTCGGGAATCCACAGGTCCATCTCTACGGTATAGACATCCGGCAGGTAGGCATCCTGCTTTTCCATCAGCGGCTCCAGTTCCGTCCTGTCACTCAGGAGAATGCAGGCCACGTGCTCGATTTCGGCTACTTCGGCGTTGCCTTCCCGCGCGTCCCAGCGGGAGGGAAACTCTCCCATCTGCTCGTTTTCCAGGTCATCGGCGAAAAAGACCTCGTCACCGGGGACGAAGTCGGTCTTGGCGTAAGCCGTCTGGACTTGCTGAGATGCCCGGTCAGCGCCGGGCATGACGGAAGGGTCGGTGCCGGGCAAGACGATGTCGCTGTCCCGGCCGGCCTGACCGGCCGTCTCCGAGCCGGACTGCTGCTGGCTCTGTTGCTGTTTTCCTTTGCCTATATTGCCGTTCAAGATGTCGTTGACCCCTTTCTCTACCTTGTTGCCGAGGTTCTGTTCGGCGGCATTCTTGGCTCTTTGGCCAAGTCTCTTCAAGAGATTCTGCCCGTTTGCAGGTGCGCACGCAAGTGCGATGGCGGTAATCAGGAGGATGGTCTTTTTCATTTTCTTATGCGTTTGATAAGGTTAAATCAACTGCAGGTCGATGGCCTGGCGGACCATCTGGATGGTGGATGTCACGTCGAATTTCGCCCGCAGGCGCTTGCGGTACCATTTGATGGTGGGAAGGGACAGACAGAGTTCCTCCGCGATCTGCGGACTGGTCCGGCCTTCCGCAACCAGCTGCAGGATCCTCCGCTCTTTGGCGGTCAGGCGAATCTTGTTTTGCATTTCTGCCATTGCATGTCGTTTTATCCGTAGCAAAGTTCGGGAATCCGCCCGCCAAAAACACCATTCCAAAGGATAGAATAGACTATCCCGAGGGATAGATTTTAGACCCGTCCGGGGTTTTCCGGCAGGTTTTTGCTATCTTGTGGCATGAAACGCATCGTCTGCATAATCATCCTGTTAGTCACTGCGTCGACAGCGCAGGCACAATACTCCGACCACCGCGACTGGAACATCGACTCGCTGGAAAACATCGTCCTCACCTGGACACCGGAGCGGCTGGCATCGGCCCCCTTCGAGACCAAGTCCGCTGTGGGAGTAGCTTTTTCCCACCTGATGTTTGCCTACGAACACATCAACCCGGAGCGCTCCATGTACTGTGCCCGACGCTCATTCGCCATCACCGATGGGCTGGGCTCCCTGTACCGGCCTTATCTCGCGGCAAAGTTCATGGGCATGACCCATTACCAGAAGGAGCAGTACGACAGCACCCTCTTCTACTACAAGATCGCCCTTTCCTACCTGGACCGGATGGCTGCGGGAGAAGCGGGGCCGGACAAACCGGAAGGCTATCCGCAGGAGACCATCGACGATGCCCGCTCCAGTCTGTACGGCAACATGGGAAACCTTTATTATTCCCTCGACTCCCTGAACCTGGCACTGGACTACTTCGCCAAGGCCGGAGAAATTTTCGAGCAGCACGACTGGAAATCAAGCAGCGCCGTCCTATGGTACAATATGGGTGAGATTTCCCTGGAAACGGAAGATTACGGGAAGGCTCGCCACTACTATGAGAAATCCCTGAATTACGGCATGGCTGCCGGCGACTCCCTTTGGATTGCCACACCGAAACTTGGACTGGGTACGGTGTATATGAAGCAGGGAAAGACCACGATGGCGCTGCAATACCTGCAACAGGCCGACGAATACTTCTCCAAGCACGAAGACCAGGAATTCACCGACCGCATCCTCACCCTGGATGTGATGGGGCAGGCACTGAAAGCCCAGAAACGCCAGCTGAAAAGCATTATCGCCGCCGGCATCCTGATTATCCTTCTCCTTGCCGCCATCGTGGCCATCCTGCTCCGGGAACGGCGCCTGCGCCGGGAGAAAGAAGGGGCTGATGCCGTCATCAACGAAGCCATCGGCAAACTGGTCCCCGAGCATATCGAAGCCACCCTTTCCCAGGAAGAGGAAGCAGAAAGGCTTCCTGCCGGAAAGACACAGATTGTCATCGCAGAAGACGAGAAATCCATCCTCAGCGAGCGCGAAAGCGACATCCTACCGCTCATCGCACAGGGCCTCACCAGCCAGCAGATTGCCGACAAGCTCTACCTTTCCCTTCCCACCATCAAGTGGTACCGCAGGCGCATGCTGATGAAGTTCGACGCCCGCAACACCGCCGAAATGCTCTCCAAGGCCCGCGAAGCCGGGAAGCTATAGGCGCCCGATCCGGTTTGCAAGCAAGCGGGTATCGTCTGCCTTCATCTTCTCCGGCAGGCAAGGATGTTTCCCACTTTGGGGCTTGAAAATATACTTGCCCCAAAGTCCCACGATGGTGAATTATGCCGGCTCGTTCTTTTTCCCACGGTCCACACCCAGCGACATTTTTGCCTGAACGCCCGTGACGGACGTACTGGTACGAATCTTCCGGGCCAGTTCGGGGATAAAATACCGTTTAATTCATGTTCCTATACCCGATATGGTATAGATTATTGATTAGATTCACGACACGCCGGGCAAGCGCAGCCCCGACGTCGGCGCCTCCCTCCTCTGCCCCAAAGGCCAGCAGGCCATCGTCAATCTCCCATTGACGAAACCTGCACCGACCTCTCCGGATTATCATCCGATTCCCCTGTCATTCTGTGGAGTGAAGCGATGAAGAATCTATTTCTTTACAAACTCAACTCTGAACAGGCAGAGCCGTGTTACAAGAAAGCCCTCTTATACGGAGAAAAGGCCGATGATCCGCTCCTGATTGCAGAAGCCAAATCCGGACTGGGCGCCCTGTATCTGGAAAAAGGGAATACCACCAGGGCCCTCCAGTACCTGAAAGAGGCCGACGAATACTTTTCGGCCAATGAAGACCAGGAATACCGCAGCCGCATCTACACGCTGGACCTCACCGGCAAAGTGCTAGAGGCCCAGAAGCACCAGCGCACCCTGATTGCCGCCATAGCCATCTTCGCCGCCTTCCTGCTGCTTGCCATCGTATTCATCCTCCTCAAGATGCTCCGCACCCGCAGGGAATTGAAGGAGGCCGATGTGGTCATCGGAGAAGTCCTGGCTGAGCATGGAGAGATTCCCGATCAAGCCGGGAATGACGGAACCCTTCATGGCCGGCCTGACCGGCCATCCCTCACCGACCGCGAGGCTTCCATCCTCCCGCTCCTGGCCCAGGGCCTCACCAGCAAGGAAATCGCCGCCAAACTCTTCCTTACCGAGCAGACCATCAAGTGGTACCGCATGCGCCTGCTAGACAAGTTCAAGGCCAAAAACACCGCCGACCTCCTCACCAAGGGCAAAGAAGCCGGCATGCTGTAGAAGGCCGCAGGTCGCGGTCTGCAGGATCAGTTCTCCAACCGTCGGTATGGTGCTACTCCTTAATGGTCGTGGTATGGCTCACGGGCATGGAGAATGCGATGCCCTGGGCCTCCGCCGCCAGGCCCGCTTCCTTGTACACGGTGCGGATCACCTCGTCCTTGATGGCCTTGGGCACGAGCATCATCACCATCTCCTTCTCCGGCTGGATGTGGATGTTGAAGAACTCCTCGGCCTCGGGGTTGGCGGTGCCGCGGGCACGGAGGACGGTGCCGCCCCGGGCGCCGGCGGCGCGGGCCGCCTCCATCACATTCTGCGAATAACCCGCATTCACGATGCAGATCACCAGTTCGTATTTCGTATCCATATTACTCGTTCTCCTTGACGGTTCGCTTGTCATTGCTCAAAAAACCATATACCAGCGTGCCGACCACGCTGGTCATCGGGACGGTGAAGGCCACCCCCTTGTAATCCTTGCCCTTGCTGAACAATTCACCGAGATCCTGGATCAAACCATCCGCCTCATCCTCTCGCACAATGCTGAAAATCATCGATTTCGGGCGATCTGTAAGCCCCAGGTAATTCAGGATCAGGTGCGTCGTCCCCTTGGCCGGGGTCACCAGCTGGAGGTTGGCCTGATGGGATTGGATGACGCTGGAATAATAGGCCGCCTTGCCATCGTGGACGATGGCGACCAGCACTTCCAGCTTCATCGGCGCAAAATTTCTCACACGACTCTCCATATTATTCGAAATAGATGATCTGGTCGTCGGCAGCAGCCAGGATGCGGCGCATCGCCACCTGATCGCGATGGCGCACGGCCATGACGGACTTGAAGCCCAGGGCCTGGATGGTGATCAGCGGCGTCATCGCCACCATCGCCACCACGCCGAAAGCGTAATCCATCACCCCTTCCACCCCGCGGAGCGTGGCGCAGGCGCCGATGACCATCGGCAGGATGAAACTGGAAGTCAACGGGCCGCTGGCCACGCCGCCGGAATCGAAGGCGATGGCCGTGTAGAGCCGGGGCACCACGAAGGACAGCCCCAGCGAGATCAGGTAACCCGGTATCAGATAGTACAGCAGCGAAAAGCCGAAATAAGTCCGCAGGACCGAGAGGCCGATGGATACGCCCACGCCGATGGACAGGGCCATCATCATCTGCCGCTTGGAAACCTCTCCCCCCGTTATATCCGCCACCTGCGCATTGAGCACGTGTACGGCCGGCTCGGCCAGCACCACCACGTTGCCGATGATGAACGACAGGCCGACCAGCAGGGCAGGATGGAAACGGGACAACTGGTTGCCGATCTTGAAGCCGATGGGCATGAAAGCCATGGCGACCGCCGTCAGGAAGAGGACCAGCCCGATGAAGGTGTACAGGATGCCGAAACAGATCTGGATGATCTTCGTCCGCGGCAGCTTCAGCACGGTCACCTGCAGGACGAAGAAGAAAGCCACCACGAGCACCAGCGACTTGCCTACCTCGAACATGTATTCGAGGAAGAGCGGTCCGGGACCCTCGGCCAGGATGCCCGATATGGAATAATCCGGGATGGCGTAGCTCAGGTCGCCACGGGCCGTCAGGGAGAGCAGGAGCACCGCGAGCACGGGGCCTACGGAGCAGAGGGCGATGAGTCCGAAGCTGTTTTCGCTGGCGCCCCGTCCGCCCACGGTCAGGGCGATGCCCACGCCCAGCGCCATGATGAACGGCACCGTGATCGGCCCCGTCGTCACACCGCCGGAATCGAAGGAAAGCGGCAGGAAAGACCCTTTCCCGCTGTCGATCAGCAAGGCCAGCACACAGAACAGCATCATGTAGGAGAACAGCAGGATGCCCGTCAGGTCGGTATGGAAAATGATCTTTGTCACCCCGATCAGCAGGAACAGGCCAACCCCCACACCGACGATCCAGATCAGCAGATTGCCGTTCATCACGGCACTGACCTGGCCGGCAAGCACGGAAAGGTCCGGCTCGGCGATGGTGATGAGCAGGCCCATCGCAAAACTCACGGGCAGCAGGATGCGGAGCTTGCGGGACTTCGTCAGGCCCTCGCCGATGTACTGTCCCATCGGTGTCATGGCCATGTCCGCCCCCACGTTGAACAGGCCGATCCCGATGATCAGCAGGATGGTGGCACCGGCAAAGACAGCCAGCTCCATCCGGGTCAGGTCCACCCACGGAGAGAGCGACAGCAGAAACACGATCGCGCACACGGGGAGGACGGAAACGAGGGCTTCCCTGAGTTTCTCACGCAGGGATTTCCACAAGTCCTTCAGAATCGGACTGACCATCGGCTGGAAAGGATGCTACAGTTCGCGGAACTTCGCCGCGCTGATCTTGGTCGGCTTGAGCGTAATGGTCTCCCGGATCCTGTCAAGCACCATGCGGTCCTCGACCTGCTCGAAGAGGCGGTCCACCTGCTTCTGGTCATGGAGCATGTTGACGGCCATATCCTTCACCATCTCGTCGGGGACGTTGCCGATGCCGTACATGGCATACTGGTAGCGGGCGAAAGCCTCGGCCTGCTCGCGCAGGTCCTTCTCCTCCACCTTGAAACCCCATTTCTCCATCAGGTGGCCGCGCACCAGCTGCCACTTGAAGTCCTCGGCGAAGCCGGGGAAATCCTTCTCCACGTCCTCGGCCGTGACCTTGCCGTCGTTGGCCTCGAGCAGCCAGCGCTTCAGGAAAGCTTCCGGAAGCTGGATGCCCGCCTTGTTGATATAGAAATCGCGGATATCCTTGGTCAGGCGCCAGTCGGCCTCGCTCTTGTACTGCCCTTTCAGGCGCTCGGAGACTTCCTTGTCGATGTCCTCGTCGGTCTTGGGCTCCTGGCCCTCCTCCTTGTGCTCCTCATAGTATTTCTTGAGGTTCTCGATCATCGGGGCCTTGTCCTTGGCCGTCACGGTGACGCTGTAGGTCGGGACGGTGTCGCCCTTCTCCACCTCCACGGCCACCTCGGGGCTGAGGCCCAGGTCGAACACGAAGGTGAAATCGCCTCCGTCCACCCACTCGATCTGCGGCTGCTTCTCCGATGCGAGGGGCTCGCCCAGGATGCGGAGTTTCTTGTCGCGGACGTGCTTGTCCAGGGCCTCGCCGACCACCTGGTTCACGGACTCGACCAGCGCCTGGTCGCCGTAGAAGCGCTTGATCAGCGATGCGGGCACCATGCCCTTGCGGAAGCCCTTGAAATCGGCCGTGCGGCGGCGGTCCGCCAGTTTCTTCTTCTCAATCTCCTCGTAGTCGGCCGCGGCCACCTCGATGGTCAGCTCGCGGTTGAGGTCGTCAATTTTCTTCTCTTTTACTTTCATCTCGTTTTATGGTTTTCTTTGTTTGTGCTGGGGATAGATGACGCGCTCGTGGTGGATCTGCGCGAGGTACTGCTTGAGCGTCTCCTTGACCGTCCCGAGCTCGCTGATGGAGATGTCGGCGCGGTCGAACTGCCCCTCCTCCATCTTGCCGGCCACGATGCGCTCCACGAAGGCGGAATACGCCTCCGGCGTGAACGCGGTCAGGGTCCGGGACGCCGCCTCGACGCTGTCGCAGAGCATCAGGATGATCTGCTCCTTGGTCAGGGGCTTGATGCCGGGATAACGGAAATCGCCGGCCATGGCCGGGTCGCCGCCGGCCTGCAGGTAGCGGTTGTAGAAGAAGCCCGTGGTCGTGGTGCCGTGATGGCTCCGGATGAAGTCGATGATGACTTCGGGCAGGCGGGCCTTCTGCGCGATTTCCACACCGTCCGCGACGTGGCGGATGATGTCGTGGGCGCTCTGCTCGGGGGTCAGGCCGCTGTGGTAGGTCGGCGCGCCGTCCCGCACCATCAGGGATTCGTTCTCGATGAAGCAGAGCGGGTTGTTCATCTTGCCGAGGTCGTGGTAGAGCGCGCCTGCGCGCACCAGGTCGGCGTTGGCGTCCACCGCCCGCGCCACGGTGTCGGCCATGTTCATCACCTGCAGCGAATGCTGGAAGGTCCCGGGGGCCTTCTGCTCCAGCTCCCGGATCAGGGGGTTGGACACGTCGCACAGCTCGATCAGGCGGGAATTGGACACCAGGTTGAAGATGCGCTCGAAGAGGTAGATGAGCGGATAGCCCGCCACCGTCAGCATGGAGCCGACGAACAGGCTCAGCAGGGCCCGCCACACGTTGCCGGCCACCAGGTCCGCCGCCCGGAAGCCCAGGTACACCAGCGCCAGCACGGCGAAGGTGATCAGGGCCGTCACGAACTGACGCCAGCCCCGGTTGAAATAGCGGAACGCGAGGACCGCCACCATGCCCGCCACGAAGAACATCACGAACAGGACGACCCCGTCGTGCGTGAAGATCAGCAGCGGCAGCAGGGACACGACGTAGACGGGCACCACGACCCGGTTCTTCATGAAGGCCTGCAGCAGCAGCGCCGCCAGGGTGAAGGGCACGAGCGTCAGGAACTTCTCGTCCACGCGCACCAGCATCAGCGGGATGGCCGCGAACAGCATGAACACGACCACCAGGTACGGGAAACGGGTATCGGCAAAAAGCTTCGGATTGTTGAAATAGATCGACAGGAAGAGCAGGGTCACGATCGCCAGCGCGATCAGGACGTTGCCGAGCAGCATCAGCGCCGGCATCCCCTCATAGCCCATGTTGGCCTCGAACTCGCGCTTGTAGGAGTCGAGCATCTGCGCGATCTCCGCCGTCACGATCTCCCCTTCGCTGACGATCAGCTGTCCGGACGTGACATAGCCCGAGGTCGGCGACACGCTGGTCGCGGACTCGGCGTGGACCAGGGCGGTGGTCTGCTCGTCGTAGATCAGGTTCGGCACCAGCAGGTCGTAGGCGCCCGTAGCGCGCAGGATCGAGTCCACGTTGGCGTCGGAGACGTCCGACAGGTCGGCGAGCAGCCTGGCGCGGGCCTCGGTCAGGCGGTACACTTCCGCCGAGGGGGACTTGACGGCCCGCTTGTCCCGCTGGATATAGATGACGTCCGGCAGCGCCGCGCCGTGCCGGCGGCCGTTCTCGTCCTCCAGCACGCCTTTCTGGTAGATGGCGCGCATCGAGGAGACGGCCGCGCTGCGGAGGCTCCCCAGGTCCAGCCGTTCGGCGGAGCGGAGGTTGCGGCTGACCGTCTCGTCGGAATACTTGTAATACGGGATCGCCTCCGTGTCGGCGCCGCCTCGTTCCGCGAGGAGCTGCTCCTCGGTCTTGTAGATCGGGAAGTCGAACTGGGCATACAGCGTCTCATACTTCCAGGTCCGCCCCTTGCGGTAGTCGTAGGCGAACTTGGCGCTCCTCGGGATGAGCAGCACCAGAAGCAGGAACGCGATGCCGAGCGGCAGGATGATGCGGAAAAGATCCTTCTTCATGGACGGCTATTTAAACGGGCTGCCTGTCTCGCGGGCGATGAAACGGTAGGTCAGGCGGTCCATCAGGCGCGGCAGGAAATTGCGCGTGAACACGCTCGCGCGGCCGAGCGCCGTCAGGGTGACTTCCGAGCGGCGGCGGCGCAACGCGCGCGAAAGGCACTTCGCACAAGCCTCCGCGCTCATCAGCTTGCCCTCGTCGAGCGGGGTCTCCCCCTGCGGGGAGCCGTCGGCGGTCAGGGCCGCGTTGCGGACGTTGGACGACGTGTAGCCCGGCGCGAACACGAGGACGTTGAGCCCGTCCTTCATGTGCTCGATGCGGATCGTGTCCAGGAAGCCGCGGATGGCATATTTCGAGGCGCTGTAGCCGGTGCGCGCCGGCAGGGCGGAATAGCCGGCGACGGAGACGACGCCCACGACCGAGCCCTTCGATGCCAGCAGGTACGGGAGCGCGAACTTCGTGCAATAGACCGTACCCCAGAAATTCACGTCCATCAAGCTGTGTATCACCTTGAGATCCAGGTCCTTGAACATCGCGCGCATGGACAGTCCGGCATTGTTGACCAGGATGTCGATGCCTCCGAAGCGCTCCACCGCCGCCACCACGAGGGCGCGGCAGTCCGCCTCCTGCGTGACGTCGCAGCGCACGCAGAGCACCCGCTCGGGGGGCGCCACGGACGGAGCCAGTTCGAGCAGCCTGTCGTAGGAGCGCGCGGCCATCACGACCTTCGCCCCCTCGCTGCCGAACTGACGGGCGGAAGCCAGTCCGATGCCGGAACTGGCCCCCGTCACGATGATGACCTTATCTTTCAGATTCTTCACTTCGTTCAGAATGACAAACGCAGAATGTCAAACGCAGCATGACAAACGCAGCATGACAAACGCTACCTGATGGTCATTTCGGCGATGTCGTCGCCGTCGTACATGCCGGCGTCGAGCTTCGCCTTGATCTCCTTGAATGCCTTGAGGGTGTACTCCACGTCCTCCATCGTGTGGGCGGCCGTGCAGACGATGCGGAAGATCACCATGCCCTTCGGGATCACCGGGTAGATGACCATCGAGCAGAAAATCCGGTAATTCTCGCGCAGGTCCTTCGCCATCTTGGAGGCCTGGGCCACGCCGCCCTTGATGTGCACGGGCGTCACGCAGGCCTGCGCCTCGCCGATGTCGAAGCCCTCCTTGCGGAAGCCGTCCTGGATGGCGTGGGTGATCTGCCAGCACTTGGCGCGGAGCGCGTCGCCCTCCGGGGAGTCGATGATCTCCATGCGCTTCATGTTGCCGATCACCAGCGGCATCGGCAGGGACTTGGCGTACATCTGCGAACGCATGTTGGCGCGCAGGTAGTCGATGATCTTGTGCGGGCCGGCCACGAAGCCGCCGATGCTCGCCATCGACTTGGCGAAGGCGCCGATGTACAGGTCGATCTCGTCCATCACCCCGAAATGCTCGGAGGTGCCGCGGCCGTGCTCGCCCAGCAGGCCGAAGCCGTGGGCGTCGTCGATCATGATGCGGAACTTGTATTTCTTCTTCAGCGCCGCGATCTGGTCCAGGATGCCGAGGGCGCCGGTCATGCCGAACACGCCTTCGGTGATCAGCAGCACGCCGCCGCCGTTCTCCTCCGCCACCTGGCAGGCGTGGGCAAGGATCTTCTCGCAGTCGGCGATGTTGTTGTGGCGGTACTTGAATTTCTCGCCGATGTGCAGGCGGATGCCGTCCAGCAGGCAGGCGTGGCACTCCGCATCGTAAACGATCACGTCGTGGCGCGCGGTCAGGGCGTCGATCGTGGACACGATGCCCTGGTAGCCGAAGTTGTACAGGAAGGCGTCCTCCTTCTTCTCGAATTTAGCGAAGATCTGCTCGAGCTGCTCATGGTAGCGGGTGTGGCCGCTCATCATGCGGGCGCCCATCGGATACGCCAGGCCCCACTGCGCGGCCGCATCGGCGTCCGCCTTGCGGACGGCCGGATGGTTGGCCAGGCCGAGGTAGTTGTTGAGGCTCCAGTTGAGCACCTCCTTGCCGTTGAAGACCATATGCGGACCCAGCTCGCCCTCGAGGCGCGGGTACATGTAATAGCCGAAAGCCTGGGAAAAATACTGCCCGATCGGGCCGCCGCTGTCGCGTTCAATTCTGTCGAAAATGTCTAACATATGTCGGTTAAGGTTTAAGCATCAATGTTTGCGTAATGCGCGTTCTCCTCGATGAACTGGCGGCGGGGCGGGACGTCGTCGCCCATCAGCATCGAGAAGGTCCGCTCGGCGGCGGCCGCGTTGTCGATGGTGATTTTGCGCAGGCGCCGGCGGGACGGGTCCATCGTGGTCTCCCACAGCTGGACGTCGGACATCTCGCCGAGACCTTTGTAGCGCTGCACCGTGTAGCCCTTGTCCGAGCCCTTGCCCAGGCGCAGGGCCGCCTCTTCGCGCTGCTCCTCGGTCCAGCAGTAGACCTCCTCCTTGCCCTTCTTGACCAGGTAGAGCGGCGGGGTCGCGAGGTACACGTAGCCGTTCTTGATCAGGTCGAACATGTAGCGGAAGAAGAAGGTCAGGATGAGGCAGGCGATGTGCGAGCCGTCCACGTCGGCATCGGTCATGATGACCACCTTGTGGTAGCGGAGCTTGCTCAGGTCCATGTGCTTCTCGCCCGTCTCGTCCTCCATCGCCACGGTCACGCCCAGGGCGGTGTAGATGTTGCGTATCTCCTCGGAATCGAAGGCGCGGTCGCCGGAGGCCTTCTCCACGTTGAGGATCTTGCCGCGCAGCGGCAGGATGGCCTGCGTCTTGCGGTCGCGGCCCTGCTTGGCCGTGCCGCCTGCGGAGTCGCCCTCCACCAGGAAGAGCTCGCACTTCTCCGGGTCGCGCTCGGAGCAGTCCGCGAGCTTGCCGGGCATGCCGGCGCCGCCCAGCGGGGATTTGCGCTGGACCATCTCACGCGCCTTGCGCGCGGCGGCGCGGGCCGTCGCGGCGAGCACGATCTTCTCGATGATGGTCTTCGCGAAACGGGGATTCTCCTCCAGGTAGATGTCCATCGCAGCGGCCGTGGCCTGGGAGACGGCGGAAGTCGCCTCCGGGTTGCCGAGCTTGGTCTTGGTCTGGCCCTCGAACTGCGGCTCCGCGATCTTGACGGAGATCACGGCCGTGAGGCCCTCGCGGAAGTCCTCCGGGGCGAGCTCGCCCTTGAACTTCTCCAGGAGCTTGTTCTTCTCGGCATACTGCTTGAGCGAACGGCTGAGGCCCATCTTGAAGCCCTGCAGGTGCGTGCCGCCCTCGATCGTGTGGATATTGTTGACGTAGGAATAGATCTTCTCGGAGTAGCCGTTGTTGTACTGCAGCGCGATGTCGATCGGGATGATCTTGTCGGAATTGACGCAGACCGGCTCGGGGATGATCGTCTGCGCACCGGCGTCCAGGTACTCGATGAATTCGCTGAGGCCTTTCTCCGAATAGAACATCTCGCTGCGGAAGACCTTGCGGCCGGTGGCCTTGGACTCGCCGGCGGCGTCCACCTCGAACTCGTCCACCTGCTCGCGCTCGTCGGTGAGGCGGATGTGGATCCCCTTGTTGAGGAAGGCCAACTCGCGCAGGCGGGCGGCCAGGGTGTCGTAGCGGTAGACCGTAGTCTGGGTGAAGATGGTCGGATCGGGATGGAAGGTGATGGTGGTGCCGGTGTCGGCGGACTCGCCCACGACCTCCACGGGCCCCAGGGGCTTGCCCTTGGAATAATGCTGCTCGAACACCTTGCCCTCGCGGTGCACCTCGGCGACGAGCGAATCCGACAGGGCGTTGACGCAGGACACGCCCACGCCGTGCAGGCCGCCGGACACCTTGTAGCTGTTCTTGTCAAACTTGCCGCCGGCATGGAGCACGGTCAGGACCACTTCCAGGGCGGAGCGGTGCTCCTTCTCGTGCATGCCCGTCGGGATGCCGCGGCCGTTGTCGCGGACCCGGATCGAGTTGCCCTCCAGGATGCGCACGTCGATCGTGTCGCAGAAGCCCGCCATGGCCTCGTCGATACAGTTGTCCACCACCTCGTAGACCAGGTGGTGAAGACCGCGCTCGGCGATGTCTCCGATATACATGGAAGGGCGTTTGCGAACCGCCTCGAGCCCCTCGAGAACCTGAATGCTGTTTGCGGAATACTGCTCTTCCGCCCGTTTCATCTCGTCTTTCTCAATCATCGTTATTACGTTCTCATAAAATCTTACAAAGATACGAAAAAGATCGGTATTTACCTAGCGTTTCAGGCTGAAACCCACGGTCAGATACGGACTCTTCTCGATGTATCCGGGCATGCGCTCGACGGCCATTCCCAGCAGGTTGCCGGCCTCGGCCCAGGCCGTCCACCGGCCGTTGATCCGGTACTCGCCGGTCAGGCCCACGTTGGCGTAGCCGGGAATGTCCTCATACACCCCGCCCAGGGACTTGCGCAGGCTGGCGGCCTGCACGAACAGCCCGGCATAGACCTGCCGGTCCCAGTTGTACACGCCGCGCAGGTCCGCGGTCAGCGCCGACGGCGAGAAGCCGGGCGCAGCGGCCGCCAGGCGCATGTAGGCATAGCGGAAGCCGCCGTCCACCTCCAGCCGGGGACCGCTCCAGACGCCGCGCGCCTGGATGTAGGCGGCCGTCAGGTCGGCCGTGGTCACGGACCGCAGCGAGGCGATGGGCATCGCCTGGGCGGTCACGTAACCGCCCTCGAATTCATACTGCAGGCGGGAGCCCCAGCGACCCGACGCACCTGCGCGGAGACGGAGCTTCTCCCGGGAAACTACCGCCGTGGGGCCCTCCCCCAGCGGCGCGAAATGGTTGAGCTGCTTGAGCTCGTAATGGCCCTGCAGGACCGGTCCGCCGGACACGCCGGCATACACCTCGGCGTCGTAGGCCGGCAGCGCCAGGCGCGCCGTCACGTCGGGGGCCAGCACGAAGTGTTGATCCCCGCCTTCGAAGATGCCGCTCATCTTCACGCCGGCGTCGAAATCGATCCCCTCGAAGCGGAAATCCAGGTGCGGCTTGATCGTCATCACGCTCGCCTCCAGGCCGCCGCCGGCCATCTCGCCGTAACGGCGGAAGAAGTCCACGTCCGCCAGCACGTCGACCAGGATCTTGTATTTCTCCTGCAGCACGGGGCCGAGGGAAGCCGCCGCGCGGAGGTTGCTCACCCCGATATGGCTGGGATTCAGGTTCTTGGGGAAGGAATCCCCGGAGTAGCGGTAACGCAGCTGGACATCGTAGAAGAAGGGGCCCGTCTCGCTTTCGCGGGACTGGATGCGCCCCATCAGGATACCGGAATTGAAACCGGAGACGAACGCCGGTTCGGCGACATCCTCACCGGCGAAGATGCCCTCATAGCCGAACTGGTAGGACATGCGCGCCTTCGGGCGCAGGTACTGGCCGTTCAGCGAGAATCCGGCCGACAGGTCATGGCCGGGCACCTTCCCGCCTTCGGCGTTGCCCAGCAGGTAATTGCCGGCATAGCCGTGCAGGTCGGCGACGAAGCCGATCTTGAAGTCGTCCTCGTCCAGCAGCTGGGTCGCGAATTCGAGCTGCGGGTGCAGCGTGAAGCCCGCACCGGCGCGCAGGTACAGGCGGCTGCCGTCGCGCTGGCGCGCCTCAGGCGTCACTTCGATCCTGTACGGGGAGAATTCGTAGGACCCCCGGTAGGGCGTCTCGAAGACCGAGTAGTCGAAATCATAGTCGAAGCGGAAGAGCGAGTCGGGCACGGTCATGCTGGGCCCCTGCTTCTGGAAATCCGCGAAACGGGTGCGGTAGTCGTTGGTCACTTCCACCGTCTGGTTGATGTTCTGCGCCCCGAGCGGCGCGCACAGCGCCAGCAGCGCGAGGGCTGTCGATATCTTTCTCATACGCTTATTCATCCATCAATTCTGCGAGACGCTCCAGTCTCATCTGCACGTTGCCGGCCACGTCGTCCGTCCCCTTCTCGGGTTCATATCCGTCCCGGATGCTCTCGAAAGTGGCCTTGGCCTGGGCGTACTGGCCCTTCTCGGCGAAGGCGTCGCCCAGCACGATATAGGCGCGGGCCAGCCAGTAGGACTGGTCGCCGGCCTTCTGGGAGAAGGCGTAGACCTCGTCCCCCACCGCATCGAACCGGCCCGTGTCGTAGAGGTTCTGGATCACCATGTACTTCGACTCGGCGCCGATGGCGGTGGACGGGTCCGCGCTCAGCTCGCGGAACAGGGCCATGGCCTGGTCGCGGCGGGAGGTCGCGAGACTGGCCTTCGCCTTGGTATACGCGGCCTCCTCCTTCAGCGAGGCGGCGAGGCCCCGCTGGGAGACCAGCTCGTCCGCAGCGCTGATGGCCATGTCGTAATCCTTGCTCCGGTAGGCGGCGCGCATCATGCCCAGGCGGGCCGTCTGCTTGTTGGGATCCATGCGGGCCGTCTCCAGCAGGGTCTCATAGCCCTTGTAGGCGTCCTGGTAGCGCTCCAGCGCGTAGGACAGGTCCGCATAGCGCAGGCGCGCCACCTCCGTGAAGGAGCTGGCCGTCTCGACCTGCGCGGCCTTGCCGTAATACTCCACGGCCTTCTCCTTCTCGCCCTGGGCGTTGTAGGACTCGGCCAGGTAGAACTCCGCCTGGTGCAGGTCCGTCCCGTCGGGATAATTCTCCAGGTAATTGCGCAGCGTCGGCACCGCCTGCTGGTAGTTGCCGGCGAGGTACAGCTGCTCCGCCGTGTTGAAATACATCCGCTCGCGGTCGGAGTCGCTGCGGTTCGCCGCCAGGGAGTTCTGCTCCACGTATTCGAGGAACTTCTCCGGCTGGCGCCGGGTCTGGTAGATCGACTCGATGGCGGTCATCGCCTCCTCGGCGTACTCGCTCTGCGGCATCATCGAGACCACCTTCTTGTAGCTCTCAAGGGCCTTGTCGTAGTCCGAGGCGTTGCGGTACACCATGCCGAGGCCGATCAGCGCCCGGGCCACGTAGGTGTTGTCCTTCGTGCTTTCACGCAGCCGCGTGAAGGTCCGGATCGCGTCGTCGTGGTTGCGCAGGTCCATCTGCGCCCGGCCCAGCTCATAGTAAGCCTCGTCGCGCAGGGGTGCGTTCACCGGGGACTTCTCCACGTTCTGCAGGGTCGTCACCTTGCGGCGCCGGTCGCCCATCAGCCCGTAGGCCAGCGCCTGCTGGTACCAGGGGTAGATGTCGTCGGCGGAGAAGTACTCCGTCAGCTCGCGCTGGTAGGAGTTGACCGCGGTGCGGTAATCCTTTCGCGCGAAGTCGCAGTCCGCCCGCCGGGTCAGCGCGTCCTTGCGGTAGAGGGCGTCCCCGGAGGCGATGTACGAATCGAACCAGCGCGCCGCGGAGGCGTAGTCTGCCTGCTTGAAGAAGCTGTAGCCGATGTTGTAAGGCAGCAGCCGGGCCTCGACCGTGCCGTACAGGGCCTCTGCGTTGTACAGCTCCGTGAACAGCCGCACGGCCTCGGCGTAATTGCCGGCGCGGTAGTTGGCCTCGCCCTGCCAGTAGCGGGAGAGCTGGTTCAGCCGGTCGGTGCGCGGGATATAGTAGGCCGTGGCCCGGAAGAAGGGCACCGCGTCGCGGTAGGAGCCATTCTCGAAGAGCTGCTCGCCGCGCAGGAAATTCGCCTTGGTGTAGTTGCCCAGCATGTCCGGCGTGAGCTCCTCGATGTTGTCGTAGGCGTCCACCGCCCCGGCATAATCGCGGTCCACCAGGGCCGCGAGGGCCATGTAGCCGTAGATCTGGTCGCCGCGGGCCTTGGTGGACCAGCGGCTGATGTAGCGGGCGAAGCCCGACGTGTCCTTGTTGAGGTCGAAGGCCAGCTTGGCGTAGTTGAACGCCGCGTCCTCCGTGATCTCCGGGTCGAAGTCCACCTTGGATGCGTCCAGGAAGGCCTGCATCGCGGACACCTGGTCCTGCGTGCGCAGGTAGGCGTTCGCGAGATGGTAGTTGGCCACCTGTCCCAGGGAGTCCGAGCGGTCGGTCATCTTCGTGAAATTCTCGATCGCCCCGGCGTAGTCGTCCACCGAATACAGGACGGTGCCGGCATAGAAGTAGTCCTTGCGGTTCATCCCCTCGTGGGAGAGGTCGTCGTAGTAGTCGTGCGCCTTCTCCTTGTCCCCGCGGATCAGGTAGGCCTCCGAGATGAGGCGGGCCAGCCGCTCCCGGCGGGGCGCCGGCACGCTGTCGTAGATGCGCTCGCCCTCGCGGATGGCGTAGTCGTAGTTGCCCTGGTTGAATTCGCAGTCGACGATGTAGAAGTCCGTCAGCTCCGTGAAACGGGGGTCCGCGGAGGCCTTCCAGAATTCGGCCTCGGCGCGCGCGAACTGCTTGTCCTCATAGAGCATCACGCCCGAGAAATACCGGGCGGCCGGGGTGAAGTCCGTCTGCGGGAGCGACTCCAGCAGGGAGAAGAACTGCGCGGCCTCGGCGTAGCGCCCCAGCGCGAACGCGGAATAGCCGCACTTGAAGACATACTCCGGCAGCTCGCCTTCCTGCAGGTCGTCCATCGACACGAAGCCGAACTCGGTCGCCGCCTGGCGGTATTTGCCGGCGTCGAACAAGATGCGCCCGTGCTCGAAATGCAGGGGCCCGGACAGCGTGGAGGCCGGGTAGCGGAGCCGGTAGTCGTCGAAGCGCTCCGCGTAGTCGTCCGTGCGCAGCTTGACGGCGCACAGCACGGCGTAGCCCTCCGTCAGGGCGTCCCGGGGCATGGCCTCGAACAGCACCTGGGCCTGTTGATACATTCCGTTCTCGTATAGGCGGAGCGCCCGCCGCCAGGTCCCGGGACCCGGGCCGGCCGTCGCGCCCGCCGACAGCATTGTGACCGCCAGAAGGGAGGTCAGCCAAGATTTCACGCTCATAGTCAAACCTATTTCTCCAATTTGACAAATTTACTCATTTTTGCGCTATATTTGTAGTGTGCATTCAACTTTTTTACCGAGATATGGCAGAAAACAGCACCCCTCTCATCTCATTTTCCGAGGCGGACATCCTGGGCGGAGACAATGTCGTCATCTACGGGCTTAACCTCGAGGTGTTTCCGGGCGAGGTCGTGTACATCGTAGGCAAGGTCGGCAGCGGCAAGACCTCCATCTTCCGCACGATCACGGCGGAGAACCGCCTGGCCAAGGGATCCGGCCGCGTCTGCGGCTACAACCTCCGCAGCCTGCGCCGCCGGGACATCCCGCAGCTGCGCCGCAAGCTGGGCGTGGTTTTCCAGGATTTCCAGCTGCTGATGGACCGCAGCGTGGAGGACAACCTCGCTTTCGTGCTAAAGGCCACCGGCTGGAAGGACGGCGGCGCCATCGCCCGCCGCATCAGCGAGGTGCTGGAGGCCGTGGGCATGACGACCAAGGCCCACAAGATGCCCCACCAGCTGTCCGGCGGCGAGCAGCAGCGCATCGCCATCGCCCGCGCCATCCTCAACGACCCGGCGCTGATCCTGGCCGACGAGCCGACCGGCAACCTCGACGAGGAGACCGCCGAGGGCATCCTCCAGCTGCTCAGCCAGATCAACCGGGAGAAGGGCACCGCCATCGTCATGGTCACGCACAACCGTTCCATCTGCACCCGCTATCCCGGGCGCGTTTTCGAGACCCGCGACGAGGTCTGCCGGGAGATCACGGCATGACCCTCCGGCAGCGATACGAGGGCATCCTCGGCTATTTCCGGGACAACGTCCCCGTGGCGGAGTCGGAGCTGCACTTCGGCTCCCCCTACCAGCTGCTCGTGGCGGTGATGCTTTCCGCCCAGTGCACCGACAAGCGGGTGAACCAGACCACCCCCGCCCTGTTCGCCGCCTATCCCACCCCGGAAGCCCTCGCGGCCGCCTCCTTCGAGGACGTCCTCGCGCTCATCCGGTCCGTGTCCTACCCCAACAGCAAGGCCCGCCACCTGATCGGCATGGCGCAGAAGCTGCTCTCCGACTTCGGCGGGCAGGTCCCCTCCGGCATCGACGCCCTGATGACCCTGCCGGGCGTGGGCCGCAAGACGGCCAATGTGGTCGCCTCCATCACCTGGGGCGAGCCGGTCATCGCCGTGGACACGCACGTCTTCCGCGTCTCGCGGCGGCTGGGACTCTCCCGCGGCACGACGCCGCGCGCCGTGGAGCTCGACCTCGAGCGGCACATCCCCGCGGAGCTCCGCCCCATCGCGCACCACTGGCTGATCCTCCACGGACGCTACGTCTGCAAGGCACAAAAACCAAACTGCGCGAGCTGTCCGCTCACGCAGTGGTGCAAGGAGTACCCGTCACGCGGGTAGTGTCGTCCTGAGCCCGTCGAAGGACCTACTTCCTCTTTCCGAGAATGCCACCGAGGATCGACGTCGCCGCGCCCAGCACGCCGGCGCCGGAGTTGCCGTTGGTGCTCTTCAGCGACAGGATGATGTCGTTGAGGTCCACGTCGCCGTCTCCGTCGCGGTCGCGGATGACGTTGGAGAGCTTGCCCATGACCATGGGGATGAGGCCCAGCAGGGCGTTGTTCGTGTTCGTGCCGAGGTTGAGGTTCTTCAGGATGTTGGTCTTGAAGAGGTTGCCGGCGAGCTTGGTCACCGGGCTGGTTGCGGCGTTGGTCCTGCCGGTCAGCAGGGCGCTGATCGCGTCGACGCCGCCGGGCTTGGCGACCGTCTGGGTGAGGCTGCCGAGCACGGAGGAGGACATGCCGTTGAGAATCTGGGACTGGGCGGCCTGGGGGACCTGGACGCCACCGACAGCAGACTTGACCTGCTGCATGATAAGATCGCTGATAGATGCCATAATTATGTGTAACTTAAAGGATTATCATTCGCAGAACTGCTTCCTCAGGGCGGCGATCTTCGCGTCGGCGTCTTCGCCCTTGGCCCCGAAGTAGAACTTGATCTTGGGTTCGGTGCCGGAAGGCCGTACGGACACGACGTCGCCCGCCTCGTCGAAGAACTGCAGCACGTTGGAGGACGGCTGGCCGGTCTTCTCCGGCTCCAGGTAGTCGACGACCTTCGTCACCGGGGAGCCGCAGAGCTCCTGCGGCGGGTTGGCGCGCAGGTCCACCATCATCTGCTGGATCTCGCGGGCACCCGCGATGCCCTTGCGGACCACGGACACCAGGCCTTCCTTGCGGTAGCCGTATTCGCGGTAGATGCGCTGCATCAGCTGGTACAGGGTCAGGCCCTGCTCCGCCGCCCAGGCGGCGCACTCGGCGACCATCATCGCCGTGACCTGTGCGTCCTTGTCGCGGACGAACTGTCCGATGTTGAAGCCGTAGCTCTCCTCGCCGCCGCAGATGAATTCGCCGCCTTCGGCTTCCTGGCGCTTGACCACCTCGGCGATGTACTTGAAGCCCGTGAGGACGTTGTACACGGGGACGTTGAAGCTCTTGCAGATGTCCGTGATCAGCTCCGTGGTCACGATGGTCTTCACGACGTATTTGCCCTCGCCCAGCCTGTGGAGGTCGTTCCACCGGTTGAGGATGTAGTAGGTCAGCATGGAAGCCGTCTGGTTGCCGTTCATCAGGACCATCTTGCCGTCGTTGTCGCGCACGGCGATGCCGAGGCGGTCGGCGTCCGGGTCGGAGGCCATCACGAGGTCGGCGCCCGTCTCATCGGCCTTCTCGATGGCCATCTTCAGGGCGGCGGGCTCCTCCGGGTTCGGGGACACGACGGTCGGGAAATCACCGTCAGAGATGTCCTGGTCCGGGACATGGATGACATTCTGGAAACCTTTGCGCCGGAGGATTTCCGGGATCAGGCGCACGCCGCAGCCGTGCAGCGGGGTGTAGACGATCTTCATCTCCCCGTGCTTTTCGCAGAGCTCCGGGCTGAGGCTCAGGGACAGCAGGTCCCGCAGGTACAGCTCGTCCACATCGGCGCCCATCGCCTCGATCTCGCCGCAACGCAGCCCGGCTTCGAACCTGACCATCCCGGGCTCGGTGATCTTCGCCACCTCGGCCACGATCTCCTTGTCCACCGGCGAGGTCACCTGGCCGCCGTCGGACCAGCTCACCTTGTAGCCGTTGTACTCCTTGGGGTTGTGCGAGGCGGTGATCATGACGCCGGCCACGGCGCCCTTCAGGCGCACGGCGTAGCTCATCTCGGGCGTCGGGCGGATGTTGTCGAAGATGTAGACGTGGATGCCGTTGGCCGAGAGCACGTCGGCGGTGATGCGGGCGAACTCCTTGCTGTTGTTGCGGGAGTCGTAGGAGATCACCACCTTGGGGTCCTCGTCCTTGCAGTGTGACAGGATGTAGTTCGCGAGACCCTGGGTCGCCATGCCCACGGTGTAGCGGTTCATGCGGTTGGTGCCCACGCCCATGATGCCGCGCAGGCCGCCGGTGCCGAATTCCAGGTTTTTGTAGAAAGCGTCCTCGTATGCGGCCGGGTCGCTGTTGCGGAGCTGGATGATCTTGATCTTGGTCTCCTGGTCGAAGTCTCCGTCGAGCCAGGCCTGTGCTTTCTGTTCAAATTCCTTCATATCGGTAGTATTGGTTTTCGTTTTCGACAACTTCAAATATAAGTATTTTTCGTCGAAAGTGGTTATTTTTGTGCAGATGAAACGGAGTTTCGCGGATATTTTGGCCGGACTGGACGGCGACCGGGCGCACAAGCTGGCCCGGAAGCTTCCCGAATGGGCCGCCGCCGGCGCCGGGATTCCCTCCGCCCTCTCCCTCGAGCAGTGCTCCTCCTCCCTCACCGCCCGCTACAAAGCCGAACTTATCGCCAACTTGGCTCCACGCAGCGGGCAACTGCCTCCTGAAACGTCCGGCTGCGCCGGACCCCTCCCATCTGGCGATGGGCCCCTCCCTCTTACGATGCCGAGGGTGGCACGGTTTCCGGAGGCAGTTCCCGCTGCCGTTCCGCAAAAGACAACAATGATAGTCCTGGATCTGACCGGCGGGTTGGGGGTGGACAGCTGGGCTTTTTCCCGGGTGGCGGCGCGGGTGGTGTACTTCGAGCGGGACGCGGAACTGGCCGCGGCGGCGGAACGCAATTTCGCGCGGCTCGGCGCGGACAATATCGCGGTGCGCTGCGAGACCGTGACGCCGGACACCGACCTGCCGGAGGCGGACCTCATCTACGCCGACCCGGCCCGACGCGACGCCGCCGGCCGCAAGGTCTTCCTGCTGGAGGACTGCACCCCGGACATCCTGGCGCTGCTCCCACTGCTCCTGCGGAAAGCCCCGGCGGTGCTGCTCAAGCTTTCGCCGATGGCCGACCTGGCGATGCTCGCGGAGCGGCTCGGTCCCGCCCTGCGCGAGATCCACGTGGTCGAAGCCGCCGGCGAGGTCAAGGAACTGCTCTGCCTGCTGCTCCGCGACGCCTCCCCCGCCGAAGCGGAAATCGTCGTCGTCCGGCTGCCCGGCGCCGCCGGCCTGCGGTTCCGGATGGGCGAGGAGCGTCAGGCAGCGGCCGTTTACGCCGCGGGCGTGCAGCCGGGCGACATCCTGCTGGAGCCCTGCCCCGCCCTGCTCAAGGCCGGCGCCTTCCGCCTGCCCTGCGAGCGCTGGGGCCTCCGCAAACTCGCCCCTTCCACGCATCTCTACCTTTCTCCCCTCGCGCCGGGCACGGAAACGGCCCCTGGCGTGCCCGGGAACCCATTTTTCGACTCCCCGGGCACGGAAACACTCCCCAGCGTGCCCGGCAACCAATTTTTTAAGGAAAGGCGCGTCCGCGCCGTGTTGCCGTTCGGTGCGGCGGCGTTCAAGGAACTCCGGAAGCGCTGCCCGCAGGCGGAAATCACCGCCCGCAACCTGCCGCTGGGCAGCGACGCCCTGAGAAAGAAGATGGGCGTCGCCCCGGGGGGCGACACCCACATCTTCGGCTGCCGGCTCGCGGACGGCAGCGCGGTCCTGATCGTGACCGAAAAGGCCGTCTAACGCAGCCGACGGCTATTTCCTCGCATTGACGCAGCGGGACTTGATGTAGTTGTAGACGAAATCAAAGTCCCCGTCCGGGACATAGACCTGGTTCTTCTCCAGCAGCTGGTTCACCTTGATCAGGTGCAGCCGGCGGTACGCCTTGACGCGACGCACCTTCGCGAACTCCGAGACCGAACTGGTCTTGGTCGTGGAGAGCAGGCCCGCGCCGGCCGCCGCGGGCCGCTTTGCGGCAATCGCGACCAGGGCGGTGAGCAGTCCCAGCGCCTCCGCCTTCTTGACCTGCCTGGGCAGCTGGATGTGCTTCACCTCATGCTCGTCCATCTCGAAGAGCACCACATACTTCCCGCCGTAGATCGCAGCGAGCAGCAGCACGCCCAGCAGGGTGAGCACCGTAAAGAGGCCCAGCACGATCAGCATGGCCTTGGTCATGCCCAGGAAACCCTTCCAGTCGCCGTGGGAGACATAAAGGATGAGGCCGAACACCGCCCACATTCCCACAATGATCCAGAAAAAGACCTTGAGCACCGTCAGGAAGATGGTGGGGTTGGTGATCATGTTCATCTCATACACCCAGCGGTACTTGCCGTCTTCGCAGAGCTTGACTTCCTTGTTTTCGTATTCCATCGCGTGCTATCTTAACAACCATTTTGTCCAGAAGATCTCTTCGGCCGCAGCGTCATGCTCATGCTGCTTCCCCCGGTAGCCGTGCATTCCGTCGGGATAGATCCGCAGCTCGAACTGGTAGCCCGCCTGCTCCAGGGCGTCGACCAGCTGGAGAGTGTTCTGGAAGTGGACATTGTCGTCGCCCGTGCCGTGCGTCAGGCAGAGGGCGTTCGGCAGCGGCTTGGGACCGTCGCCGGAGAAGACTTCCGGCACCCAGGTCATCACGGAAGCCTCGGCGTAGCCGTCCGGGTTGGCCTCCGGCGTGTCCATGAAGCGCTCGGTGTAATGCGTATCGTAGAGGTGCCAGTCATACACCCCGCCGCCGGCGATGCCGCAGCGGAAATACTGCGGATAGCGCAGCACCAGCATGGCGGTCGTCGTGCCGCCGAAGGAGAAGCCCTTCACTCCGATGCGCGAGCCGTCCACGTAGGGCAGCGCCTGGAGCCATTCCGCCCAGGCGATGTAGTCCTGCAGCTCGATCACCGTCATCCGGCGGAAGGCCTGGTCCATGCCGCGGCGTCCGTTCTCCCCGGACGAGCGGGGATCCACGACGATGTAGATGACGCCGTTCTCCCAGCACCAGCTGTCGGAGGCGTCGCGGTCGCCCCAGCTGTCGCGCACGTAAGGCGTGCCGGGGCCGCCGTAGAGCTGCATCTGCACGGGATACTTCTTCGCGGGGTCGAAGTCCTTCGGCAGCGACATCAGGCCGTAGAGGTCGAAGCCGTCGTTCCCGATCCGGACCAGCTGCGGCACCGGGCCCTCCGCCGGGCCGTCGGCCAGCGTGGAGTCGACCTGCACCGCATATTTGTCCGTCCGTCCGGAAATGATCGTATTGGGGATGCGGGCCGTGGAGACCAGGCCCTCGAAGCGCTTGCCGTCCTCCGAGATCCATGCGCCGGAAAGATTCAGCTCCGGATCCGTCAGGGCCGTGATGCGGCCCTTCCTGTCCAGGCGGTACAGCGTGGTGTGGATGCGGGAATCCCGCTTCGCGGTAAACCACACGTCGCCCTTCTTCTGGTCCACCTTCAGCAGGCGGATGCCCCAGTTCTCCCCGTCGGTCAGGCGTTTGAGCGTGCCGTCGTAGCCCAGGAAATAGATCTGCTCCCAGCCCGTCTCGAAGTTGCGCGCCATGTATAAACCCTTGTCCGTGAAAATCATCCCCTCGATCCACTCCACCCAGGCGTCCGGGTATTCCTCATGGTAGACCCGGCGCTTCGAGCCGTCCGCCACGCTCACGGCATACAGGTCCAGCACGCTCTGCCGGCGCGGCTCGCGGCTGACATACAGCTCACGCGAATCCGCCCCCCAGAACGGCGTGCCGAAATACTGCTCCGGCGAGTCGTCGAAATCGGCCCAGACCGGTTGCGCCCCCCGCCGCGCCTCGATGATGCCGATGCGCACCGAAGGGTTGGGCTCCCCCGCCTTGGGATAGCGCGTCTGGTTCAGCTTCCCGTCCTGCCCGAAAGGCGAATAAATAGGAAACATCGGCACCTGCGTATTGTCGAAGCGGTAGAAGCCGAGCCGCTTCGAATCCGGGCTCCACCAGAACGCTTTGTAGCGCGACGCGCGGCCGAAAATCTCCTCGTAGTACACCCAGGAGGCGTAGCCGTTGAGGATCAGTTCCGACCCGTCGAAGGTCAGGCGCGTCTCCACGGAGTCGGCCACCGAGCGCACCCAGAGGTCGTTGTCGCGGGTGAAGGCGACCATCGTGCCGTCCGGCGACGGCGTCACGTTGCGGTCCTGGGCGCGGAGCCCGCACCGGCAGAAGACCGAAAGGATCAGGATGAACAGAATCTTTTTCATGCGAAGAACCGGTCGTTGAAATTCACGAGATATACTTTCCGGACGGCGCGGGTGAGCGCCGTGTAGAGCCATTTGAGGTCGTCGAGCGTCTGCTCGTCCTGCCAGAAGGGGCAGTCGATGAACACGCAGTCCCACTGCCCGCCCTGCGACTTGTGGCAGGTGATCGCCTCGGCGTATTTGAGCTGGAGGGCGTTGAAGTACGGGTCTTCCCGCACCGCCTCCCAGATTTTTTTCTTGGTGCCTTTGTCGGCATGGTCCGCCGACACCCCCTGGTACAGGGCATTCTGCTGCTCATAGGTCAGAGAAGCCGCCTCAGACTCCAGCGTGTCCAGGCACACCTTCGCCGTCACGTCCACGTCGTCGTAGTCCGGGAAGCGCAGGGTCGCCGTCGCGAAATGCAGCCCGTAGCGGTCCTCGAAGCCGCCGATGCGCACGAGCTTCGCGATGTCGCCGTTGGCGATGTAGTCCATCCCGGGGACGTCCTCCACGAACTGGTAGCAGTTCTTGACGATCATCAGGGCGTCGCCGCGCACCAGACGCTCCTCCTTGTACTGGACCGTGGAGCGTATCCCCAGGTTGTAGCGGATCGCCCGCTTGTTGGAGCGGCACAGGACCACGGTCCCGTCCTCCCCGTACCGGCCGTAGGCGTCGGTCAGCGCCTCGATCAGCTCGCCGCCGCCGATGCGCTCGACGTCGTCCGCCCCGGACAGGTCGAGCCGCCAGCCGGAGAAGAGCTCGTCGCCGCCGCTGCCGGCGATCATCTCACGCAGCTGCGTGGCGCCCCGCAGGATGCCCGAATCCGCCGCCTGGCGCACGACGCTCGTCAGCTCGCTGTAGCGCACGCCGCCGAAGCCGTCCATGAACGGCCGGGACAGGGCGGGCGACGCCTCCAGGCCTACCGGGGGCAGCTGCGCGGCGTCGCCGACCAGGATGAGGCGGCAGTCCGCGCCGTTGCGCACGAACTCGATCAGGTCGGACAGCAGATTGCCCGTGCCGAAGGCCGCGGTCCCCTGCCCCTGAGCGGCCTCGATGCCGATCAGGGACACCTCGTCCACGACGAACAGCGTCCCCTTCGCCTTATTCGGCGAGAGGGAGAACTGCCCGTAGCCGTCACTCCCCACGCCCTTCTGGCGGTAGATATGCTTGTGGATGGTGAAGGCGGGACGCCGGGAGATCCCGGCGAACACCTTCGCGGCCCGGCCCGTCGGGGCCAGCAGGACCGAAGGCGTCCCGACGTCCTTCAGGGCGGCGATCACGGCCGACAGGGCCGTGGTCTTGCCCGTCCCGGCATAGCCGTTCACCACGAGGATGTCCGCGTCGTCGCAGGTCACGAAGGCGGCCACGTCGCGGAAGAGGCGGGCCTGGCAGGGGGTCGGCTCCGCCTTGAAGCGTTTCAGGAACTGGGTTTCGAGGAATGCGGCACGGTCCATCATCCCCGCGCCCGTTTGTCGAAGACCATCGCCACCACGGCGAGCACCGGATAGATCTCGATGCGCCCGAGGAACATGTCCACCGAGAAGATCAGCTTGCCGAGCATCGGGACGCTGTTGAAAGAGCCCATCGTGCCCAGGGCGCCGTAGGCCGGGCCCACGTTGCCCAGGCTGGTCACGGAGGCGATGAAGCTGTTCTGGTGGTCCACGCCGATGAACAGGCTGAGCGCCACGGACACCGCGAGCAGCAGGCCGTACAGGCACAGGTACAGGATGTGCGGCGAGACCTCCTCGTCGCGCAGGATCTTCTTGCCCAGGCGCACCTCGTTCACCGCGGAGGGGTGCAGGATGCGCGCCACCCGGCGGCCGGCGGCCTTGAACAGCAGCAGGATGCGGTCCACCTTGACGCCGCCCGAGGTCGAGCCGGCGCTGCCGCACATGACGGCAGAGAACATCAGCACCATCACGATCCAGAGCGGCCACTCGGCGTTGTCCAGGATGGCGAAGCCGGAGGTGGACGTGACGCAGAGCGTCTCGAAGAGGCCGTTCCACAGGGCGCTTCCCCAGCCCTCGCAGATGCCGTTGCCCTTCAGGCCGGCGCCCACGATGCAGGCCACGACCACGATCGACACGGTGTAGAACTTCACCACAGGGTTGTTCAGCGGCTTCAGCGAGCGGGTGACGAAAGTCAGGTAAACCAGGCCGAAGTGGATGGAGGACAGGTACATGAACAGCATCGTCCAACCCTCGATCCAGCGGGAGTCGAAGGCGGCGATCGAAGCGTTTCGCGAACTGAAACCGCCCGTCGCGCTGACGCTCATCGCATGGCAGATGGCGTCGAACACCGGCATCCCCGCCAGGACATAGGCCAGGAACGAGGCGGCCAGCAGGCCCAGGTACACGTAGGCGAAGATGTACACGGTCTGGTTGGTCCGGGTGGAATACCCGCCCCGCGAGAGATTGGTCAGCTCCATGTTGGTCAGCCGCATCTTCATCTGGTTGGACCCGGGGATGAGCAGCAGCAGGAAGACGACGACGCCCAAGCCTCCGATGAAATGCGTCGAGGCCCGCCAGAAGAGCAGGCTCTTCGGGAGCGCCTCCACGTCGTCGAGGATGGTGGCCCCCGTGGTCGTGAAGCCGCTCACGGACTCGAACCAGGCGTTCTGCAGCGTGAACGGGCCGCCCCACAGGGCATACGGCAGCATGCCGAAGATGAAGGACAGCAGCCAGGACAGGAAGATGATGACGTAGCCTTCCTTCAGGGTGATCGCCGGGGTCTCGCGGATGAAGATGAAGGGAAAGATGCCGACGATGAGGGTGATCAGGAACGAGATGCTCAGCGCCGCCAGGGCGGAGTCACGGCCGTTCAGCAGCGACACGACCACCGACAGGAGCATGAACAGCGCGCTGACGAGGAGGGCGTAGCCTATGTTTCTGCTGATGACCTTCCAGTTCATTTCTTGCCCAGGGTCTTGATCCGGCTGCGGAACTGGCGGTTCTCGTTCGCCAGCTCGGAGATCCCGTCGTTGAGCCGCACCAGCTCATCGTCCCCGTCGAACTTGACGGAATACTTCTTGTCCTGGGCACGGTAGGCGTCCAGGCCGGCGAGCATCCGGCGGAGCGGGTTCACGTAGAACGCGAGCAGGAAGAACAGCAGCATCAGCACCAGCAGCAGGCCGACGCCCACCGCCACGATGCCCGGGATGACGCTCCGGTAGAAGCCGCGCTCGAAGGTCGCGGAATTCCGCTCCAGGTCCTTGTAGATGGAGCTGGACAGCTGGTCCATGTCGGCGCGCAGCCGCTCGAAGCGGGGCTGCAGCCGCTCGAAGTACCAGGAACGGGAATCGATGAAGTCCGACTGCATCACGTCCTCGAGCTCCAGCGAGGTCAGCATGTAGGCGGAATAGGAATACATCACCGAATCCGCCAGCGGCCGCACCTGGTTGGACGCGACGCTCATCCGCAGCGAGTCGCAGTGCGACTTGAAATATTCGTCGTCGAAGTCCGGCACCCGCAGGGAGGTCTCGTCGCCGATCACCTCCAGGATCTGCAGGTTGTAGGTATTGCTCATGTCGGCGAGGCGGTTGGCCACGTTGATGCTGCTGATGTCGTCGGCGATGAGGTCGGAGACATAGTTGCTCATGCTGGTGTATTCCATGACCGAGATCAGCGACGACAGGAGCAGGATCGCCGCGATCGACGTCAGGCTCAGGATGAGCTTCGAGCGCATCGACAGGCGACGTTCCCGGAATCTTTTGAAAGCGCTTCTGACCGACATTATTAAAAAAATTCAAGAATATTGACAAAGATAGGAATTTTTTACATATTTTTGCACCAATTGCAATGTACGCCCTATGCCTTCCACCTTTCTCAATGACAGCACCGGCAAGACCGCTTCGGTAAAACGGGAGATCCTGCGTCTGTGCATTGCGCACAACAACTACAGCATCGCCGACTTCAGCCGGGCGCTGGGCATCAGCGTGCCCACGATCACCAAGTTCATCAGCGAGCTCATCCAGGACAATTTCCTCAAGGATGAAGGCAAGGTGGGCACCTCCGGCGGACGCCGCCCGAGCGTGTACGGGCTCAACCCCGAGGCGGGCTACTTCGTGGGCGTGGACGTGGCCAGGCACCATTTCCACATCGCCATCAGCGATTTCAAGGGAGAGATCATCTCCTACATCCAGGACATCGAGTTCGTGCTCGTGGCCAACGAGAACTCCTTCCGCACGATGTGCCGCATGGTCATGGACCAGGTCATCGCGAGCGGCATACCCTGGATCAAGGTGCTGGGCGTGGGCGTCAGCCTGTCCGGCCGGGTGAACCCCGAGAAGGGGTACAGCCTCACCTATTTCGTCAGCGACGACCTCCCGCTGGGCAGCATCTTCCAGAAGGAATTCAACGTCCCCGTCACCATCGAGAACGACTCCCGCGCCATGGCTTACGGCGAATACATGTCGCTCGGCCGCAAGGCCGACCCGGACATGATCTTCATCAATGTCAGCTGGGGCCTCGGCATGGGCATCATCATGGACGGGCGCCTGTACTACGGCAAGTCCGGCTATTCCGGCGAACTGGGACACTTCCCCGTCCTGGACAACGACATCATCTGCCGCTGCGGCAAGGTGGGCTGCCTGGAGACGGGCGCCTCCGGATCCGCCCTGCACCGGATGATCGTCGACAAGCTCGGCAAGGGCCAGGCCTCCTCGATGGCCGCGGCCTATGAGAAGAAGGGCGACGTGGAGCTGGACGAGATCCTGCGCGCCGTCGAGGAGGGCGACGTGCTCGCCATCGACGCCATCGGCCAGATCGGCGACACGCTCGGCCGCGGCATCTCCGGCGTGCTCAACGTCTTCAACCCGGGACTCGTGGTCATCGGCGGGCGCCTGATCGTCGGCAAGGACTACCTCCTGCTCCCGATCAAGACGGCGGTCAACCGCCTGTCCCTTCCGCGCGTCTCCGCCGACACCACCATCGTGCTCTCGCAGCTGGGCCGCCGCGCCGCGTCCGTGGGCGACTGCCTGCTCTCCCGCGCCCGGGTGCTCGGCCTGATGTAGCCCCATGCCCAGTTATCTCCAGATCGAGAACATTTCCAAGGCCTACGGGCCCAAGGTGCTGTTCGAGCACATCGGTTTCAACGTCAACGAAGGCGACAAGATCGCCCTGATCGCCCCCAACGGCACGGGCAAGACCTCCCTGCTGCGCATCCTCGCCGGGGAGGATAAGTCCGACTCCGGCGGGCGCATCCTCTTCCTGAAGGACATCCGCATCGCCTTCCTCCAGCAGGAATACCCCTGCGACCCCGCGCTTTCCATCGAGGCGCAGGCCCTCGCCCACGCCGCCCCGGCGCTGGCTTCTTTCCACGAGGAGGAGCTGCGCGACTACCGCCAGCGCCTGCGCGAGCTGCTGACCTCCTTCCGGCTGCCGGATCCCGGCAAGCCGATGTCCGCCCTCTCCGGCGGCGAGGTCAAGCGCGTGGCGCTCAGCGAGCTGCTCGCCCTGCAGGCGGATTTCCTCATCCTCGACGAGCCCACCAACCACCTGGACATCGAGGCCATCGAGTTTCTCGAGGGCTACCTGAAGCGCAGCCGCTGCACCCTGCTGATGGTCACGCACGACCGCTATTTCCTGGACCGCGTGTGCAACACGGTCATGGAGCTGGACCACGGCGCGATCTACACCTACAAGGGCAATTACCAGAACTACCTGGAGAAGCGCGAGGAGCGCATCGCCCTGTACAACGCCGAGACAGACAAGGTCCGCAACCTGCTGAGGCGCGAGCTGGAATGGATCCGCGCCACGCCCTGCGCCCGCACGGGCAAGGCGCAGTACCGCATCGATGCCTTCCACGAGCTCGCCGACCGCGCCGCGCAGGTCTACCGCACGCAGCAGGTCAGCTTCGAGGGCGTGGGCGGCGCGGCCCGGCTCGGCGGCAAGATCATCAACTGCCGCCATGTCGATTATTCCTGGGAAGGCATCCCCATGCTGAAGGATTTCTCCTACGACTTCCAGCGGCTCGACAAGGTCGGGATCGTGGGGCGCAACGGCGTGGGCAAGAGCACGTTCCTGGACCTGCTGACCGGCGCCATCACCCCGGACAGCGGCGTCATCGACCGCGGCGAGACCCTGCGCATCGGCTATTACCGCCAGCAGGGCATGGAGTTCCGTCCGGGCGACACGGTGCTGGACATCGTGCCCGACACGCGCCTGCTGGGGCGTTTCCTCTTCCCGCACGATATGCTTTCCACCCGCGTGGAGCGGCTGTCCGGCGGCGAGAAGCGGCGGCTCTATCTGCTGACCATCCTGCTGCAGGAGCCCAACCTGCTGATCCTCGACGAGCCCACCAACGACCTGGACATCGTGACGCTGAACATCCTGGAGGAGTATCTGAAGGAGTTCCAGGGGAGCCTGCTGGTCGTCAGCCACGACCGGCATTTCCTGGACCGGGTGACGGACCATCTGCTGGTCTTCACCGGCGAGGGGCATGTCAAGGACTTCATCGGCTCCTTCTCCGAGTACCGCGCCTATATCCGGGACGTCGAGGCCAAGCGGAAACGGGCGGGTGCCTCTTCCCAGCGGGCGGGTGCCTTTACCCCGCGGGCGGACGGAAATTATTTTTCGGACAAGTTTGCCGAAAAACCAATTTCCGCTCCGCCCTCCACAACGCCCTCGCACGGCACCCACCCGTCAGCCAAGCCGCGGAAACTGACCTGGAAGGAGCAGCGGGAGTTGGAAGCGATCGAGGCGGAACTCCCGCAGTTGGAGGCCGAGAAGGCGGAGCTCGAGGCCCGGATGAGCAGCGGCACCCTCCCCTACGCCGAGCTCCAGGCCGCCTCCGAGCGCATCCAGACGCTCATGGACGAAATCAGCCGGCGCGAGGAGCGCTGGCTGGAACTCTCGAACTGACCTTCGTCATGCCCGACCTTTCCTTTCGTCATGCCCGACCTGATCGGGCATCTCCTTCCCTCCAGCCCAAACGACACAGTCCCTGGTCTGGATGCGATTGCAACGTCTTGCAGGAACCAAAGATTATATATACATTTGCAGAAAGAATATATACAATGGCTGTTCTACCTGCAAAACGCAAACTCATCGACATCACAGGCCCGGTGTTCGAGACACTCTCCCGACAGGCATACCGGGAGGGGGTTTCGCTGAAGAAATACATCGAGACCCTTCTGGAGAAGGATGCGGAGCGTCATCGCGCAGAGATGCCCGCACGCATCACCGACCCGCGGATCCTGGGCCTGGTCGGGGTCGCCAGACGCGCCGTGGCGGAAGCCGGGCCGGACGATGAGCGGCTGCAATACATCCTGTCGAAATGATACCCCGGCTATTTCTGGACACCAACGTATTGCTGGACATCCTGCTGGAACGACCCGGATATGAGGCTGCGTTGGATATCCTCCAACTGGGTTCCGACGGGAAGGCCGTCCTTTGTACTTCCTATCTGTCCATGGCCAACATCGCCTATGTCCTCCGAAAGGAATTGAGCGGCGGCATATTGTTGCCGACGCTGAAGCAAATCTCGTCGCTGGTGGAGGTTTTGCCGATGGACGGTGCGCAACTGCAGCAGGCCCTGCTGCTGTCTGGACCGGACTTCGAAGACATCCTCCAGGCCGTCTGCGCGGCCGCTGCCGGATGCCGGATCATCCTCACCCACAATACAAAGCACTTTGCCATCCACCGCGGTCTCGCCCCCGATTGGATCCAGCCCGAAGCCCTGACCCCGGAAGCTTTTTTACAACATTAGCCCCCGGTCTCATGACCAGGGGCTGTTTTCCGCCCTACAACTTAAGGCCTTTGCTTACTCCTGTAATTATAACAGGGGGCCAATGAACGGATCATATAGCTCTCCAGGATTCCGATCAGTTCGTTAAATTGGCTGTCAACCGGGATATACTTGATCTTCATGCCCAGAGCTCTCGACATCACGGTATCGAGTTCTCCTTCCAAATCCGGCGGATTACCAACACACAGTCTCTTCAGAAAGCAGTTCATCATATCGCTGCTTCGCGGAGTCAGGTGGCCGCCAATGCGGTCTATGACCGCCCGGGAAGAACATTTCCCGATATACAGCAGCTTTTCGTTCTCATAGAAGAGATAGATTCCGTTGCACCATTCGGCAGGAAAGAACGAATCTCAACAAGTATCGCACTTCGGTCGCATAAAAGCAAACCGTTTTTCAGTTTCGCAAACGGCTATGGGAAAAGCAGGTCTGGGAAGACAGAGGAAGAGGTCGGGGATGACGTTACAGGATATTCATCGACTGCTCGCGGATCTTCTCGAGCTCGTCCTTCATCTGGACGACGAGCTTCTGGATGCCCGCGTGGTTGGCCTTGGAGCCGGTGGTGTTGATCTCGCGGCCCATTTCCTGGATGATGAAACCGAGCTTGCGGCCCGGGGCCGCCTCGCCGTCGATCGTGTCCATGAAGTACTTGCAGTGCTGACGGAGGCGGACTTTCTCTTCATTGATGTCGAACTTCTCCAGGTAGAAGATCATTTCCTGCTCGAAGCGCTCCTTGTCCAGCTTGACCTGCAGCTCCTCCGCCGCCTTGAGAATGCGCTCGCGCACCGCCTGGCTGCGCTCCGCCTCGCAGCCCTCGACCTGGTCGTAGAGGGCGAGGATCTTCGCCACGCGGCCGGTGACGTCGGCGTAGAGCGCGGCGCCCTCGCGGCTGCGGAAGGCGTCCAGCGCCGTCAGCGCGTCCTGCAGCGCAGCCTGCACGGCCGGCCATTCCTCCTCGGGGAGGGTCTCCTGCTTCCCGCCTTCGAATACGTCCGGGAAGCGCAGGATGGCCTCCAGGTATTCCTCCTTCGGCATCGCGATGCCCACCTTGCAGCCGATCTCGTGGACCTGGCGGAAATAGTCCTCCACCAGCGCCGCGTCGATGCGGCGGGCGCCGGTCCCGGCCTTCGGCTCGAAGGTCAGCAGCAGGTCCATGGTGCCGCGCTGGACGGCTTCCGCCAGGGTCTTGCGCACTTCCAGCTCCCTGTCCTTGGGCAGGAGGGAGGACTTGATGCTGATGTCACAGTTCTTGCCGTTGAGGGTGCGGATCTCGAGGGTGAGCCGCCCGGTGGAGAGTTCGGCGACGCCTTTGCCGTAGCCGGTCATGGATTTAATCATATCTCTTCGCGCTTGAATGAGCAAAATTACGAATAAATCCGTAAATTTGCACGATTCAGCCAACGCGACATATGGAAGAGAACGAGAAGAAACTCAATTTCCTGGAAGAGATCATCGAGAACGACCTGAAGACCGGCAAGGTCCCGTCCATCCTGACCCGTTTCCCGCCGGAGCCCAACGGCTACCTGCACCTCGGGCACGCCAAGTCCCTGTGCATCAACTTCGGGCTGGCGATGAAATACGGCGGCAAGACCAACCTCCGCTACGACGACACCAACCCCGTCAAGGAGGACGTCGAGTACGTGGACTCCATCAAGGAGGACATCCGCTGGATGGGCTTCCAGTGGGAGAAGGAGCTCTATGCCTCGGACTACTTCGACCAGCTCTACGCCTGGGCCGAGCAGCTCATCGAGCGGGGGCTCGCCTATGTCGACGACCAGACCCAGGAGGAGATCTCCAAGGGCCGCGGCACCGTGGACAAGCCGGGTGTCGAGAGCCCTTACCGCAATCGCAGCGTTGAGGAGAACCTGAGGCTCTTCCGCGAGATGCGCGACGGCAAGTACGCCGACGGCGAGAAGGTGCTGCGCGCCAAGATCGACATGGCGCACCCCAACATGATGATGCGCGACCCGCTCCTGTACCGGATCAAGCACGCCTCGCACCACCGCACGGGCGACAAATGGTGCATCTACCCGATGTACGACTTCACCCACGGCCAGTGCGACTCCATCGAGCACATCACCCATTCCATCTGCACGCTTGAATTCGACGTGCACCGTCCGCTGTACGACTGGTTCATCGAGACGCTGGGCATCTACCCGTCCCACCAGTACGAGTTCGCCCGCCTCAACCTCACTTATACCCTGATGAGCAAGCGCAAGCTCCTGGAGCTCGTCCAGAAGGGTCTCGTGGCCGGCTGGGACGATCCCCGGATGCCGACGCTGTGCGGCGTGCGCCGCCGCGGCTACACCCCCGAGGCGCTCAAGATGTTCTGCGACAAGATCGGTGTCAGCAAGCGCGACCAGCTGATGGACATCCAGCTGCTGGAGTGGTGCGTGCGCCAGGACCTCAACGCCCGGTCCAACCGCTACATGGTGGTGCAGGACCCCGTCAAGGTCCGCCTCACGAACTGGCCGGAAGGCCTCGTGGAGTGGTACGACTGCCCGCTGAACCCGGCCGAGCCGGAAGGCGCCACGCGCAAGGTCCCCTTCACCGGCGAACTCTGGATCGACCGCGCCGACTTCATGGAGGACGCGCCGCACAAGTTCTTCCGCCTCAAGCCCGACGGCGAAGTGCGCCTGAAATACACCTACATCATCAAGTGCGAGAAGGTCGTCAAGGACGCCGACGGCAAGGTCGTTGAGCTGGAATGCACCTACGACCCGACGACCAAGCCGGGCGGCGGCGAGTGGCGCAGCGTCAAGGGCACCATCCACTGGGTGTCCTGCGCCCACGCAAGGACCATCGAGCTGCGCAACTACGACCGCCTCTTCACCCTCGCCGACATGAGCCAGGTCCCAGAGGACAAGGACTACAAGGACTTCCTGAATCCCGAATCGCTCACCCTCGGCACCGGCCTGGCGGAACCCGCCCTGCTGGACGACGCCTCCGGGCTCGCCGTGCAGTTCGAGCGCACGGGCTACTACATCAAGGACAAGGACTCCACGCCGGAAAAGGCCGTCTTCAACAAGACCGTCTCGCTGAAAGATTCCTACAAGCCCGAATAGACTGTCTAGTCCTGCGAAATGAGCAGGGTGAGCGTATAATGCGTCATCGGGGCCAGGTCCTGGGCCAGGACGACGCTCTTCTCGACGGGATTGTCCTTGTCGCTGCCCAGCTTGATGATGAACTTCGGCCGGATGGTCTCCAAGGCGTTGACGGAGAAATTGGCAGCCGGGAAATAGACCTTTTCATACTCCCGGTAATCGCCGTCGGCGCGCACCAGGTGGTCCGGCGCACCGGCGCCGCAGTCGTACAGGACGGCCGGCTCTGTCGTGAAATTGCCGTCCGCAAAGGAAAAGCCCCGCTCGCAGATGTCCTTCGACATCAGATAGTAGCGGGCGGAGGTGATGTGGTTGGCCAGGGTGACGGACTGGATGTAGAGTTCGGACTGCTGATCGTCGCACTCGATGCGGACGGTGACGGAGGCGCGGTGGTCCACCATGGTGGATATTTTCGTATCAGAAGTATAGACAAATTCCTCATCGGTCCATGTGCCCGTGAAGGTCCCCCGCTTCGGTTCGCTGATGTACAACTTGTCGTCGGGCTTCCAGGTGACATAGGCAGCGGTTTCACCCGCTCCGTCCGGCAGGACAGCGATGGCCGGTGCGACGGCGACCAGCGAGACATTCACGGAACTGGCGTCGTCAGACTGCGTCCGCCAGCGAAGGCCGTACTTGCTGTCGTGGTCCGCCTCGCCGAGGTCGGTCACGGCGTTGCCGTCAGGCTGGGCGGCGTCCAGCGGCTTGCCGGTGGCCGCGTCCACGCGGCAGGGCGGCAGCCAGGGGTGCGACCACCAGGTCTGCCCGGCGGGCAGCGAACAATACGTGCCCGTCGCGCCCGTGAACGCGTCATCGGCATCGAACACCGCTACCCGGAAAGTGCTCTCGTAGTTGCTGCCCGCCTTCGTATCCAGGCTCAGCAGGACGGGGATCTCCCGCCCTTCCGGCAGCGGCATACGGTCACAGGCGCCCGCCAGGAGCAGGCAGGCGGCGGACAGGAGTATATGGATAAGGGAAACGCGTCTCATAGGCATCAGATATGGATGGGATCCAGGGTGCCGCTCGTCCAGTCAGTGCTGACCGTGAAGCCGTCGAAGAAGACGTAATTGTCCATCGTGAAGTGGTAGGTGTAGGTATATCCTGCCTTCAGGCCGAAGTTGACGCCGTCGCCGTGCGCGACACGGTCGCGCGTCAGGACAAAGGGCTGCAGCGCCTGGCCGTTCGCCGAGAACGTGAAGGTCAGTTCGTCGCTGGCCCCGATCTCCCCCGGCACCAGCAGGACGCTGAGGGCGGTCGGGTCGGTCGAGCGGACCCACCCGGCGATGTCGGGTGCCAGGCTGTCCGTCTCTACGAGGTTCTCCAGCGCGCCCGTGATGGCGTTGAACGTGCCGGCGCTGTAGAGCGGCGCGGCGGACGAGCGCGTCACGGACTCCAGCCGGACCAGATAGTCGGTCGGGGTGTTGAGCAGCCGGAACTCGAAACGCACCTGCGCCATCGCGTGCCGGAAATAGAAGGATGCCTTCAAGTCCGTCCCGGCAGGATCCAGGTCGCTGTTCTCCCGGTCGTTCGCGTCGATGGGGGTAAGGTAAGGCCGGTTGTTCTCCACGGCGTACATCCAGTCCCACTGTTTGACCGTCTGGAACGGGATCGCGGTGGGACCGCTCGCCCAGGCGTCCACGGTCCACGGAGCGTAGGCATACAGGTCCGCGGTCTTGTCATCATCCTTGCGCTGCGCCAGAAAGAAACGGTTGGAATACTCTCCTTCCAGCGCGCCGCTTCCCGCCGTGGCGACGTAATGGTAGCGCAGGCTGGAACCGGACTTGTAGCCGCGCATGTTATAGGTCGCGTACTTGTGGGCGGCATATTCGGACGGGACATCCTCATGCACGCAGGAGAAGATGCCGAAGGTGCCCGTCGGATCGTCTTCCCGGCCGCTCCAGCTGGGGAAATCCGTCCCCGTGATGACGCCCTTGGTCGCCTCGGGTGTGCCGGCGATGGCGGTCCGGATCTCCACGACGGCCCCCTGCTCCCCGACGGGTTGCTTGGTACAGGCCGGCGCCGCCACGAGCAGGACGGCCAGCACGGCCAGCATATTCGATCTACCTCTCATCTCAATAAAGCATTTCCTGTTCGTAATAAGGGATCCCGGCATCCTCCCAGGGGATAACCTGGGTCTTGACGCCCACGACGCTCCGCTCCGGGAGGTCCAGCGTGAGCAGGTAGCGCACCACCTTGCCCGCCGGCCACTCCGTGACGGAACCGGCGGCGAGGTCCAGGGTCACGGTTTCCGTGACGCGGGTGCCCGCGTACAGGTTCAGGATGGCGTAGTTGACCACGAGCTTCGCATCCGCAGGCAGCGTCTGCGGGAGGAGGAACAGATGGCCCGTGGGCGTGTCGTTGATGAAGCGGTAGTCGCCGCCTTCCTGAATGTCTTCCAGACTGGCGTCAAGGCCGGTCTTCAACTCGCCGCCGGTGGCGCTGACCAGGCGATAGGTGGCCTTCGGGAGTACCGCACCGGCGTCCGCAGGGTCCGCGGGAGAGACATTCCCGCTCCAGGAGCAGCCCAGGGTGCGGTCGGAGGCTTCCGAGAAATAGCAGTATCTGGATCCGACGACATTGCGGATCTCGATGCTCGAGACGCGGGCCTGTTCGAAGGTCGCCGTGATGCCCGGGTCGGACTGGAGCATGCCCTTGTAGGCGAACCAGAACTCCACCTGCGTCATCCGGTGCCGGCTGAAGTCAAGCTGGAACTTGCCGCCGGCCTCGGTGCGGGAACGGTCGAGGACGGGCGGAGCGGCCAGGAAGTCGAATTGGTCTGCCGCGGAGAGCGGCGGCGTGACGCGGATCAGCGGCGATCCGGGAAGGTAGTCCGGCAGGCGGGAAATGATCCCGGCATCCGTCACGGGCTCTTCCAGCACGATGTCCGCGCTTCCGGCCCGATACGGCGCATAGCAGAAGAAGGACAGGGAGCCGTCCAACGGCCAATAGACGGGATCCGCAGTCACGGCTCCGGTGGAGCCATGGGCGTTGACGCCCTGCCAGGAGTCCGGGAAGGTCGTCTCCCCCGCCAGGTCGGACGTGACGTACCCGAACCGGTGGTTCGCGAAATACTTGACGGAGTGCACCCCGTCGAAGATCTCGCCCTCCGGCGAATACCAGGCGCTGACGCTGAAATCCTGCTCCGCGAGCGCGGCGAGCGTCGTGACCGGCGCCAGGCTCCTGGTCTGCTGCCCGCCCACGGCGAAAGTGACCGGCACGTCCGACGCCACGGGCGCACACCGCTCCGTCTCCGGCACTTTGGTGCAGGAGGACAGGAGCAAAAGCGCAGCACAAACAGAACTGGCAATCAATCCAGACGGATCCCTCATGATCATGACAGTTTATCTAGTTCGAAACAATTGCAGCATCGTCCACCGGCGTACCGTCCCAATCCGTCACCGTGACGCTTGAGACGCAGATCCCGGTGGGACGGAACTCCAGGTTGTAGATATACTTATGACCCGCCTTCCAGGCGATGCGGGGCAACGCCAGCGTACAGGTCAGGTCGGGAATGGAATTCTTGACGTGGTAGGTCATCGTGACAGGGCAGGACGTCTGCGGGATCACCAGCAGATGGTCGGTGCATTGGATGTCGCTTTCCGATGCACCGGCATCCGGCACGGAGAATTCCGGCGTGACCAGGGGGATGGTCTTGTCCGCCCGGTACGCGACACCCGCCGGGACGTCCCAGTCCAGCCCCAGCACGGTGGTCGTGTTGTCTACGGTAAGCGTTCCCTTGTAGGCAAGGTCCTTGAAAGTCAAGCCCTTGATCGTGAAGATCCCGTCGTCGCCGGATGCGTTCTTCGCCGTGAAGCCCACCAGCGCCAGCACATGCTGAAAAACCAGCGGCACCGTCCCGCCGGGAGCGCTGGCGCTGGACTGACCGTTTTTGACCGCGCACATCACGTCGTACTGGTCTTCGCAGGTGTCCCAGTTGCTGATCGTGACGCCGCCGGCCGCTCCGCCGTGCGCGGCGTCGCTGAACGCGATGCCGCCCGGGTCGGACGTCAGCGCTGAATAGGCCTCAGGCTTGAGCGCCAGGGCCAGGATATCCACCTGCCCCCTGCCGAGGGGCCAGTAGACGGGACTATGGGTATAAGAGCCCCCGATCCCCGGGCCCGAGGCGGTGGATGCCTGCCAATTCGCCTCTGAGGCATAATAGGTGAACAGCTGTCCCGTCAGGAACTCAGGCTCGCCCGTCGTCGAAGCGGAAGCAAGGATCACATAAGCGTTGTCCGTGCCGAGCGATGCGCCCGCGAGCTCCGGGTTCGCCTTGGTGGAGGCGGCCGCTGCAGCCCGCAGCCTCAGTTCGCACGGCTCCTCCTGCGTCAGGGTCTTGCCGCAGGCACACGCCACCGCCGCCCACAGCAAAAGCACTGCGGGACGGAAGGCGGCAGTATGACGGAGGGAGAACACTAGCCGATCTGCTCGTTGTCAACGATATCCATCCAGACGTTCACCGTAGGCTCGAAGGTAATCTCCGCAGCGGAGAACTCAAGATTGAAAGTATACTTCTTGCCCATCTCCCAACGCGTACGCGGGATGTTGAGTTCGTAGTCGAAGGTCTTGCCGCCCATCGAGTAGTTGATCACGATCTGCTTGGCGGACTGCTCGGGAATGAGCAGGTTCGTGGTAATCTGGGTGGCGGTGCTGTTCAGCGTATACGGGAAGTCCGAAATCCCCTCAGCTGCACTGAGATCCTTGTCGCCGTGGGCGGAGATGGTCCAGCCGGCTTCCAGGTTGGCGCGGTAGTTGTCCACCTTCAGCGTGCCTGCATACTCCAGGTCCTTGACCGTGATCTTGTTGATCGTCAGGTCCACCGTCGTGGTGGCACTCTTCTTGGCCGTGAAGGCGAGGAGCGCCTGGGCGTGCTTGAAAGCCAGGGCGACATTGCCGTCGGCGCCCGGCACGCAGCCGTTGGCAACGGCATACAGCACGTCATACTGATTGGAGAAAGTATCCCAGTCAGCGACCGTGAATTCGCGCGCGTGGGTCTCTGAATGGAAAGTCGGGGAGAGAGCGGTCTTGGCGTCCGGCGTCAGCGCATAGGCCAGGAAATCCACCTTCACACCGCCGAAAGGCCAGTAGATATGCAGCTTGGTATAGGGGCTGCCGCCGGCCGGGAACCACTTGGCACCGTCCGTGAAATAGGCGAACAGCTGGCCGCCGTAGCTCGCGGCTGCAGGATCGAAATACCTGGGAGAACCATCGGCGGAAGCCGCCGCATAGATGACATAGTCGTTGTCCGTGCCCAGGGAGGCGCCGGACCACTCCGGATCCGCCTTGGAAGGAAGATTCGTCACGGCCTTGAAACTCATCTCGACAGGAGCCTCGTCCCGGATGATCTCGGTCTTGGCGCAAGACACGGCGCCCAGCATCACGGCTGCACCGGCAAAAAGAAGAAGGTAAACACTTTTCATGGGGATCACTGTTATAATTATTAATTAAGAATTCTCATTCAATGATAACCGGTATGGCTTCTCCGTCCCATTCGTTCACGATCGGGTCGAATCCGCCGCCCTGATAGTCGTCGCCCGGGATCTCCACGGGCTCCTCGACGACAATACGGTGTGCGGAGTTGTCAGGATTGAGCCACTGGTCCGTCACATCATAGACATAACGGCAGCGGGAGCCGTTCTCCGTGGTCACAAGCACGTTCACGATCACGCCGGTTTCCAACAGCGGACATTTGCCGAAGGTGTTGAACACGGCGAAAAGCCGCCCCTCCGTCACATCGACCTCCGTCTCGAAGCCGAGCGCACAGGCGCCGTTGGACGAGCGGCCGTCCCAAAGATAACGGTCGGCGGCCTGTCCGGTGAGGTACACCTCGGCTTTGCGGATGCGCTCCGCGCCCTCCACCTCCGCCACCTCCAGGATCCAGCTCTCGGACAGACGGGACAGTTCCGCCGACAGGACGATGGTCTCGTCATCGGCCGGGTGCACCGGTACCATCGCGCCGGCGATCCGGCCGACGAACAGATGGTCCGGCTCGAAGACGACCGGCTGCTCGTCCGTCCCGCCTTCCACGTCAACCTTGCCGGACACACCCTGCATCTTCACCCTCGAGCCCGTCGGGCTCGTGAAAGCATGACCGCCCGCACGTGTCTCCGTGCCGGAGACCTGGGTCGCTTCCGTCCCAAGGCTGTACACGACCACGTCATACACCCCGGCGGGGACATCGACGAAGCCGCCTTGCGCCGGCAGGAAATCTTCTTTCACCAGTTCGTGGCTCACGGCGTCGTAGAAGCAGGCGCGCACGAGTTCCGGCGTCTTGCCCACCACCTTGTCCCGCAGCTCCGGCCGGGCGTCGAAGTCCAGCAGCGCCTCCATCGCGGGATCCAGTGACGGATCGACCGACACACGGAGGTATACGCCCGCTTCGGCCTCATGCAGCGGAATGCGCTGGCAGCCGGCGGCCAGGACAAGCAGGAGCACGCCCAGGACAGAAAGCAATCTCCGTTTCATCGTTCACCTCCTTTCCTGCGCGTGTATATGGGGAATACCAGGGAGAGCTGTACACGCGTCGGGCCGACCCAGGTGGTATTCTGCGTCACGCCCTTGCGGTGGTAGATGTTCCCGCCCGGTTCAAAACAGTCATAGGGACGCGCTGTCGACCAGATATAGCCCAGGCCGAGCTCCGCTTCCAGATGCATCCGGCCCCGGAAGATCGGGGCGGCATAGAGATAGTCCAGGCCGACGTTGAAGAATTCGCCCTGGTGGCCGGACCAGTCGCGTTCGAAATCATAGTATCCCGCCGCGCCGTAGAGGCCGATGGAATGGCCCAGCAGGCGCTGCCCGCCCTGCATATCCTTCCGCGGGAACCAGTAGCGGACTTCCACGTCCGCAGCCGTCAGCTCGTTGCAGACACCGGTCATGTCCACGTCCCCGGCATGGCCGGGGCGCCCGAGCCAGGGATAATAGACGTCCGCGCCGACGCTCCAGCGGCGGCCCAGCGGCACCTCGACACCGAGGTTCATGAAAGGGATCGCCAGGACGTTGGTCCGCAGGGCGAACAGCATCCGGCGGCCCGTGAATTCGGGACCGGCGGGTATCAGCTCCAGTGGAGCAGGCAGTTCGACCTCCACATAGACCGTGTCGCGGACGTTCTGCATGACGATAACGGTGTCTCTGGGCGCAGGGCGGTTGTCAATACACACCACCGATACCCCCGCACTGCGAAGTTCCGGGAATACGTTGGCATCTAGCCAGCGCCAGGCTTCGCCGCCGTCGAGACGGCGCAGGCGGTCTTCCTGCACCCGTCCAGGCACGGGCCCGATGAGATCGAGCGCTGCGTCGCGCCAGGGGGTGTCGAGTGTCCGGACGATACGGGCCAATCCCTCCCAGTCCTCGCCTACCTCATGGTAATAAAGTTCAGGGCGCAGGCCAGGCGTCTCGGCGAGCCAGGCATCCAACGCGTGTGCACGGAGGCTGGCGATGGTCTTGTTTTCGGACGAAGCGCCTTCCGGCGAAGCGGAACCGCGCAACAGGACGGTGCCCAGGGTACAGCCTTCACGAAGGCGCTCCCGGAGCAGGTCGCGGAAAGCGCGCATCCGCACGCCGTTGTCGCGGAAATCCGGGTCAATTTCGGTGCTGCCCTGAGGGAAGAAGACATCCAGGCGCAGCGTATCCCTGCAACCGTCTTGTGCGAAAGACCATCCCCCAAGCCCAAGGAGCAGGAGGGATGCGGCCATGAGCCTTCGCAAGACGGGCAAGGCCTTCATGATATTCAGGAAATCAAGTATCTACGACACCTGCTGCTGCGCCGGAGCCTCGGGCTTCGGGGCAGCAGCAGGCTTGGGCGCCGCCGGGCGGGAGCCGAAGACGGAGCTCCTCGGCGCCGGGGCCGGCTTCGGGGCGTCACCCAGGGCGGCCGGCTTGTTCACCATCGAGGCGACGAGCTGGTCATATTCCTTCTCCGTGATCATCTTGAAGGAACCGTTGATCTGGGCACCCATCTCGACCTGGATCTTGCGGACGTGGATGTTGCCGTTGACCACGGCCGAGCTCTTCAGCGAGAGTGTGTCCTTCACGAAGATGTCACCGTCCATCTTGCCCCAGAAATCCACGTTGGAGCAAAACATCTTGCCGGAGAGACGGGCGGCCTCGCCGACCACGATCTTCCCTTCGGAAAAAAGCGTACCGTCCACCTGGCCGTCCACGCGGATGTCGGTGGAGGAATAGAGATCGCCCCGGATGGCTGCACCCAGGGAAATCCGACTGATGTCATTTACGTTCTGTTCCACGGTCTTGGGAGTCTTTATCTGATTGAGGTTCTTGGTAAAGTTCATGGTGTCAGTTGCTTATACCAGGTCGCGGCCATGGCAGTTCTTGTACTTCTTGCCGCTGCCGCACGGGCAGGGATCGTTGCGGCCCACCTGCTTGTCCACCTTGACGGGGCTGTTGGACTTCTGCTCGCCGTTGGTGGTCAGGTCGCTGTGGCGGGCCTGGTAGCGCGACATGTCGGTCTTGGGACGGACGGCGCGCTGCGGCTGCTGCGGGCGGTCCTGCAGCGGCACGAACGCCTTGAAGAGGAACGACAGGACATCCTGGTTGAGGTCCTCGAGCATGGCGGCGAAGAGGTTGTAGCTCTCCAGCTTGTACACCACGACCGGGTCCTTCTGCTCGTAGGAGGCGTTCTGGACGCTCTGCTTGAGGTCGTCCATCTCGCGGAGGTGCTCCTTCCAGTGCTCGTCGATCTGATAGAGGATGATGTTCTTGCTCAGGGTCTTCGCGATCTCGCGGCCCTCGGAATTGTAGGCCTTCTCGAGGTTGACCGAGAGGGTCATCTGCTTGCGGTTGTCGGAGATGGGGATGGCGATGTTCTGGTACATCGAGCCCTGCTTCTCATAGACATCCTTGATGATGGGATAGAGGCGCTCCACGAGCGTGTCCATCCTGCGGCGGTACACCTCCTGCATGTGGTCAACGAGGCGGCTCTCGAGCTCGGCGGGCTTCGCCTTCTCATATTCCTCGGGCGTCAGGCCGGAGTCGATGGAGAGCTGGGCCATCAGCGAGACCTCGAACTCCTCGAACGCCAGTCCCTTGCTGCGGTCCACGAAGAGCGCGGCGGTGTCCTTCATCATGTTCTGGAGGTCGATTTCCACCTTCTCGCCGCTGATGGCGTTGCGCCGGCGGGAGTAGATGGCTTCGCGCTGGTAGTTCATCACGTCGTCGTACTCGAGCAGGCGCTTGCGGATGCCGAAGTTGTTCTCCTCGACCTTCTTCTGCGCATTCTCGATGGCGCTGGAGAGCATCTTGCTCTCGAGGGCCTCGTTGTCCTCCATGCCCAGCTTGTCCACCATGCCGGCGATGCGTTCGGAGCCGAACAGGCGCATCAGCTTGTCCTCCAGGGACACGTAGAAGGTGGACGAACCCGGGTCACCCTGACGGCCGGCACGGCCGCGCAGCTGGCGGTCGACGCGGCGGGAGTCGTGCCGCTCGGTGCCGATGATGGCGAGGCCGCCGGCCTTCTTGACGTCATCGGAGAGCTTGATGTCCGTACCACGGCCGGCCATGTTGGTGGCGATGGTCACGGCGGAAGTCTGGCCCGCCTGGGCCACGATCTCGGCCTCGCGGGCGTGCTCCTTGGCGTTCAGCACGTTGTGGCGGATGCCGCGCATCCGGAGCATGCGGCTGAGCAGCTCGGACGTCTCCACGTCCGTGGTGCCGACGAGCACCGGGCGGCCGGCGTTCGACAGGTCCACAATGCGGTCGATCACGGCCGCATATTTCGCTTTCTTGGTCTTGTAGATGAGGTCGTTCTGGTCGTCGCGGATCACCGGGCGGTTGGTCGGGATGACCATCACGTCCAGCTTGTAGATGCTCCAGAACTCACCCGCCTCCGTCTCGGCCGTACCGGTCATGCCGGCCAGCTTGTGGTACATGCGGAAGTAGTTCTGCAGGGTGATCGTCGCGAAGGTCTGCGTGGCGCCCTCGACCTTGACGTTCTCCTTCGCCTCGACCGCCTGGTGCAGTCCGTCGCTCCAGCGGCGGCCTTCCATGATACGGCCGGTGGACTCGTCCACGATCTTGATCTTGCCGTCCATGATGACGTAGTCCACGTCCTTCTCGAACATGGTGTAGGCCTTCAGGAGCTGGATCACCGTATGCACGCGCTCGCTCTTGGTGGAGAACTCCGCCATCAGCTCGTCCTTCTTCTGCTGCTTCTCCAGCAGGGGCAGCTCGGTGTGCTCGATCTCCGCGATGCGGGAACCCACGTCCGGCAGGACGAAGAAATTCTCGTCGCCCACGCCGGAGGCCAGCACTTCGTGGCCCTTGTCGGTCATGTCTACGGAGCGGAGCTGCTCGTTGATCACGAAATACAGCGGGTCCGTGACCACCGGCATCTCCTTCTCGTTGTCCTGCATGTAGTAGTTCTCCGCTTTCTGCAGGAGGACCTTCATGCCCGGCTCGGAGAGGAACTTGATGAGCGGCTGGTACTTGGGCAGGCCCTTGTGGGCCCGCAGGAGGAGTTTGCCGCCTTCGGCCTCGTCGCCCTCGGCGATCTTCTTCTTGGCCTCGTTGAGCACCTGGTTCACGAGGGTGCGCTGCGTCTGGTAGAGCCGCTCCACGTAGGGGCGGAACTCCATGAACTGCGCCTCGTCGGCCTCGTTGCGCGTGATCGGGCCGGAAATGATGAGTGGGGTCCGCGCGTCGTCGATGAGCACGGAGTCCACCTCGTCCACGATGGCGAAGTGATGCTTGCGCTGCACCAGGTCCTCCTGGGTGATGGCCATGTTGTCACGCAGGTAGTCGAAACCGAATTCGTTGTTGGTGCCGAAGGTGATGTCGCATTCGTAGGCCCTGCGGCGCGGGTCGGAGTTGGGCTGGTGCTTGTCGATGCAGTCCACGGACAGGCCGTGGAACATGTACAGCGGACCCATCCACTCGGAGTCGCGCTTGGACAGGTAGTCGTTCACCGTCACCATGTGCACACCCTTGCCCGCCAGGGCGTTCAGGAACACCGGGAGCGTCGCCACGAGGGTCTTGCCCTCGCCCGTCGCCATCTCCGCGATCTTGCCCTGGTGCAGGGCGATGCCGCCGATCAGCTGGACGTCGTAGTGGACCATGTCCCAGACGATCTCGTTGCCGCCCGCGATCCAGTGGTTGCGGTAGACGGCCTTGTCGCCCTCGATGTCCACGAAGTCGTGGTTGACCGACAGGTCGCGGTCGAACTGTGTGGCGTTGACGGTGATGGTCTCATGCTCCTTGAAGCGGCGGGCCGTGCTCTTGACGATGGCGAAGGCTTCGGGAAGGATCTCGTCGAGGGCCTTCTCGATGGCCTCGTCCTCGTCCTTGACCAGTTTGTCGGACTCGCCGGCGAGCTTCTCCTTCTCCGCTACGGGGATGTCCTGGTCCAGCTCGAGCTTGATCTCGGAAATGCGCTTCTCAAACGGCGCCTCCACCTCCATGAGCCTCGCGCGGAGGGCGGCGGAACGGGCACGGATATCATCGTCGGAGAGGGCGTCTATTTCAGGGTATACGGCGAGGATCTTGTCCAGCGTGGGCTTGACGGCCTTGTAGTCGCGGTCGGCCTTGGAGCCGAAGATCTTGCCGATGACAGATGCGAATGACATTATGACAGTAATTTATATAAGGAATACAAATTTAGCGCATTTGCGGCAACTTTGCAAATGCGCTCCCGATGCTGCAAAAAGCGAGCCCGGACGCTACCAGCGGCCGTAATGGACCTTGGCGGGGTCCCACTTGTCCTTCGGCTGCTCGTCGCCGGCGGGATAGCCGACCGGGACGATGGCGTACGGGACGACCGTGTCCGGCAGGCCGAGCGCGGTCTTGGGCGGCATATAGCGGTCCTTGTACGGATAGCTGGCCGTCCAGCAGGCGCCCAGGCCCATGCTCTCCGCGGCGAGCAGGAGGTTCTCCGTGGCCGCGCCGAGGTCGTCGCGCCAGGTGCCGTTCGGCATCGTGACCGGATCTCCCCCGCCGCGCGGGGTGCGCGTCACCGTCGTGTCGGCGCACAGCACGAACACGGCCGCGGACTGCATGAATTTCTCCATGTTGAAATTGCCCTCGAAGACCGTCTTGTACTGCGTGGTGTCGGTGAGCACGACGAAGCTCCAGGGCTGGATGTTGCTTCCGGACGGGGCGGCCATCGCGGCCCGCAGCAGGGTCTCGATCTGCGCATCGGTGAGTTTCTGGTCCGTGTAGCTGCGGACGCTCTTGCGGCTGAGGATGTTTTGCATCACGGCGTCCGCCTTCGGGGCGGGCGCGGAGCCGGCGCAGCCGGCCAACACGGCCGCCGCCAGCAGGGGAAGGATTCTCTTGATCATATCTGTCTGTTTTACATGTGCAAATATAAATAAACTTTGGATTTCTCTTTTTGCTATCTTTGCATGCATGAAACGACTTCTGACTATCCTCCCCCTGCTTCTCCTCTGCCTGGGCTGCCAGCGGGGTTCCGCGCCGGTGCAGCGCGGCGAAGACTTCAATTTCGACTGGCGCTTCGCCCTCGGCGACGAGCCCGCCTTCGCGGAGGGCGCCTTCGACGACGGTGCCTGGCGCGAACTGCACCTGCCCCACGACTGGAGCGTCGAGGGGGCATTCTCCAAGGACAATCCTTCCACGCCCAGCGGCGGCGCCCTGCCGGGCGGCATCGGCTGGTACCGCAAGCATTTCCGCGCGCCGGAAGGCGTGTTCGACGCGGAAGGCAAGCCGCAGAAGGCCGTGAGCGTGGAGTTCGACGGCGTCTTCATGAACAGCACCGTCTACGTCAACGGGCAGGCCTTCGGCACCCGCCCCTACGGCTACAGCTCGTTCTGCTATGACATCACCTCCGCGCTCGTGCCCGGCGAGAACGTGATCGCCGTGCGCTGCGACAACGCCGACCAGCCTAATTCCCGCTGGTACGCCGGCTGCGGCATCTACCGCAACGTCCGCCTGGTGGTCACGGACCCCGTGCACGTCGCCTACAACGGGCTGTACGTACGGGCCACGCAGGTCTCCGACGAGCGGGCCCGGATCGTGCTGACCGTGGAGACGGAAGGCACCCGGCCCGGCCAGGAGCTCGCCTATGAATTCCGCATCCTGGATGCGAAGGGCCGGACGGTCGCCCGCAGCGTCACGACCGGCGCCCCGGTCTTCGAGACTTCGCTCGAAATCGCCCGCCCGCACCGCTGGGACGTCGACGACACCTACCTCTATACCGCGCAGGTGAGCGTGTCCGCGGACGGGATGAAAGATACGTACGCCACCCGCTTCGGCATCCGCACCACCGCGTGGGATCCCGACCGGGGCTTCTTCCTCAACGGGCGCCCCTTCAAGATGCTTGGCGTGTGCCTGCACCACGACATGGGCTGCCTCGGCACGGCCGTGCATTTCCGCGCCCTCCAGCGCGAACTCCAGATCCTCAAGGACATGGGCGTCAACGCCATCCGCACTTCGCACAACCCGCCCACCCCGGAGCTGCTGCAGCTCTGCGACGAGATGGGCTTCGTGGTCATGGACGAGGCGATGGACATGTGGCGCAAGCGCAAGACCCAGTTCGACTACGCCCGCTTCTTCGACGAGTGGCATGTGCGTGACGTGCAGGATTTCGTCAAGCGCGACCGCAACCATCCTTCGGTGGTCATGTGGAGCATCGGCAACGAGATCGGCGAGCAGAGCGACTCGCGCGACGACCAGCTGGAGAACCTCACGCCCGAGCAGGCCAACGCGCTGCTCAACTTCGTCCACTCGCTGGGGCAGAACGACCCTTCGGAAAACAACCCCAACGTCCTGCTGACCAGGCACATGGCACAGATCATCCGGGACATGGACACCACCCGCGCGATCACCGCCGGCTGCAACGGCGTCTGGCCGGGCAACAACCTGCTGCGCAGCGGCGCCCTGGACGTGTATGGCTTCAACTACCACCCGCAGCTGTATGATTCCTGCCGGGTCTGGTTCCCGGGCAAGCCGCTGATCGGCTCCGAGACCGTGTCCTCGCTCAACAGCCGCGGCATCTACTTCCAGCCTTCCACGGACAAGAAGAAGCTGCCCAGCCGCGGCTGGCAGTACACCGCCGAGGGCGAGGTGGACTGGGACCACCAGGTCACGGCCTATGACGCCTGCTGCGCCCCGTGGGCCGATTACCACGAGGATGCGTGGATCGCCGTGCGCGACCGCGACTTCATCGCCGGCACCTTCATCTGGACCGGATTCGACTACCTCGGCGAGCCGACCCCGTACGGATGGCCGTCTCGCAGCTCCTACTTCGGCGTCGTGGACCTGGCCGGCTTCCCGAAGGACGCCTACTGGCTCTACCAGTCCGAATGGACGGACCGGACCGTGCTGCACCTCTTCCCGCACTGGAACTGGAAGGAAGGCGAGCCGGTGGACGTCTGGGCGTACTACAGCAACGCCGACGAGGTGGAGCTCTTCGTCAACGGGGAATCCTACGGCCGCCAGGCCAAGACGAAGGACGTCCTCCACGTCCAGTGGAACCAGGTACCCTTCCACGCCGGCAAGATCGAGGCCGTCTCCTACAAGGACGGCAAGGAAGTGGCGCGTGAAGCCCGCTACACCGCCGGTGCACCCGTCTCGCTGCGCCTCACGCCCGACCGCCGCACCATCGCCGCCGACGGCTACGACCTCAGTTACGTGACCGTCGAGGCCCTCGACGCCGACGGCCGCGTCGTCCCCACCGCCACCGACCTGCTGCACTTCAGCGTCGAAGGCGCCGGCGAGCTCTTCGGGGTGGACAACGGCAACGCCGCCGACACCCTTTCCCTGAAGGGCAGCGACAAGGCCCTGTTCAGCGGCAAGGCCCTCGCGGTCGTCCGCTCGCTGCGCGGCGAGGCCGGCACCGCCACCCTGTCCGTCAGCAGCGGCTTCGCTTCCGTCAAGACCAATATCACCGCCCGCTGACCCTGCGGCGGCAGACACAAAAAACCGGCCGGATGAGACTCATCCGGCCGGTTCGTTTTTACGGGTTTCGCTGTCAGGCCTTCTGGCGGGAACGCCACAGGGCGGACATGTCCTCCAGGGTCTTGCCCTTGGTCTCGGGCACCATGCGCCACACGAACAGGGCGGCCAGCAGGCACATCGCGCAGTACAGGCCATAGGTGAAAGCCGGACTCCAGCTGTAGAGCGGCACGAAGGTGGAGCTCACGATGAAGTTCGAAATCCACTGGAAGGCCACGGCGATGGCCACGGCGGCGCCGCGGATCGTATTCGGGAAGATCTCGGAGATGAGCACCCAGCAGATCGGACCCCAGCTGAACATGAAGGACGCGGAGTAGATCATGATGCTGAGTACGCCCACGATGCCGGGCACGCCCGGGACCGCGTCCGCAAGGGCCACGCCCAGGGCGCCGAGGGCCATACCCAGGGAGCCCGTGATGAGCAGCGGCTTGCGGCCGAGCTTCTCCACTGTGAAGATGGCGACGAGGGTGAAGCTGATGTTCACGACGCCCATCACGACCGTCTGCGTCATCGCGTTGCCCATGCCCATCGACTCGAAGATGCGCGGGGCGAAATACAGCACCGCGTTGATGCCGACGAACTGCTGGAACACGCTGAGCATGCAGCCGATGAAGATGACGATGAAGCCATAGGCCATGAGCTTCTCCTTCTTCTCCACGACCGTGTTCTTGATCTCGGCGAGGGTCTGCTGCGCGACGGTCAGGCCGTTGATGCGGCTCAGCACGTTCAGCGCCTTCTGCTCCTGACCGGACATCACGAGGTAGCGCGGCGTCTCGGGCACGAGCAGGATCAGCAGGGTGAAGAGGCCTGCCGGCACGCACTCGGAGCCGAACATCAGGCGCCAGCCCACCTGGTTCGTCCATTCGACGATGGCGGGATCGTTCTTGTGCGACTGGATGATCAGGAAGTTCACGAAGTACACGACCAGCTGGCCGAAGATGATCGCGAACTGGTTCCAGGACACCAGCGTGCCGCGCTTGTTCGCCGGGGCGACCTCGGCGATGTACATCGGGCAGATGGCCGAGGCCATGCCCACGCCGATGCCGCCGAGCACGCGGTAGAGGTTGAACGCCACCCAGAGCCCCTGGGAAGGGACACCCTTCGGGAAGAACAGGAACTCCGGATTGTAGGAGCCGGCGGCGCTCAGGAAGAAGCAGATGCCCGCGAAGAACAGGCTCTTCTTGCGTCCGAACTTGCCGGCGAACAGACCGGAGAGCGCGCTGCCGATGATGCATCCGATCAGGGCGCTGGAGGAGGTGAAGCCGTGCAGGAACTTGGTGTACTCGAAGTCCTTGGCGCCCTCGAAGAACGCCTGCAGACCCCGCTCGGCACCGGAAATCACGGCGGTATCGTATCCGAACAGCAGGCCGCCGAGCACGGCGACGAGCACGATCGAAAACAGATACGCGCCGGATCCTTTGTCTTGTGCAGCCATTACTTCGCGTAGAGGTTCAGGAGGGTCTCATACAGCTCCTGCTTGCCGGAAGCGACCACGGGCTCGCCGTTCTTCTTGGCGTAGTCGTAGAGCTCCTCGAGCGTCGCCTTGCCTTCCTCGAACTTCTTGCCGAGGCCGCTGTCGAAGGAAGCGTAGCGCTCCTCCACCATCTTGCACAGAGGGCTCTCCTCCAGCACGGCGGCGGCGTTCAGCAGGGCGTGGGCCATGGCGTCCATCGCGCTGATGTGGGCGATGAAGATGTCCTCGGGATCGGTGGAGCTGCGGCGCAGCTTGGCGTCGAAGTTGGTGCCGCCGTCCTTGAAACCGCCGTTGCGGATGATCTGCATCATCGCCTGGGTGAGGTCGTACGGATCCACCGGGAACTGGTCGGTGTCCCAGCCGTTCTGGGCGTCGCCGCGGTTGGCGTCGATGCTGCCGAGGAAGCCGTTGTCCACGGCCACGGTGAGCTCATGCTCGAAGGTGTGGCCGGCCAGGGTGGCGTGGTTGACCTCGATGTTGACCTTGAAGTCCTTGTCCAGGCCGTTGGCGCGCAGGAAGCCGATCACGGTCTCCGTGTCCACGTCGTACTGGTGCTTGGTGGGCTCCATCGGCTTCGGCTCGATGAGAAAGGTGCCCTTGAAACCGTTGGCGCGGGCGTAGTCGCGGGCCGCGGTGAGCATCTTGGCGAGGTGGTCCTTCTCGCGCTGCATCTGGGTGTTCAGCAGGGAATAGTAGCCTTCACGGCCGCCCCAGAACACGTAACCGGTGCCGCCCAGCTTGATGGTGGCGTCGATGGCGTTCTTGATCTGGAGCGCGGCGCGGGCGACCACGTCGAACTGCGGGTTGGTGGCGGCGCCGTTCATGTAGCGCTTGTTGCCGAACACGTTGGCCGTGCCCCACAGGTTCTTGATGCCGGTCTCCTTCTGCTTCTCCACCAGGTAGTCCGTGATGTCCTTCATGCGGGCCTCGTACTCGGCGATGTCCTCGCAGTCCTCGACCAGGTCGATATCGTGGAAGCAATAGTAGCCGATGCCCAGCTTCTGCATGATCTCAAAACCGGCGTCAGCCTTGGCCTTGGCGCGGCAGTAAGGGCACTCGCCCTTGTCCCATTCGTAGCTGCGGGTCTGTCCGCCGAAGGGGTCGCCGGACGCCTGGCCCAGGGTGTGCCACCAGGCCATGGCGAACTTGAACCAGTCCTTCATCTTCTTGCCGCAGACGACCTGCTCGGCGTTGTAGTAATGGAAAGCGAGCGGGTTTTTGGACTCCGGGCCTTCGAACTTGATTTTCCCTATCCCAGGGAAGTACTCTTTGTTTGCCATAATGATAAAATTGGGTATTTAGTATTTGAGTGAATTGCTGAGTTCCTGCTTCCAGCGGCCGTAGGCCACTTCCAGCGGCTGCTTCCATTCGGCCTCCGGCTCGATGACGTCGAGCCGCTCGAGGGTGGCGAAGGCCTCGTCCGCAGACTTGTAGATGCCGGCGCCGAGGGCCGCGCCACGGGCCGCACCCAGCGAGCCGTCGGTGTCGAAGAGCTCGATGCGGGCGTCGCACAGCGTGGCGAGCGTCGAGCGGAACAGCGGGCTGAGGAACATGTTGGCCTTGCCGGCGCGGATCACGTCGGGCTTCAGGCCCATGTCCTTCATGATGTCGATGCCGTAGCGGAAGGAGAAGGCGATGCCCTCCTGCACGGCGCGCACGATGTGCGCCTGGCCGTGCCGGACCAGGTCGATGCCGACCATCCGGGCGCCGGTGCTGCGGTTCGCGAGGACCCGCTCCGCGCCGTTGCCGAAAGGCAGGATCATCAGGCCGTCGGAGCCCACGGGCGCCGTCGAGGCCAGGTCGTTCATCTCCGGATAGGACAGGCCGTGCGTGGCGTTGCGGCGGATCCAGGAGTTCATGATGCCGGTGCCGTTGATGCAGAGCAGCACGCCCAGGCGCGGCTGGTCCACGGTCTTCGAGGTGACATGCAGGAAGGTGTTCACCCGCGACTGCGGGTCCGCCTTCGGCGTGTCGGTCACACCGTACACCACGCCGCTGGTGCCGCCCGTCGCGGCGATCTCGCCCGGCTCGAGCACCTTCAGCGAGAAGGCGTTGTTGGGCTGGTCGCCGGCGCGGTAGGACACGGGCGTGCCGGCCGGGATCCCGAGCTCCGCCTCGATGGCGGGCGTCGTCGTCCCCTGCCCTCCGATGGCCTGCACCACCGGGCAGAACTTGTCGGACTCGATGCCGTAGTAGTCCGCCACGAAGTGGGCGCGGCGCATGTCCTTGAAATCCCACAGGATGCCTTCGGACATGCCCGTCGCCGTGGTCGTGGCCTCGCCGGTCAGGCGGTAGGCGATATAGTCGCCGGGGAGCATGAAGCGCCAGATCCGGGCGTACACGTCCGGCTCGTTGCGCTTCACCCACGCCAGTTTGGAGGCCGTGAAATTGCCCGGGGAGTTGAGCAGGTGCGACATGCACTGCTCGTAGCCGATGGCCTGCAGGGCCTCCGCGCCGATGGACACGGCGCGGGAATCGCACCAGATGATGGCGTCGCGCACCGGCTCGCCGCTCTTGTCCAGGGCCACCAGGCCGTGCATCTGGTAGGAGATGCCGATCGAGGCGACCTGGCCGAGGTCGAATCCGGCGGCGGCCATCTCGCGGATGCCGTCGGACATATATTTCCACCAGGACTTGGGGTCCTGCTCAGCCCAGCCTTTCTGGACGGCCTTGATCGGGGCCTCCGACTTGGGGTTGGTGGAAGAACAAACACACTTGCCGCTCGCTATGTCAAGCAGGGCTACTTTGACGGATGACGATCCGACGTCGATTCCCAGAGAATACATCGCTCAGTTATTTTTCAAGTAGCCAAATTTACGAATATTTTACTATATTTGCATGCCGGTTGGATTATATTCATGTACCAAACAGTTTTGAAAATGATTCAATCGCCGCCCAGGCAGGATTAGCACATCGGTAGTGCATTGGCTTCCCAAGCCAAGGAGGAGGGTTCGACTCCCTTATCCTGCTCAAAAGAAGAAACCCTGCCGGTCTCCCGGCAGGGTTTCTTTCATTTCAGGGGCTAATAGACATTTAGTAGGATGAAATCCTTGCAAATGACTGATTTCCTTATCTTTGCAAAGATTATCATTGTTATGGTAAAAAAAATGCTTTTTCTGTGGCTCTTCAAATGTAGTCAGG
>Ga0079305_1000738_pt1 | contig 60186 bp, 42 predicted proteins | sample LMS_cellobiose_e_FD_79183 | JGI IMG/M metagenome (GOLD analysis project Ga0079305, IMG submission 79183) | Rumen-fistulated moose microbial communities from Alaska, USA - LMS_cellobiose_enrichment | ecosystem: Host-associated > Mammals > Digestive system > Stomach > Rumen fluid ...
GGGGTACCAGTCTATCCGGCGTCACTCAAGGGGATTCGCTGGTCTGGTGCCATCATCAGCCGCGGCCATATGTTTACAACGGTTTTGCCGCCGAATTCGCCTTCCTGTCATGGATATTTGATTGCCGCCGGCAGTTATCATCCGGGCGGTTGTAATGTCTGTATGGTTGACGGGTCGACCCGTTTTGTTCTGGATAACGTCGATTGCGGGACAGTAACCGATGTCCTTGGTGGTTCTTCCAGTCAGGGGGATCCATGGGCCTGGAAAGGTCCGAGTACCTATGGTGTCTGGGGTGCGATGGGTACGAGTCACGCCGGCGATACGATTGCGATTCCGTAATTTTGTGAACAGATAAAGTATAATTAAAAGGTCAGTTATGAAGTATTCGTTGAATTTGATTCTTGTGCTCGCGGTTCTGATGATTGTTGTGACCGGATGTTCCAAGGTCAAGAGAATTAAAACGGAAATGGTGACAGGTACTGTCACCATGGAGGGCGCACCGGTTGCAGACGCTGTTGTCAGTTTCACTCCGGAGAAAGGGGCGGATGGTTTGGCGGCTTGCGGGCGAACCGATGCCAAGGGTGTTTACACCTTGAGTACGGTCCAGGGATATGAAAATCAGGGAACACTCCCGGGGAAATATATTGTCACTATCAGCAAGTCGGTTCAGATTGATACCGGTGAGACAGAAGAAAATGAAGCGCTTCGGGAAGTTGTTCCGGTCATCGAGTACACGGAAGGACTGCCGGAAGTTTACAAACACACAAATACCAGTCCACTTCGTGCCACGGTTACCAGCGGTCAGGAAAATAAAATTGATTTTACCCTGGAATCCTCCGAATAATAGGTTGATAATTCTCAAAGCCCGGATGTCATGTTCAGCAGACCTCTGTAATTGATAAAATCGGGTTTTGAGAAGTGTTAAACAGTGTTAAATCTAATATAAACATTCATAAACATTCTTTTCTGTATATTCATACGGAAAAGAATGTTTTATTGTATACAGGATTATTTTATTGATGGAACTTTCAGGTTGCGCGGGAATGATGGATGTTATGAAAAAACGGTTTCTTGTCATCAGTCTGTTGATTTGGGGAATGGCCGGGATGATTTTTCCTGCTTTTGCGGAGATCCGGGTTTCCAGCGCGTTTACGGACAACGCTGTTTTGCAGCGGGAAAAACCGATTAACATTTGGGGATGGGCGGAACCGGGGGAAAAAATTACCGTATCCTTTAACGGTCAGACTGTTAAGGGGGAGGCGGATAGTTCCGGGAAATGGCTTTTGCAGCTTCCGGCGATGTCCGGTTTTTGCGAAGGAAAGGAACTTGTCGCAGAAGGGGAAAACAACCGTGTTGCGCTTCAGAATATTGTGGTCGGCGAAGTATGGGTCTGTTCCGGTCAATCCAATATGGAATGGACTCTTGGCATGGGGGATATGATGCCTGACGGTGAACCCCGATATGCCGCGACCTTTGAGGAACGGACAGGAAATTACGATTTTGTTCGATATAACCGCAACGAATATCTCCTCTCCAAAACGCCGATGGATGATGTTGTTTCCAACAGCGGCTGGGTCGTCTGTAAGGAAGGGCAGCAGGCGAACTGTACTGCCGTCGGGTTTCATTTTGCGGTTCGGCTTTATCAGGAGTTACATGTACCTGTTGGGTTGATCAGCTCTTCCTGGGGGGGAAGTTTCATTGAAAGCTGGATGCCTGACGAATGCTGGGAACGTTATCCGGCAATCCGCGATTTTGGCGCCGGGAAACTCGCGGAACGGGCAGCGGCGGAGAATTGCGAATATGCGCATGCCGGAGGAATGTTTTATGCGAAAGTTGCTGCCTGGATTCCTTACACAATCCGTGGTGTAATCTGGTATCAGGGATGCGCGAACAGTTGTGATTCGACTGAAATGTATTATTATAAACAGCGGGCAATGATTGAGCAGTGGCGGGCCGCTTGGGGACAGGGGGATTTTCCGTTCTATTGGGTTCAACTGGCTGCCTGGGAAGCTCCTCAGGACGATCCGAATTATGTGAAAGGGGATACCCAAACCGCCTGGTACGCTCATACATTTAAGACCCCGGATACTGATTCTGGCGCGGCCCGCGGTTTCGTTTGGGTTCGTGACGCCCAAACCCGTTGTCTGGAAATTCCGCATACGGGTCAGGCAATTACGATTGACGCGGGAGAGGAAAAAGATATTCATCCGCGGAACAAATTTATTGTTGGAAACCGCCTGGCCTTATGGGCATTGGCGAACGATTACGGAAAAAATGTCACATTTGCATCGCCGGTCATGAAGTCGGTTCAATACATGGAGGGAAAAGCGATTGTCCGGTTTGATAACGTGGATCAGGGACTCATGGTTGGAAAACTGAATGACCGTCAGGTGGATCGGGTGGAAAATGGCGAGCTCAAACGTTTCGCGATTGCCGGTCAGGATCGAAAGTTTTGTTGGGGAACAGCCAGGATCGTTGATAACAATACTGTTGAAATTGAATCTCCGAATGTTCCCGAACCCGTCGCTGTTCGCTATGCCTGGCAGATGAACCCGGAGGGATGCAATCTTTATAATTCCGCCGGCTTGCCCGCAACACCATTCCGGACGGATGATTGGGAGGAATAGTGCCGGGGGCTTCTGTTTTCAGGTTGATTCTGTGACAAACTCCGAGGACTTTTGGGAGTGTCATAATGTTTGCCGTGTTATTTGTTTGACAAAAACACAGACAGTGATTCCGTTTACCGGACGGTCTCGTTTTTGAATTGCTTTTGGACTGTTTTCAGAAAAGGTCAATGATTACCTGTTTTACGTTAAGAGGTGTTTTATGCAATTGGCGCGAAGAAATTTTTTGCGGCTCAGTGCCGGAATCTGTTTGGCATCCGCGTTTCCGGTTCCGAACCTGTCCGCGTATGCGGAGGACAGCGACGAGTTGAAGATTATCCCGATCGAGATTCCCTGTGGGACACAAAAACCGTTTAAGGCGGTTCATGTGTCGGATACTCATCTCTGTCTGGTCGATGAACGGGAAAATGAACGCAAACGGAAGTTAGCGGAGAATCGTCAGCGTTATTTTACTAAAGGTGAAAAGTTTTTTGATCTGGCAATGGCTTATGCTCAAAAAAAAGACGCCCTGTTTTTACATACCGGTGATATGATCGATTTTGTCAGTGAAAAGAATCTGGAAGCGATTCAGGCGAAATTTCAGGACACTTACAGTTTTGCCTCAACGGGTAATCACGAATTCAGTCAGTATGTTGGAGAAGCCAAAGAAGACGCGGCCTATAAAGCCCTAAGTTTTGATCGGGTTCAAAAAGTATATCCGCATAATATAACATTTTGTTCCCGGATAATTAACGGCGTGAATTTTATAGCGTTCGACGATGTTTATTACAATGTTACCGCGGAGCAGCTTGCCTGTTTCAAAGCGGAAGTTGAGAAAGGACTGCCGATCATCGCAATGTGTCATTGTCCGTTGTACACGCCGGATCTTTTTGAGAATGCCATGAACCATGAAGGCCTGAGGTGCGCTTATCTTGTAGGGGTACCGGAAGAACAAATGGCGGATTATACGCCCGGAGACCGGGAACAACAGAAACCGGATATTCCAACGCTTGATTTTTTGGCCTGGCTCCGGAAACAACCCCTGTTAAAAGCGATTTTATGTGGCCATATGCACTATAACTGGAGTGGACCATTTTCCGAAACAGCGACACAGTACGTTGTTGGCGGAAATTTTTTGGGTGACACTTACGAAATAAACTTTACCTGATATTTGTCTCATATAAAATACCGTTTTGCGATTAACAAAACGGTATTAAATTTTATGCGGATATTCCTGACTTTATAACATTTCTGAAAACATTCGTTCTGTTAAACAATATACCTTATAAAAGGGGGGTGATTGCGTTTTATCTTTTGACGGTTTTTGAACTCAACGATTCCTTTGAGCGCGAAGATATTCCAGCATTCCGGAATCATTCTTCAGGAAAATCGTCATCGGACAAGGCAACAAAATTTTCCGGAAAATGAACTAAAATGGCTCCCCAAGAAAGCCCGACCCCAAATCCCACCAGTAAGGAACGGTCGCCGGGGTGAACAAATTCCGTCTTCATAGCATCCACAATGGCGATGGGAATACTGCTTGATACCGTGTTTCCCCGTTCCATCATATTATTGAAATATTTTGACTTGTCAATGTTACAAAGATCCTGAAGCCGATCCAACATAAACCGGTTGGCCTGATGAAAGATATAAGAGTCGATCTCAACATTCCGTTCCCGACATTTCTTTTGAATACGTTCCACAAGTGGCGGAATGACATCAATCGTGAACGAAAAAATACCGGGCCCGTGCATAAACAACTCGTTTTGAGAACGGACGCTTCCTCGCCCGTCCGGGTGAACAATTGCGGTTTGCCGGGAGGCGGGAAGCCTTTGCGCTCCGGCCGGGACGATAAGCATGTCGGCCCCTTTTCCATCAGTCCCCAACTCAACAGGCCCAATAAATTCTTCTGAATCGGATGAATCTGTATCGGCGGCAATCAGCAGTGTTGCAGCGGCCCCGTCGCCGAAAAGAGGACGGGAAGTGCGGTCCTGCTTGTTGATATACTTGGAGTAGGTTTCTGAGGTAATAAAAAGTACCTTATGAGCCAGACCGGATTCAATGAGCCCCTTGCAGATAGCGAGACCGTAAACAAACCCGCTGCAACCGAGATTGATGTCGAATGCGGCACAACGGGTCGATAATCCAAGTCTTTCCTGAACCAGACAAGCCGACGTTGGCAGAAAATAATCAGGCGACTGGGTACATAAAACAAGAAAATCAACTTCTTCCGGAGTACAAAGGTTACTTTGAAGAAGTCTTTTTCCTGCCTGTACCGCCATATCGACCGCAGTTTCGTCTGACGCGGCGATTGGACGGGTTCTGATTCCCAGCTTCCGGACGATTTTTTCTTCGGTCCAACTGGGAAAAACACGGACAAGCTCATCATTTCCCAGTCTGTCTTTCGGAAGATAGCAGGCTATACCGCTAAGTTGTGCTACTTTCACGAATTATTCCTTCGTTTCTTCTTCGTTGACCTGAACGCGACCCAAAAGCTGTGCCAAATCGCTAAAGCTGCGGAGAGGCTCTTTACCGGATTTCATTTCAGGAGAAAGCGGAACCAGCTTCTTTTTCTTCGGAGGGGCGACAATAACTCGCGGATTCCTTGATCGGGTTGCGTTTTCACGAGAAGAATCATCACGACGGTTTTCACGCTGAGATTCCCGGGATTCGGTATGTTTTTCGGATCGTTTTGCCAAATGGGCTCTGTTTTGAGTATTCTGTCGCGAACGTTCCTGATTTTCCGCCGGGGAGTCCCCGGGTCGGGCGGACTCGTTTCGTTTACCCCGGTGATGACGCTCTTTTTCAGTTCCCGGCGGAAGTAACGTCAACGAAATTCGATGGTGCTCGACATCTAAATTCAGTACCCAGACTTTGAGAATATCACCAATGGAAAGATACTGATGCGCGTCACGGACAAAATTACATCCCATCTGGCTGATATGAACCAGTCCCGATTCATGCAGTCCAATATCGACAAACGCCCCAAAATCAACAACATTTAAAACCGTTCCTGTCAGTTCCATTCCAACCGACAGATCCTCAATTTTCATGACTCCCTTCTTAAAAATCGGGGCGGGGAGTTTTTCCCGAACGTCATGCCCGATATTGGAAAGTTCTTCAATAAGGAAAGAGGTCATATTAATACCGAGTGACAGTTCGTCTGCCAGGGCATGCTTGTCGATGGGGGCAATTTTATTCAAAAATTCCGCTGTCTGGTTTTCTTTCAACAGATCTTCCGGCGTCATTTCGCACTTTGCCAGTATTGCTCGTGCCGCGTCGTATTGTTCCGGATGGATTTTGGTTCGATCAAGCGGCTCATAACCATCAGGAATACAGAGGAAACCAATCGCGTAACGGTATACATGTTCGTTGATTCCCGGTATTTTACGGAGATCTTCCCGTTTACGGAACGGACCGTGTTCCATTCGGTAGTCGGCAATTCGTCTGGCGGTCAGCGGATTCAGTCCGGAAACGTAACGGAGAATGGCCGCGGACGCGCTATTGGGATTGACTCCGACTTTATTGACACAAGTTGCGATAACATCCGTAATGGCGTCTTTGAGTTGGTTCTGTTTGATTTCCTGTGGAGCCATTCGGGCACCAAGACTTCCCGGCTCAATCTTTACCAGTTCATTCAGTGGGTTCTGAAGACGACGGCCAATGGAAATTGTACTGCGAAACGCCGGATCATAGTCCGGAAATTCCTCTTTAGCCGACGGACTGACCGCGTATGCCCGGGCTCCGGCGTCGTTTACCGTAATGTAAGCGACATCTTTATCCGCAAAATTCGTAGAAATCAACTGGACAATAAAGTTTTCCACTTCACGACTTCCAATACCGTTTCCAATCGCAAAGATCGAAAGATTGAATTTTTCAACCAGTTCGGTAAGTTTAGCGGCTGTTCGGTTTTTTCGTTCGATGCTTCCATTGACAAAAATGGTTTCACGAACAAGAATATTGCCGAATTCATCAAGTGCCACCACTTTGCAACCGTTTTTAAAGCCTGGCTCAATTGCAAGAACACGACGACGGTTGAGTGGTCTTTGAAGCAGAAAATTTTTCAGGTTTCTGGTAATGCCGGTGATGGTCTGCTGTTCGGCATGTTCCGTTAGAGTCTGGCGGGCTTCACGTTCCAGAACAGGGAGAATCACCTGATCAACAGCGTTCTCAACACAGGGAACCAGAAAATCATGATAAGGATGCGTTTCTTTCAACAGGATTTCCTGAGCGATTTCAATCGCCCGGTTGCGATCAATTTCAATTCGGACCTGAAGAACCCGCTGTTTTTCACCCCGATTCAGCGCAAGAACACGATGAGCCGGACAATTCCGAACATCAAGGGAAAAGTCAAAATACGCGCCAAATTGCTTTTCAAGCTGCTCCTCATGACTTTGCTGCCCCGATTTCTTGCTTTTATGAACCTTTTTTTGTGCGATTTCCGCAGTTGTTTCCGTAGTGTGTGATTCGTTTGTGACAACAGATTCCGGTTTATCGATCTGTGTTTCTTCCGGATTTGCTTCCTGACGGGCGGTTTCCTCCGCCTGTTCCGCGTTCTGAGTGGAAACGATTTCCGGATCCTCGGTTACGACGGACGATTCCTGAATGGGGGTCGGTGTGTCAACCGTTACCGCGGATCCTCCGTCCGGAGACACTGTTTCCGGAACTGCTGTATTGGATTTCAGTTCCATGGAATCCACCGTATCTTTTACGACGGATTCTGGTGTGACCGTTTGGTCGTCTGCCTGCAGTTCCGTTACCGTTTGTTCGGTTGCCGTTTGTTCGGTTGCCGTTTGTTCGGTTGCCGTTTGTTCCGGACGCATACGCCGCCGGGATACAATTTTACCGTTACGTTGAAACATTTCACGAATTCGCTGACGCAATTCAATTTGCTCGCCAAGTATTTCACTGATAATCTGTCCGGCAAGTTTCAACGCTTCTTCAGGAGTGGAAACACCATTTTCTTCATTAAGACTGGCTGCGGCAAGTGCGTTGAGGTCGCCTGGTTCCGTTGCATTTAAAATGGATTGGGCCAACGGTTCCATTCCCTTTTTCCGGGCATCCGCAGCATAAGAATTTTTCTTTGAACGGAACGGAAGATAGAGATCGTCCAAACGACGGGATGATCTTGCCTCACGAATTTTCTGATCAAGTTCAGGAGTCAGTTTTTCCTGAGAATCGATTGTTTTCAGAATGGTTTGTTTGCGATCAATGAACAGCTTTTGTTTTTGAAGTACATTGATAACATTCCGAATTTTTTCTTCCTCAATATTTCCGATTTTATCCCGCTGGTATCGGGCAATATAAGGAGCAGGTTGTCCCTGATTCAGAAATTCAAGAATAATCTCCAACGTTTCCTGTGGGAGATCAAGTTCACGAGCCATAAAACGAAGATTAAGTGCAACTGGTTCGATCATTTTACCGCATCCACCCCTCTTTGGGCAAAGCATTTGTTAAATTGGCCTTTGAAATCTTTATGTAATCAAACAGGTATGCTTAAATTTTGACCGTTTGATATCATCAAGTAAAAAACCAAGGTTGACACATTCAATCCAATACCATTATTTTACTCTGAAACCAGTAATTCAGCGTAACAGAGCAAAAAGGACTGAAAATAAAAAGATACTGTTCTAACTTTATAAAACAATATCCCCATGTGTAAAAATGATTCTGATTCCATCTGTTGAAATCCGTCCGAAAAATTACCGGGTTTGCTCTGATGGCAAACATAATTTCAACATTTTTCTGCTCGAAGAACCATTTTTCAACAACAACGATATATTATTCTTCCGTTATCAGAGTTGTCCTGTCCCCGGGAACGGTGTCATTTCAATGAAATTTTTGATGGAATTTCAAGTTAATCGACAATCATTATAATGATAATATGAACTCAGATTCTTTATAAACGATATATTTGTTTTTATAATTATTTTTTTGATAAAAATATAATTATTCAACTGTACCAGGATTACTTGATTACATGGGGATTTTTGTTAAAAAGTTTATGTCTTTAACACAGACCGGCATCAGGTGAAATCCATCTTGTTTTTTGCACTCGCTTTTATAAGAATCTTCAGACAATGAAACGCCATGTGAAAAATTATCAGTTATTATTCAATCTAAAAGAAAACTGATGTTTTGTCAAGGGAACGGGCCGAAAGCAAGGAACATTTTTGTTTTTTTGGTAAATTTTTACAATTAAACTGTCTTTTATGGTTGTAATGGTCGATGAAAATAACAGGGTGTTTTTTATTTGAATTCCTGTCAGGTTCATTCTCCTGTTGGAGACAGCGGGGAATCCCGTTCATATTTTGGGGCAATACGGCACAATTCAGATAAAAACGACCGGAGAATTACTTGTTTATTATATCTTTTCCTGATGGATTGAACTCTTTATTATGAGTATGCTATTGAACAATACATTATATCAGTCAAACTTTCGACCTGTTTTGAATACCGAGATTTTCTTTTTAGATGATTTGCCTGAATTTTCAAATTGGAATGTGATTGGAACCGGAATTGAAGGGACTTTTAGCACTGTGTATCAGGTTGCGCCCAAAGGACGATCCGTTTCAACCCGGTATGCGTTGAAAATGTTAAATTCCCAGTGGAGCGGAACATTGATGGGCGAGTCTGTTTTAAAACGGGAGATGGAAATTGGTATCGCAATTTCGGACCCCCATCTTTTACCGGTGTTGGATTGTCAACAGACAAGGTTTGGAGGCAACCACGATGGATTGAGTGATCATACCCGAAAAGTTTTGGAACCGGGCTACATTGTATCCCCCTGGCTTCAGGGACAGACAATTCAGGATTTACTTATACATCGTAACAGTATCAATTTACGATGTGTACTCCGGATTGGTCAGCAGATAGCAAAAGGACTCGACACCCTTCATCAAAACGGATGGATCCATAACGATATAAAACCGGCGAATTTATTTCTTTCGCCGAGTGGTCATGTGACGGTTTTGGATTTTGGGTTAGCGGAATGTTATCCTGTTTCCTCTCCGGAGAAGTCGTTGAACCCAATGACATTTGAAAATTTCGGGTTTGTATCGGGAACCCCCAATTATATTGCCCCGGAACGTCTTCGTCATTTTCCTGTTATGACACCACAGAGTGACATCTTCAGTCTGGGGCTTGTCTTGTTTGAAATGATCTTTGGCGGGATTTTTCCCAGAATCGATTCCTGCAAAGAGCTGGTCAATAGGCAGAATCGTATTTCCGAGCACTATCTTGAAGATTATGAGGAACAACTCGGATTATTACCAAAAAGTTTGTCGGCGTTACTGATTTCCATGACAGCAAAGGATTACACAAAACGTCCGCAGTCCGCATATGAAATTTATACGGGCCTTCTGGAGACCGAATGGACTCTTGCCGAAACGGTCAGTTCTGTTCAATAAAAGAACCCCTGTTTTTCGCTGTATTGATGAATGATTCACGGGGTTGCTCTGTTTACGGGAAAGAAAACAAACAAAACGGATCGGATAAATTGTCAATTCCGGAGAACTCAAAACAAACCGGGCCCGACAGGTTATGTATCAGAAGCCGTTGATATTATGAACGGCCGGGCTCAGAGGATATTGTTAAAGGCAATACTCAGGACTGAAAACAAAAGAGCGTTATAAGAACAACCTTCGTTTTATTTTTACAATGATTTCTCATGAGGAGTTTTATAAGTAATGTTTCTTTTGTCTTTTTGTATTGAATTTTCTCGAAGTCCCTTTAGTTTCCTTTAATAATCTGTTTAAACATCTAGGGTAAAAAGAGGTTGACAGAATACAGGGAAGAAAATTTCCTATATTTCATCTTCATCGTCTTCTTCATTTTCTTCTGAAAAGGCTTCCTTATTTTCGTTTTCTGCCTGACGTTTGTTGGCGTCGTCTGCGATAATCCAGGCAAGCCGTCCCAACCAGCGAAGAATAATTGCCGGAACAAATCCGAACAGAATGGAGAGAATCAACGCCGCCACCGGTTTATCGCTCCAGTGTCCTGCAAGGGATTCTTTGGCAATGTACCAGAGAACTAAAATGATGAAACTGAGCGAACAAAAGAGGAATGTTGCAACTAAAATATAGTATTTGAGCCATGCTTTCCAGACGGTTACCAGGCTTTTCAACACAGTTTTAGTGATGAGCAGAAAGAGCGTGTCAGACTCCATACAGGAAAGAAAGAAAATGGGGGTCAAAAGTTGGACACTTATTATGAATCCCAGGAAGCCGAATCCGACACCAAAGAAACTTCCGAGAATGTAGCCGGGGAGCCCTCCGATCATTCCCAGTACGAGCAGCCACAAAAACTGCCCGATGCCTCCGACAATATTGAGCTCAGGCCAATCCTCAAATTTGTCATCTCCGTTAGCCGTTTGAGTAAAAATATGAAATAAAGGAGGAACAACGAGGGCTGAGAGGCCGAAACAGAAAAAAAACTGAAGGACTTTATCCTCCCAAAGACAATTCAGAAAATTGCGAAGCGGGAGAATTCTGGTTCCCTCATTCCATGAAATTCGTTTTATATAAAATGAAAGAACGCCTAAAATCGGAAGAAAAATCCCGGCAATCATTATTGAGAAACGGAACAAAAACCCGACCATATAAAAAGGGGTCAGAAGGCGCGTAAAAAACGGATGACGCGGAAGTTCCGGGAGCTCGGAGGGTTCCTCGTTCTCATCAACAGTGTTTTTGGCCTGCTGACGGCGACGACTGTAAATTTCATCCAATGAGAATTCCTTATTTTCATTAAACGAAGAGCTGGAAACGGATTTTTCCTGTTTTTTTCCCTCAAGCCGTTTTTTTTCAGCAAGTAAATCCAGTTGCCGTTGCAGATTTTTTTTACGGGTATAGTCGGAAACATGAACTTCCGTTGGAATTTCACCGACACCGTAAATATCTTCCGAACCGGAAGGCGTCGAGGCATTTTGAGGGACTGGCGGAGTTGTCCCTGAGGCCGGCGGGACAGATTGAGATATTGCCTCTTCTCTGACAAGATCCTCATCCGGGGATTTTATTTCGTAAATATTGGAAGGCTCCTCATCCCACTTTTTGTTTTCGTTTCCGTCCATTGTATTTAATCCTGTCCCCTTCTGTTTTGTCCGGGTTTTTATCTTATTCTGATTTCAGATAAATTGATCATCCTGATATTCTGGAAATATACGAAGCCGTCTTAATATCATGGGGTGATCGTTGGGCGTCTGATTATCCCATGACGTCATTTTGTCTGATAAGAGTTTGTGATATACTTCATCCGTTTCAGTGATTCCTGAAACGTGGAATCACTGTTATACGAATACATGATTTCTGATTGTCATGAACTTTGACGATACCGGTTTTCATCCGAAATTCCTCAATTTTCTTTTTTAAAATGGCAAACACTTTAAAAATTTTATTCCGGGCAAATGACCGGGAAAAAGAAGAATTTCAGATGTTCCGTATTATACCCGTCGGAGGATTGGGGGTCAGTTTTTTATTTTAAACTCCTTCCATTCCTGATCCCGGGAAGAAAGACTCTGCATCTTTGTCAACATGAAATTCATGATGGAATCAACGACTCCGAAAGAAACGATATTGATAAGGTCGGTTCCCTGTTTTTCGGTGTCGAGTAAAGCGGCGAAGTTCTTTTTGGGCTTGTTGGGGTTCGCGTTTTTACCGATGATTTTCTTCTCGATCAGTTCATAACTTTCTTTTTTCTCCGGATTTTGCCCGCCGGCAGCCATTAAAAAGTTTATCTCGCCGCTGTTCTTTTTTAATTCTGTCAGACTGTCCAGACATCCCAGTTCACCTTCAGCCGTCGGGGACAGCAGGACAATCCCTTTGACCAGATGCCCCCCCTGACTCGGTTTAAGATCCCAGTCAACACGGGCCCAGTTGACCGCAACCGTTGCGCCAAAATCATTGCCGATAAGAAACATTTTTCTTGCGTTGATCATTTTCATATTGTGCAGGGATCGGAGGAAAGTGAACCAGAGGGCCTCATCATAATAGACCATTCCCTGATAATCTTCCGCGGTAAAATTCTGATAGATGTAATTATTGGATGGACGTCTGTTTGGCCTGTTCCCATAAGAATAATCGGCAACGGACCGGTTGACACTTTCTCCGTGTCCCCGAAGATCCGGAACGAGAACCGCGAAACCTTTTTCAGCCAGAACCTTGGCCAATGGTTGCATATCATCTTTCTTACCTCCCCGGTTATGAAGAAGAATGACAATCGCCGTTTCTTCCGAGGCGCTTCCTTTATAATAGGTTCCCTTGAGTTGGACCTGATCCTCCGTTACAAAATCCGGCTGATTTAACGGAACAGGTTCCGCGGGAGCCGCTTTTTGTAATAACTGTTCCAATGAAGCCTGGGGAATACCCGGTTTCTGATTACCCGCGAATCCTGGCGGGTTACCTGGTTGCGGCTGATTTTGCCCCGGTTGATTAGGGGCGGGGGGATTTTGATTTTGAGCGGGATCCTGATTTTCCGGATCCTGAGGACGCGCTCGCCTATGACGAGACTCTTTCTGCGGTTGTGGTTGATCCGACCCGGCGTTCGGCGGTTGAGCGTAACTTCCGGATACAAGAAGTCCTGAAATCAAAACACAACATATTTTCAAGGCGGTTTTATTGTAAATACTCGAAAAAAGGCTCATGAAAATCCTCTTTAATAGTGTTGTAAATCCGATTTTTACAGAAATCAATTCAGAATAACGGGATTTATATTATGGTATTTAACCAAAACGACGGAACGGTAATTTATGTCAGTTATATGGATTTTATAGAAAGATGATGCTGTTGTAAATACTGAGGGAAGCGGTTTTGACCGTCTTTGTTTTTAAATTTTTGCTGATATTCAGAGGGATTAAAAACAGAAGGACTCAAAACGGCTTCCGGTCAATATATTGTTCAAACTGTTTTCACTGTTTATGGTAAAAATGAAAATTTCAAAAGTATATGTTTGCCCGTACAGGGGGCTCTCACAGGCATTTTATTGAACACCCCGTCCTTTTCAGACCGATCCTGTTTCAGTCCCGGACACTTAACCGGATTATTGGCGATTGAATAAACGGGAACTTGTCGACTTCAAGTAGAGCCTGATTCAGGGCGCCTTCCGGAGCGGCGTGTGTCATCATAATCATGGAGACACAGGACGGTTGTTGTCCGGAAACTTCATGTTGTAACATGGAGGCAATGGAAATGTTGTACTTACCCAAAACTCCTGCAATTTCAGCGAGCACGCCGGGTTGATCGGCAACGGTGAACCGGAGATAAAAACGGCCAGCCAGTGATTGAGCGTCTTTGACCGGTATTCCCGGACTGGAAAGATTCCAGAGATTGAGAGTTTTGAATGTAATTTCAGTACGACCGAGAACCGTGTCAATAACATCGCTGCAAACAGCGGACGCGGTAGGACGCTGTCCGGCTCCCCATCCCTGATAAAATACGGGCCCAACGAAGTCGCCGACGATTTCAATGGCATTGAAAGCGTCCCGTACTTTGGCCAATGGCGAGGTCAGGGGAATCAGTGTTGGCGATACCTTCAGTTCCAGTCCCTCCGGAGTCTGTTTGGCCGTTGCCACAAGACGGATACAGTGAGAAAGTTCGCGGGCAAACTGAATGTCAACCGCGTCAACACAATCGATACCTGTTTTGCTGATTTGCTTCCAGTCGACATGAGCGCCGAAAGCGAGTTGAGCCAGAATGGCGAGTTTTTGTGTTGCGTCAGTACCGTCGACATCCATTGCCGGATTGGCTTCCGCGTAACCGAGCCGTTGGGCTTCCTTTACGGATGATTGATAATCAGTCCCCTTTTCCTCCATTTGTGACAGAATGAAATTACTTGTTCCGTTGACAATGGCGTTAATGGATTTGATTTCATTAGCCTGAAGCGAGGTTCCAATGGAAGAAAGAACAGGGATTCCTCCACAAACGGCGGCTTCAAACGCGATAGTTCGACCGTTTCGGCGGGCGGCTTCAAAAAGTTCCGGACCATGATTGGCAAGCAGGGCTTTATTGGCCGTTACAACATTCTTGCCTTTTTCAAGTCCTTTGAGGACAAAAGTTCGGGCAGGTTCAAGACCGCCGATCAACTCGATCATGATACTGATTTCCGGATTGTCCAGAATATCGGCCAGATTGTCTGTCAGCACTCCGGGGGGAAGCTCAATCCCACGATCAGTCGTCAGGTCTTTGTCACAGATTTTGACCAGTTCGATTCGTGTTCCGGTTTTTTTCGCAATGGCATTCGCTTTGCCTATCAAAATTTTCGCAACTCCGGCGCCAATAGTCCCGAATCCGACAAGTCCGACTTTAATCGTGTTCATCTGAGATACCTGAATCTGTTCCTGAAAGTGTATTTTAAAAATGTTCGTGTGTTTTGTTAAGAAAAATAATGTTGTGTCAATCGACCTATACAACGAAAAATCACATTTCAACCGTGATATTTGTTGGCGGAAAGGTTTTCCTGTATGCCGATCACAGGGGACCTGTATTTTTCACGTTATTTCTGAAACGGGGAATACATCGCCAGTGATTTTTATTATAACAGTATTGTCCTGTTTTTACCACCCATCTTTTATTTGTGATGTGGGAATGTCGATAAATTTTCCGATTTTTAGTAAAAATTTTTTTCGATTTTAAAAATTTTACAAGATTGGTCTTTACTCATTTTGGATTTTTCGACACAATACGTTCAAAATGTGTTTTCAATAAGTTTTGAGACTTTGATCAATAGCAGGAGAGCGAACGTGAAAAATTTCCAATGGATTGGATTGACAGGGCTTGTTTTATCTTTGTGTATAACAGGAGCGGTTCAGGCACAACAGCAGCAGGCGTTGATTGTTGGGATCGTTGATATGGGAAGTGTTCTGAAGGAACATCCGGTCATGACACAGCAGTTGCCTCAGCTTCAACAGCAGAGTCAGGCGGATATGCTGGCGCTTCAGAAAATCAATCAGGATTGTTCGAAGCAGGTTGCCGAATTGCGGGATCAGTTCAAAATTGGTTCCGCCGAGTTTGAGGAGCATGTCCGCCCCATTCGGGAACGTGCCCGAAATGCGGAAATTGATCTTCAGGAAAAACAGCAGAAAATGGAAGCTCAGCTTAATCAGCTGAAGTACGCTGTTTTTAAGGATATTCAGGCGGCTGTTCAGCAGGTGGCCTTACAAAAGGGGATTCTGATTGTTCACGCCCGTTTATCGATGGATCGAACGAATGTTTCAGAAGAAGTTGCCGCAGTTCAGGAAGCGGACGCCAACACCGTTGTCTGGAGCCGTCCGGAATGTGATATTACCAATGACGTCAAGGCCGTCATGCTGAAACAGACTTCCGCGGGCAATAGCGCGTTGAACAACATTACAAGTCAGGTCGCACCCACCGCACAACAGCAGGCTCAACAGCAGGTGCAGCAACCTCAACAACAGCCTCAGCAGCAGATGAACACTGCCCCCAGAACAGCTCAGGCAACCAAGTCAGCGCGTCGATAAAATTTAGAGGAAAGCCTTTTATTACGGATGTTTTTTTCCGCTTGATTTTGTGTCCGTCACCGACAGGGATATATTGAGTTGTGTACGGGGATGACGCCGGAAAGAAACACTGTGAAAAGAACAGGATATTATTCAACCTGGCATTTACAGCGGTTCATGAACCTGACCGGGAAATGGATTTTTCCGGCAGCAGACAATATTATTTTCAATCAACAGAAATCATGCAGGGAAGCGAAACCAAGATGCTGGCAAGCTATGGAAGTTATCGAGCCAGAAAACAGAGGACTCTCGCCCGAAATGCCGTTGTTGAAGGTTTCGGTTTCTGGACCGGAAGAGATGTCCGACTGGAATTCAGGCCCGCGGAAGATAATTCGGGGATTCGTTTTTTCCGAACAGATATTCCGGACTCCTTACCGATCCCGGCCCGTGTGGAATATCGGATCAATCGACCGCGTCAGACAACACTGGCCTGTAAGGGGATCCAGGTAGATATGGTGGAACATGTGCTTGCGGCGCTTCGCGGTCTTCAGATCGATAATTGCGATATACTGACAGACAGCGCAGAAATGCCGGGTTTTGACGGTTCCGCGTTTCCCTTTTTTCAGGCGGTCCGGGATGCCGGAACGGTTGAGCAGACATGTTATAAACCATTAAGGATTGTTGAAAAGGAGCATTTTTTTCAGTTGGGAAACGGGACCTTCAGGGTTCAACCGTCACCAACGGGTAAAACAATATACGAATATCGGCTGGTTTATGATGCGATCGATGGTAAATCGTGTCCGATTCCTGACCAGGATTTTTCTCTTGATTTTTCTGTTGAATCATTTGAAAAAGAGATTGTTTCCTGTCGGACTTTTTTATTGAAATCGGAAGCGGAATTTTTACTGCAACAGGGATTGTGTCAACGTGTTTCGCCAAGTGATGTTCTTGTTTATACGGAAAATGGCCCATTGGAGAATCAACTCCGGTTTGATAATGAATGTGCCCGACATAAGGTTTTGGATATGATAGGGGATTTTTCGCTGGTTGATTGTGATTGGATTGGTGAATTTTCTGCTTACCGGACAGGTCATCAGCAAAATGCGGATATAATTAAGCAACTTCTTTTGGAAACAACACGTCTGGAAGAAGTGGTTGATCAGGGCTCCTTTCGATAAAATTTTTACGATATATAATATAACAGTTTCCCGGGAGCATGTTTATCGCGGACAGGTATGACAGATGATTTTGATGTTTGTCTTTTGCCAATAAATTCAGATGTGGTATGGTCACAGAAGGGCGGCAGCCTGAATGAAACTTTTCCAGATAACACAAGCGGAATGGCAACTCCTGTAAAAACGGTCGGTACCGGCTTTTTTACAGATAAGAACTGATAAAAGGTTGAACAGATGGAACTTTTGAAAATTGGTATTGTTGGGGCAGGACGCCTGGGTGGATTTCATGCGGATAAAGTCGCAGCAAAGACAAATGCTCAGCTTGTTGGAGTTGTGGATCCGGTTCTGGAGAGTCGGAAACGAATCGCTCAAAAATACAATATCGAACATTATGACCGGATTGAGGATATTTTACCGTCGGTGGACGCGGTCGTCATTGCGGCTCCTTCTGTTTTACATTATGAACTGGTCAAAATCGCGTTGGAGCAGGGAAAACACGTTTTGGTTGAAAAGCCGATGACAACCCACGGAGCCCATGCGACGGAACTGGTGAAGCTGGCGGAAAACAAGGGACTTGTATTACAGACCGGGCATGTTGAGGAATACAATCCTGCCTGGATAGCGGTTCAAAAATGGTTTACCGGAATTCAACAGGGGAAACGTTGTGTCATCGACGCTGTTCGGACCAGCGGATATACTTTTCGTTCCGTTGACACCGGCGCGGTTTACGACCTGATGATTCACGATTTGGAGTTGATCCTTGGTCTGATACCGTCTCCGGTGAGCCGGATAACTGCTTCCGGGTTTACTCAACTGGGGGGGTGTGAGGATTCCGCGTTTGCTCAAATGGAGTTTGCAAACGGTTCGATTGCCCGTTTAACGGCTTCCCGGATTGAATTGGAGGCCAAACGCCAAATGACAATTCGGACAGATTTTCAAACAATTCAGATTGATTTTCAAAACCGTCAGGCGAAACGAATCAAGCCGTCCAATGATATTTTGATGGGCTGTTTTTCTCCCAAGGTGGTTGACTCGGCCAGAATGACGTCAAAAGCGTCCGACTTTATGCAGAATTCTTATTTGACGGAAGTTTTGGAGAATAATCCTGTTGACGCCCTCGCGCTTGAGATGGACTGCTTTATTTCCTCGGTTTTAAAGAAAGCTCCGGCCAGAATTCCGGTAAGCCGGGCGGCAGACGCTGTTTGTGTTGCTGATGAGATTCTGACCGATATAAAACGGCGATCGTTCAGCGTTGTCGATCGTCCTGTGACGGTGCCCGCCGCTTCTCAAACCGGGTTGGTTAAGAGCGCTTGATTTCCTTTTTCCGGGAGTTTGATTTTTCGGTTTTCAGTTTGACAGTAAAATATCGACAATAACTGTAATAATGATGAAACCAGTTCGATTTGGTGTTGTCGCGGTTGTACCTCAGCCGCGATTTTTTTTGGGGGAAGCTTCGGAAGTGACTCCTGACCCTCAGACAGAACAAAAATATCTGGTGATTCGACGTTCTGCCTCGGTTCTGGCGCCCAATACGCTTTGTTTTCCCGGGGGAGGAATCGAGCCTGGTGAAACGCCGGAAGAGGCGGTTTGCCGCGAATTTCGGGAAGAAATCGGTATTGATATTGAGATAAACCGTCCTGTTTGGGAAAACATAACGCCCTGGGGAGTGCATCTGGATTGGTTTCTGGGACGGATTGTTCAACCGAATGCCGTCATAACGCGGGAACCTCGCGAAGTTGCGGATGTCCTTTGGCTCTCGATGCCGGAGTTGTTGGAAGCTCCTGATCTTTTAAAAAGTAACGAGGCTTTTTTAAACAAGGTGATTCAGGGGGAAATCTCTTTATCGTTTTAATGGCCGGACGGTTCTTTTCTCATTTTTCGTTGATAAGAAGTCAACAGGCTGGTCACTGATGGGCGTTGGCGGATGTTCAACGGTCGGGGAATCATAAAAAACCACCCGGTATCAGGTGGCTTTTTTGAAGAATCTGATCTTTAAAGAATCAAGACCGTAAAGCGATTTTATTTGCTTTCAGGAAGTCCAGGAATTTCTGATGGAATCCTTCGATTTCGTCGCCGGAAAGTGTATGATCGCCGGCTCCGATAACAAAACGGAAGGAGTAACTGGCCATTCCTTTTTCAAGTCCTTTTCCTTTATAAGATGTCAGGAATTCGCGGCGAATAAGCAGCGGATCTTTGAATTCGTCCAACCTGTTCGCGAGACTCTCATAGCCGGCATCAAGACTCCAGACAAGAGAGAAATCCTGCCAGGATCCGGGAAATTTGGGCGGTTCGGCGAATTTCAGTTCCGGATAAAGTGTCCCGTCGAATTTATCCAATTCAATTTCAAACCAGACGACCTGTCCCCCTTCCGGCGAGACGACTTCCATTATTTTTTTGTCCAGTAACCCGAGCAGGCCAATTTTCGTATCACCCTGATAAATCTCAACGGAATAATCCGGAGTCTGCCAGGGATAATCCGTCTGTCCGGAGGCGACAAACCGAAGCGGTTTTACTGCTGAAAAAACCTGTCCCAAATCCTCAATGGCCGCTTTAATACTCAGATAATGATCTTCGGGCGTCATACCCGCCTGAATGAAACTGAGGCCGGCGATTCGGGGAAGTTCCACACATTTTTCAGCGCTGTCAACACAGGGGGTCTGGTCGTCAACCCCACCCTTGAGAAAATAAACATGTCCTAACTCGAAAATCCGGAATTTATCCCGAAATGGGCGATTTTTGGCAACCAGCGCTAAAAGATTGGGAATAAGCGTCGTCCGGAGCCGGCTTTCCGCCTGAACGGCCGGATTCTGAAGAACAAGCGTTGTGCCCGGATCAAAGCCGAGTTTGGCAAGCCAACCATCATTAAACCAGCAATAGTTATGCAGTTCCAGAAAACCATAGGCGGACGCGAGAAGACGCCGGGCTTTGTGTTCCATCTGAATGTATTTTTCGACAAACAGCGGTTTAAGCGGCATCGCGGGCATTCGGGGCGGAATGTTGTCATAACCGTAAATTCGCGAAACTTCTTCGACGATATCTTCTCCAATGGAAATATCGCGGGCACTGCGGAACGGGGGAACGCCAATTCGTAAAGAACCGTCCCGCAGGAATTCCGCCTCAAACCCGATCGAATGTAGAATGGAAAGGACCGTTTCCCGCGGATATTCAATTCCGGCGAGCAGATTCAGACGTCCCGGCGGAAGAACAATTTCCCGGATGGAATCGTTCAAGTCGCCGGCAAGCGAAAATCGTGATTCAACTTTAAATGGCGTCCCGGACTCCTCTATCAATTTCAGTATCCGTTCCGTTCCCGTCTTGACGTTTGCGGGTGGCTGACTTTTTTCATAACGCTGTGACGCATCCGTTCGCAGATTTAAACGACCCGCCGTAAGACGGATTCGTTCCGCACGAAAGTTGGCGGATTCCAGCATGATCCGGGTTGTTTTTTCAGTCACTTCCGTTTCAAGGCCCCCCATAATCCCCGCGATCGCGACCGGTTTATCACCATCGCAGATCATCATATCGGCCGGAATCATTTTGCGTTCAACACCGTCAAGCGTCTGAAACGTCCCTTCTTTTCCCATCGGGGCAACCCGTATATTGCTGACCAGATCCGCGTCAAAAGCGTGTGTCGGCTGACCAAGTTCCAGACTGACATAGTTGGTAACGTCAACCAACAGATTATAAGTTCGCTGGCCGAGCGCATGGAGACGGCGCTGCATCTTGATCGGGGAAGGGATCCCTGTGCTTCCGGCCTGAATTCCAATGACAATTCCGGAATAACAGAGGCAGTTGTCGTCAGAAATTTCGATCGGAAAAGCGGGAAGATTCGCATACGGATCGACTGAATGACAGGCAAGCGGCTTCAGTGGTTTATGAAAAATCGCAGCCAGTTCCCTTGCTATTCCATAATGTCCCCAGAGATCCGGACGATGAGTCAGGCTTTTATTGTCAATTTCAATCAAAACATCGGTTTCCGGAACAAGCTCCTCAAACGGAGTTCCGTTCGGTATGTTTACGGGACATTCAAAAACGATTTCATGCCAGTTACTCATGCCCAGTTCGGCGGCACTGCAAAGAATTCCCTCACTTGGATAACCGGCCAATTCGGAACGGGTAATTTTTTTGTCACCCAGCGTTATTCCGGCCGGAGCGAACGGGGCTTTTAAACCGACGCGCGCATTGGGCGCCCCGCAAACGGTCTGATAAGTCTGATTACCACAGTTTACCTCACAAAGAGTCAGCTTTTTACCGTGTTCACTGACAACAGGAGTTGCCGAAACGACCTCACCGACAAGAACACCCTTTACCGGGCGATTTACCTGGACAAGTCCCTCAACCTCCGCAGTCGACATCGTTAGACGATCGGCGATTATTTTGGGATCAATTCCGGAAAGGTCTACAAAATCAGAAATCCAGTCAAGTGAAATATACACGTTCTTGCCTCAATGGTTTATATGAATTATGAAAAAGGAAATTCAGCCGGAGAAAAACCCCTATCATATTATATCATTTCCTGTTTTATCGAACAGGGCGGGGAATGGTATGACGGGATTTTTCACTGCCGGAGCTTTTTCTGAACAGGGAACGGCGGAAAAGAAGAGACGGTTCTCTTGGCCGGGTTAAAATCCTGATGTTCAGAAACCGACGTTCGTAAAACGCTCTTACCGGAACAGAAAAAATAAAATCCATCAGTGAATTTGTGGAAATGTCGCTGTTTGACAATAATTTTTTACACAAATTCTCTGATGGAATGAAACGGCCCATAAAAGAAGGGCGTAATTCGATAAAATTCAATTTCCTATTTATTTCCGAGCAGCCAGACGAGCAGCCCCTTTTGGGAATGCATTCGATTGGATGCCTGTTGAACAATTCGGCTGTTGGGTGATTCGATGACTTCGTCGGTCACTTCAAGTCCGCGACGCGCCGGAAGGCAGTGCAGAAAAATCGTATTAGGTTCCGCGTATTTCATCAGACTGGCATTAACCTGATAATCGGAAAAGATCCGAAGACGTTCTTTTTCTTCAGCTTCCTGGCCCATACTGACCCAGACATCCGTATAAACAGCATGAGCTCCTTTAACGGCTTGACGGGGATCTGCGATCTGCTCGACGGAAAAACCGTCGGCGACGGAATCTCCTTGCAGGATCGCCAGTTTTTCCTCTGAAAAACGGTATCCCTCTGGCGAAGAAAGGACAATCGACATGCCAAGTCGGGCGGAAATGGCGACAAGACTTGCCGCGACATTATTGCAGTCCCCAACCCAGACCAGTTTTTTACCGCGGACAGAACCAAATTCTTCTTTAATGGTCAGGACGTCCGCGAGTGCCTGGCACGGGTGCGCCTGATCGGTCAGCGCATTGATGACCGGACAACTGCACCATGAAGCGAGCTCAACAACAGAATCATGTTTTTTCGCGCGAAAAACAATAGCGTCGACCATGGAGCTCAGAACACGACCAACATCGCATGCTGGTTCACGGGATCCCAGGCCGATATGCTGCTCCTCAAGCAACATGGAACTGCCGCCCAGTTGAGACATACCTGCTTCAAAGCTGACCCGGGTACGGAGCGACATTTTTTCAAATATCAGGGCAATGACTTTTCCTTCGAGACGTCGGGTTCGGATCCCCTGCTGATATTCCGCTTTGATCTCTTCCGCCAGACGGAGGATTTCCGTCAGTTCGTCAATAGTAACATCGGCTAAAGTAATAAAATGTCGGGGGCTTTTCATACGGATCCCTTTCTCAGTGCTTCTTCAAGGATGTCGAGTCCCTGATCTGCCAATTCCAGCGGTGTATTAACTGCGGGAAGCAGACGGATAATATTTCCATGAGTACAGTTAATTAAAAAACCTTTTTCCATACACGCTTTAACAAAGGGGGCACCCTCAATCCGAAGCTCAATACCGATCATCGCTCCCGCAACACGGACATCCTGGATAATGTCAAGGTCTTTCTGTAATTGCGTCAGACGTTCCCTGAAATGCGCTCCAAGTTTTTTACCTTTGTCAAGAAGTCCTTCATTTTCAACCATTTTGATTGTTGCGATTCCTGCCGCCGCCGCAATGGGGTTTCCACCAAAGGTTGCCGCGTGCATTCCCGGCCTGAGATCCGGGGCGATCTCCTTTTTGGCCAGCATGGCTGCGCCGGCGATTCCACTGCATATCGTTTTGGCGAGCGTCATAATATCTGGCGTAACTCCAAAGTACTGATAAGCAAACCATTCGCCTGTTCGCCCACATCCTGTCTGTACTTCGTCAAAGATCAGAAGGAGGTTGTTTTTATCACACAAATCACGCAGTCCCTGTAAAAAACCGTCCGGCGGTATCTGAACGCCCCCTTCGCCCTGGATCGGCTCCACCATGATTGCTGCGGTTTCATCATCGATCGCGGCTTCCGTCGCAGCCAGGTCGCCATAAGGAACATAAGTGAAACCCGGCAAAAGCGGTTCCAGTCCCTGATGATATTTGGCCTGACCGGTCGCAGAAACGGCTCCCATGGTTCGACCGTGAAAGGAATTCAGATAAGTAACGATCTTGTATTTTCCCTTCGGTGAATGCAGCCGAACCAGCTTGATTGCCGCTTCGTTGGCTTCTGCTCCGGAGTTGCAGAAAAATGCCTGACCGCCGAAGCTCCGTTCAGAAAGCAGTTTGGCCCAGAGTCCCTGTTCTTCCGTGTACCAGCTGTTGGGAACGTGAATCAGCCGGGCAACCTGCTGTTGAACCGCTTCAACAACCGGTTTGGGGCAATGTCCGAACATGTTACATCCCCAACCGGGAAAGAAGTCAATGTATCGATTTCCATCCGCGTCCCAGACGAATGAACCTTCCCCGCGAACCAGTACAACCGGGTATCGTGTGTAATTCGGAATAACGTAATCCTTAAATAAAGCCAGAATTTCCTGCGTGTTTCTCGACATGATTCAGCTTTCCTGTTCGTGATGAATAATTCCTGGTTCTTGAATGTGATACTTTGAAACAGTGCCTGATAAAAGTATTACGCTTCAGTTACGTCAGGTTTTGTCTTTATTATTATTATTATTATATTTATTGTGTTCTATATCTGTGTCCGGTTACACATTGTCTTTGATTTTGACGGTTATGTTCACATGAAAGGAAGTCGGTCATTTTTGAGGGAACGTCTGATATTTTCGACGCCCGTTCCTGTATTACCGATAAATCGCAACATCAGGGGATACCATAATATTAATTTTTGATCTTGCCGTAACAGTCGTGTCAGACAGATCTGTATCCGTAAAACAGGACAACCGGGCTAATATCATGGAACACCATGTCAAAACATCAAGAAAACTCAAAAAATGGTTCCTTCTTATTGTGAAAGACAGAAACCATTTTTACGATATTCATTAAGCGGAATTTAACGTTTATCAACGATTTCTGTACCCACTCCCTGTGTTGTGAAGATTTCCAGTAACAGAGAGTGACGGAGACGGCCGTTTATAATATGAATTTTTTCGACGCCACGTTCTATTGTATTCAAACAAGCCTGAATTTTTGGGATCATTCCTCCAACAATCGCTCCCGATTTCAGGAGCTTCCGGGCTTCGTCGGCCGTTAAAGATTCAATCATTGATTTTGGATCGTTCGGATCCGTCCGTACTCCGTTTACTTCACTGACGTATACCAGTTTTTCCGCGTGAAGCGCCTTGGCAACCTCTGTCGCGGCGGTATCCGCGTTGACATTCAACCCCTGACGGGAAAGGTCGTCTGTAATGGTATAGGACGGAATAACCGGAATAATTCCCTGCTGGCAGAGATCAAGAATGGGAACGACATCCACCCGGGTTACTGTCCCGACAAATCCAAGATCAATGTCCATCCCCTGATCGTCTTTAATGTTTAATTTCTGACCAAACAGAACGTTGGTTCCCATGTAGTCGGAAAGAGCTTTGGCCTGACCGCCGAACCCCTGAATTTCCTCAACCAGTCCCTGAGAAATTTGATGAGCGAGAACCTCCCGGACAATGGCCAATGATTCCCTGTCCGTATAACGGCGTCCCTGAACAAAACGGGGGGTAATACCCGCGTTCGACATTGCCTGACTGATGGCGTTGCCTCCACCATGGACAATGACCGGTTTCATTTGGACCGATTCCATAAACACAACGTCCAGAAGCAGATGCATCATGGCCGACTTGTCTTCCATCAGGCTGCCGCCCAGTTTGATGACAATGATCTTGCCGCGATATTGACGAATCCATTTCATTGCTTCAATGAGAACATCCGCTTTTGCGCTTGCGTCTTCCTGCAACATGGAAAATTTCTCCTGTGACCTTTTCTTACAGTCGGATTTTATCAGGATCGGAAGGACCGGCTTCCCGATAAAACCTTATCTCCGGATATTCCCGGGACGAAATGGATTTAAACCTCATCTTTGTCGCTAAAACAGCAAGTTGATCGTCACGGGAATTAAATATACAGAACCTGTAAAATAAAACAAGGTTTTACATCATTTACTTTAATTTTCCCCCTGTTTTGAGGGGGGGATAATCAGTAAATTGCGCAAAACCTGTATAATACGTTTTCTGTTTTCAGAATAAATTAACTGAAATCAGTCACCTACATAAGGCATAAGAGCCATGAATCGGGCCCGTTTAATGGCGGCAGCAACAGCATGCTGGCTGACCGCGGAACAACCGGTTTTTCGCCGACTGATGATTTTGCCCTGACGGCTGGTCAGTTTTTTCAAGAGTTCAACGTCTTTATAGTCGACAAACATCGGGCGCGGCCGTTCGCCATCAACACACAAAGGATCCCGTTTTTTGGTGCGGATCTTGGTTTTGGAACGTTTTTTATTGATTCGATTTTTTTTGAATGCAGCAGGTCTTGCCATGATACCAATCATCCCTTACTAGGTGTTATACTGCGGACACCACTTCGACCCTGTTCATCCGGTTGAACATTCGGAATACGAAACGTTCTTTTTGTTTCGCGGTGTCTTTCTGTATATTTTCTGTTTCTTCAAAAACAATATTGAAAAGATAAGTATAACACAAAAAAAGAACGCTACAAGGGGAGGCTTCGCTTTTATACGGATAATTTGGGAGATTCCGTCAACCGAATCCGGCTTGTCGCGGAAGACCGGGAATTTTCCAATACCATTTACCAAAAGACGGTAATATGATATAATTGCAATATTATTTATGTCAACATTGCTCCTGACATTTGAGAAAACCGGATAACTTCAGATAATCAGACAGAAAATATTCTTCAGAAACAATAAGGGATCCATATGAGTGAACATTGTGATCATCATTGTGAAAGCTGCGGTGAAAATTGTCCGTCACGGACAGAGCCGCAAAGCTTTCAGGCAAAGCCTCATGAATCATCCAATATCAGAAATGTCATTGCTGTCGTCAGTGGAAAAGGTGGTGTTGGTAAATCACTGATTACGTCGCTTCTGGCGGTACAGCTGAACCTCAAAGGATGCAATACCGCGATACTGGACGCCGATATTACCGGCCCTTCCATCCCCAAAACGTTTGGTATTCATCAACGGGCTACCGGAAGTGAAGAAGGGATTATTCCGATTAAAACCAAGTCGGGTATTTCTATTATGTCGGTAAATTTATTGCTCGAAAACGAAACGGATCCTGTTGTCTGGCGCGGTCCAATTCTTGCCGGAACCGTAAAGCAGTTCTGGTCCGATGTTATCTGGAACGATGTTGATTTCATGCTGGTTGATATGCCTCCGGGGACAGGCGATGTTCCGCTTACCGTTTTTCAGTCATTGCCGGTTAAAGGGATTATTGTGGTGACTTCTCCCCAGGAACTGGTTTCCATGATTGTTGAAAAAGCGGTCAAAATGGCCCGTATGATGAACATTCCAATTCTTGGACTGGTTGAGAACATGTCCTGGTTTGAATGTCCGGAATGTCATACCCGCCATTATATTTATGGGAAAAGCTCGGTTGAAGATGTGGCCGCGAAATTCAATATTCCTCAGGTTGTCCGGCTTCCTGTCAATCCGGAAATGGCGAAAAATTGCGATTCGGGTAAAATTGAGGATTTGGACGACAACAATCTGGAATCGATGGCTGATTTCCTGATGAAACATCTTACATGATTTTATCGGAGACACGCTTGATTCGCTGCTGATAATATTTTGGGAAATCAGAACAAACAAAGGAAAATTGAAGAATGATTATTACAGATTTGTTGACGCGGAACGCCAATTTATATGGTCAGGATATCAGTTTGATTGAAATCAATCCGGAAGCGGAAGAAAAACGTTGCGTTACCTGGAAAGAATATGAGCTGATTGAAACCGATGTCATTCCCAAACATCACCGCCGGGCCATGACCTGGCAAAAATTTCATGAGCGGGCCAATCGGTTTGCCAATCTGTTGTTGAGCCGGGGAATTAAAAAAGGGGACAAGGTCGCCATTTTACTTATGAACTGTCTGGAGTGGCTCCCGATTTATTTTGGAATTTTGCGAACCGGGGCGATTGCCGTTCCGCTTAATTTCCGATATGCCGCCGACGAAATTAAATATTGCCTTGAACTTTCGGAAACCGATTATCTCGTTTTCGGTTCGGAATTTATCGGCCGAATGGAATCCATCTGTGACCAGATTCCCCGGGTAAAGGCTCTTTTTTATGTTGGTGAAAACTGTCCGAGTTTTGCGGAATCATTTAATCAGCTTGTAACCTATTGTTCAATCGATATGCCGGAGATTCCGTTGACGGAAGGGGATGACGCAGCAATCTACTTTTCTTCCGGGACAACGGGTTTTCCGAAAGCAATTTTGCATACTCATCGCAGTTTAATGTCGGCCTGTATTACTGAGCAGAATCATCATAGCCAGTCGCGGCAGGACGTTTTTCTCTGTATTCCGCCATTGTATCATACCGGCGCGAAAATGCACTGGTTTGGAAGCCTGCTTTCCGGGAGCAAGGCTATTTTGCTCAAAGGAGTAAAACCCCGCTGGATTTTACACGCGGTGTCGGAAGAGCGTTGTACGATCGTCTGGCTTCTCGTTCCCTGGGCTCAGGATATTCTTGACGCGATTGATCGGGGTGAAATCAAGCTGGAAGATTACAATCTGGACCAATGGCGTCTTATGCACATCGGCGCGCAGCCGGTTCCGCCCAGTTTGATTCATCGCTGGAAGAAGTATTTTCCGCATCATCAATATGACACCAATTACGGATTGAGTGAATCCATCGGCCCCGGCTGCGTTCATCTTGGCGTTGAAAACATCCGTAAAGTCGGCGCGATTGGCAAGCCGGGATACGGTTGGGAAGCGATGATTGTTGACAGTCAGCATCGACCGGTTTCGCAGGGGGAAGTCGGGGAACTGGCGGTTCATGGTCCGGGCGTTATGAAGTGTTATTACCGTGACCCGGAAGCTACAAAAGCAACGCTTTCCAATGGTTGGCTTTATACCGGCGATATGGCCCAAATGGATGAGGAGGGCTTCATTTATCTGGTTGACCGGAAAAAGGACGTTATTATTACCGGAGGGGAAAATATCTATCCGGTGCAGATTGAAAACTTTTTGCGTCAGCATGACGCAATTAAAGATGTTGCCGTGATCGGACTTCCCGACACCCGGCTTGGAGAAATTACCGCGGCTATTATCGAAGTCAAACCGGAACGAACGCTTACTGTAGACGAAGTCAATGAGTTTTGCCTTGGCCTTCCCCGATATAAGCGTCCCCGTAAGGTGATCTTTGATCTGGTGCCAAGAAATCCAACAGGAAAAATTGAAAAACCGAAGATTCGGGAAAAATATTGCGCAAAAAATCTGGTGGAAATGCAGATTACCAACTGAAATCATACAATAACGGAATACCGGCTTTAAACCGGGGCTGTTGATCTGTCCGAAAAAAAGGGAAAACCGCGGATTTCGTGTTTTCCCTTTTTTCGTTATACAAGAATAAGACGGGTTCAGATTGTTTTCCGTGTTCCGGACAATGATTTATCCCGGATAATTTCCAGATAATAACAACTCGTGAATTCTCAGGACGGGTCATCGAAAGAACACTGTTCAAATTCCCTCCAGACCATCGGCTGTCGATGACGGGACTCGATACGCAATACAACTTCTCCGTTCAGAAAAATCCGGACCGTACCGCTTGACTGACTGACGGCAATGGCGATGGCGTTGGTTGTCCGGCTAACCGCGGCGGCGGCCCAATGCCGGGACCCCAGCCCTTTGGAAAGCGTAATCATTGCGGTTGACGAGTCCAGGAGCCGACAGGCGGCGGCGACGGTACCATCGGGAGTGACAACAAACGCGCCGTCCAGCTGCGCAATCTCCTTGATTCCTTCCCGAACACGGGGATCAAACAGATTCCGTTCTTTACAGGTGTATCCGCGTACAGGATCAAAACCGCCCGGCGTACTGTTTTTCAGAACATTTTTCGTATCACCCACAACGAAGAGTGTTCCGACCGCTTTTCCCTCGCGACCATCCCGGCCAATTTCAAGCGCGATATCGAGAACCCGTTTGAGTGTTTTTAAGGGGACCTTGGTTTCCAGTTTCCGAAGTTCTTTTCCTGTCAGTTTTTCCAGATGCTCATTGAGATTGATAATACTGATTGAATCAAGGAGCGTCGGGTCAAATCCGCTGTAAATGGCAACAATACTGGAACCGGAATGGATCAGATCATCGGCTGCCGCCTCCAGAATCGCATGAGTCATTCGGTCATAAACGGGGGAAACGTCATAAAAGTCAATAAACGCCGTTTTAAAACCAAACTCTTCCGCATGAGCAAGATGTTCCTTTTGCGTCGCGGCAATGACAACATAAGTGTCGCCGGTGATTTTCTTCAGGCGGTTAAAATCAATCATTCCCTCCAGTAGAAAAAGAAGGCCGGAAGCGCCAATTGCCTGATGAAGGCTAATGGCCTGATTTAAAAAACTTTGAAAATTGTCGGTAAATTTGATGGGTTCCATTACATTTATATTTTCATTGGGTAAATGATGTATGTGTTTTAAATAGGATTGATAAACAGGAATTCCGGCAATTTTTACAGTCTGGAATACATAAAAATCAGACGATGATCATCTGATGGATACGATTCCGGTATTTTCCGTTTACAATCAAGGTGTTTGACTCAAAATCCCGGAAAAACCCCAGTTATTTGATGTTCCGTTACTGATTTCCGTCAAATAACAGCATTTTAAAAAAACGCGGCGATTGAACGAGGTCCATTTCTGAAAACGCCAATCATTCATCAATATTATAGGAGTTTTTTTTTCTTAATCGACAGTAAATATTTCCAAATGAGCGATTTTTACGTTGTTTTTTCAAAAAATATTTTTTCTCACAAAGAATAAAAATTTATTTTTTCATGGAAAAATCGCACCATGAAACGAATTTCCTTAAAATGATCTGATACTGTCTGTCTTATGGCCGTGATAACAGAAATATAATTTACCGGCATTGCCGATATAATTGTTCTGTTTTTTGCAAAATCTTTGCCCTGGCTTCTTCAAAGGGAAGAGCGATACCGGCGCCGGCCGCTTTTTTGTGTCCCCCTCCGCCAAAACAGGCGGCCAGCTCACTGCAATCCAAAGCACAGCGGCTGCGAAAACTTAGTTTAAACCCGCCTGTTTTCTGTTCCACCATAATAACAGCGATTTCGGTTCCGGCGACCATCAGGGTTTGATTCACAATATCTTCACTATCGGACGGCAGGGCCCCGGCCTCATCGAAATCTTTTTGAGTTAAAAAGGTGAACATTCCTTTTCCCTCCAAAAAAGGTTCGACATGAGCGAGCGCGATTCCGATTAACTTCAATCGTCCCAGGGATTCCTGTTCATAGGCAAGCCGGTACACTTCGTCCGGCCGAACTCCGACATCCACAAGCTTTGCAACGGTTCGATAGGTTTCCGCGGTCACCGAACTGAACCGAAACCAGCCGGTATCCGTCGCAATAGCGACGTAAATCGGAAACGCATACTCGTACCGCAGAGGAAGTCCAAGCGTCTCAATCGCCTGAAAAACGAGACTTCCGGTCGAGTCCGCGGAAGAGTTTATAAAGTATTCGGCGCCGATGTCGTCACCTTTGAAATGATGATCAAGAACCATTTTTTTGGCGGGACAGCTGCGAAACAATGCCGCCATGTCGCCCAGTTGAGCCCAGGAACGGGTGTCGAGCGAAATCAATAAATCGACGTTGTTCAGTTCCCCCTTTTCCTGATCCGTTAAATCGGCCCATTTTTTAATCATAAAATCCGGATCGATAAAACGTATATTAGGGGAAACATGATGACCGTTGACCAGAATCACCTGTTTGCCGTAATCCTGTAAAGCCTTGGCCATGGCGATCTGACTTCCGATAGCGTCGCCATCCGGGCGAATATGAGAGACCAGAAGAATTGTCTGCGCCTCATCAATCATGGCTTTAAAACGCGGCCAGTTCAGGGTGTTTATGCTATCCGTTGTGTCCGTCATTGGATTTTCCTCCGGTTTCTTCCGGTACCATCCCGCAAACAACGTTGACGAAGTTCGCGTGGACAAATCTTAAAATTTCAATCTGGTCAATGTTAAAACCGCTGTTTTGTCCGGAATAATTTTACTTCCGCGATATTTTTTCAAAGAACAACGGGTAAATTTTCGATGAACGAGGATGCGGCAAATCCTGTTGAAATCTGCGCCAAAAAATTTGGAGAAACTGATAAACAGGAAGGATCTGAAAAATATGATAAACGCAACCGGGGGCGACATTTTGTCAGAACCTGAAACACGCCATTGATTCAATAGGAAATGACATCAAAATTCCTTACAGATAAATATAATATAAAATCCCTGACCGTAAATGGTCAACGTCTTTTTCCTGCCTGAATTTAATTGATTTTTACCGGTTTTTGAGATATTTTGTTCATATTTTGTCCGTTATTTTAAAATAAAACAGCCGGCAAAGGGTGGGCTTTGTCGGCTGTTTTTGTTTTCATTTTTCGTTGATTCTGTTATCAACGTGTTGCCGTTTTCATTCGGGTGTTTTTAAAATATCCGGCATGGGCTGCTGTTGCAATATTCCCTGAGGGGTAACCGTTCCTGTTTTGAAGGGGGATTTTTGTTGATTATTCAGGTTTTCTTCCTGTTGCTGACGCAGATATTCCTCGGTGGGAACAATGGTTGGATCCGTTCCCTGAATCTGCTGATAGGTTCCGCGGCTGACGACCTGAGGTTCCGTAAATCCATAGTTTACATATCGACCGGCATCACGTTCCCGTGCCCGGCGATAAGCATCGAAGTATGCTTTGTTCGACCAGGGGCCTTCCGCCAGCGTGATACCATTGTATTCGAGCAGGGAGCCTTTCCGGAAATTCAGCTTGATAATGGCCAGATTGTAATCGATAACCATTCGGTAATAGTTGGTTTCAGCGACCGCCAGTTCCTGTTGCGCCTGTAAAACTTCGTATAATGTTGTTTTACCGACATTAAAGGTGGCGTCGACAACACGGACCTGTTTTCTCGCGGCCCGCAAGACCGCCAGATAATTTTCAATTAAACGATAGGTTCGATCCAAATCACGATACAGGTCGGACATATTGTGAACCAGTTCCAGTTCCTGTTCCTGTAAAATGGCGCGTTCCCGGGCAAGGAGAAGTTCCGCGTTTCGTACCGCGGCCATTTCCCGTCGGAATCCCAGCGTAATGGAGGAGGTGATTCCGAGTCCCCAGTTCTGATGATCGCCATGAACCAGGCTTTCCATCGCGGAACCGTCGGGAGTCGGACTGTCATATTTCAGGAGATCGTGTCCAAGTCCATGGAACCGATACATACCTTCCAGATCGACCTGCGGCAGCAGATAGTTACGTTGTGCGATCAACTCCAATTCCCGTCTTTTAATAACCCATTTCTGTTTTCGGAGTTCGGGAGCCCGCGAAAGGGCTTCCGCGACGATTTCCTCCCAGTTATATTTAACTTTGGCGATTGTCGGTTCATCAACCGGCTTGATCAGTCGGCCATCCGTTGGGGCGATACCGATCATATAACGGAGCAACTGTTCATTTTTATATAAGTTGCTTTGAGCTTCTTTAACGGAGACAATGAACGTTTGATAATTCTTATCGGCCTGAGCCAGATTCTGAGCGCTACCGCGCGGGTCACCGATTTTGGATTGAGCGTCAACCATTCGCCAGGACTGTAAAGCGGCTTTGGCTCCGGCTCCTGCGGCGCTCAGATTCCGATAAGCGTAATACAGGTTCCAATATGTTTCCTCCAGATCCTGAAGGAAATTTCGAACCCCCATTTCAAAATCGGTCAGGGCAATATCTTCAGAGATACGGGCAAGGGTAACGCCGTTACTGTTTCCCGGCGAAGCGCCCGGTCCTGCGATCCGGTTGAATTCAACTCCCGCGCCCCGGAGTAACGGTTGTGAAAAGCCCGCTTCAACATAAGAGGTCCAGTTGGACGGCCAGGAACGGGAAGTCGCGTCACTCCATTCGTAACCGGCTCCGGTACTCGCGTAAACGGTACCGCCGGTCGCGACGGTTTTGGATAATGTTGTCTGGAACGTTCCAGCTTCCATTCGTGTTCCGATCGTTTCCCGTTGATACGCCTGAGAGTAGTTTCGGGCGGTGTCAGTATCATTCCAGGCAACTTCCGATGACCAGACAGCATCAAAGGCGGAAAGAGCTGCCTGAACCCCGGTGGACGGATTGGATTCTATAATGGCCGGATCCCAAACGGAAAGGGTTGAACTGGGAGAGTTCAACAAAAGCGACGGCATACCGCTGACTCCGTATGTCGAAAAATTGACCCCGCTGAGCTGACGCAGTACTTTACTGTTTTCCAGCGCCATCTGACGAACTTCATCGAAAGTGAGAAGCCATTCCTCCTTGGGGTCCGGATTATCCAAGGTAAGCGGCGCTTCCGCCCTGATGACATCATCAAGCGAAGGAACACAAGTGTCTGGATATTCTATTTTGGTTTGTTCCGCTATATATTGACTTGATACGTTACCACGTTCATGAAAAAATTTCGGTTGTTGTGGTTGACATCCTGTCAATATCGTACAGGACAAGATTCCTGCTAAAATAGTTTTGAATGTAACGTTCCGAGCCATCGGTTTTTTCCTATCCATATTTACCCAACGCCACCAGTCAATGGTTTTATGATTGCCGTTTTCGGAAGATCCGGCCAGGATTCTGAAAATGACGATCTGTTTAACTTTTTCCGCGTAAGTTTACGGCGTTTTTTCAACAGCGCCGGATTATCCCGGTTTTCTGTCTGAAGAAGCCTTCGGATTTTCATCTGCTGAGGACGTATTCTGCGAATTTTCTCTTCGTAGGAGCAACAATAATGATTTTTTTTAGATGAGTAAATATTAAAAAGTGAAAATTTTAAAATTTTTGCATGATTACGGATAATTTTTTATTGTTTTTTTGAAAAACGATAAATAACGGGCTTCTTTAAGAGTGATTGCAGAGGTTTTGGCGGACGGAAACCCGGTATCCGACGGAAATTTTTTGAAATTTTTTGAAATTTTTTGAAATTTTTTGAAATTTTTTGACAGCGGGCTTTTCAGATGAAAAAACGGAACAGAAAAACAGACAAAACAAAAAAATAATCTGACATAACAATTTTCTTTTATGGTTTTATGTCAGAATTATCTTGTTGGATTATCCCTGTTTAATAAAATTTTTCCGCCGGATTATGATTAAACGGTGAAATGGATATTTTACATCGACTGGTAGAAGTTGAGGAATTTACGGTAAAATTTTTCCCAGTCATTACCAAAAACAGCCTCAAAGTCGGCGAGCCGATCCTCCGGGGTGTATTGGGAATAAGGTTCGCGTTCACCAATTTTTTTAATGTATTCCGATAATTTTCGGGGTTCTTTTTTGTTCAGGTAATAGAAAAGCGCCCAGGACATTGAGTAGGATTCATGAATTTGTTTCATGAATTTATCTTCACGAATCAAATCACGGATGGGATCGGCCGGTTTTCGGTTCATGTACGTCACAAATTGCTGATATTGCCGTTTATTGACTTTGGTGCTTCCGCGATAAGTCCAACCGCGGGTGGAAGTTTCGTCCGGTGTTTCAAAAACGAGTGAAAGCCCTTCAACAACCCATAATTCAATAGGGCCGGTTCGCTGAAACAGTCCGCGATTAAACGCCAGTTGATGGGTCGCTTCATGGATTATCGTTGCAACGTTCAACGCGGCCTGCGGACGTGAAAGAATTTCCGCAACCTGTTTGTAGGTTTTGGCCCGGCGTTGATCGGCGGTTTCTGTCTCAAGACCGGAAAGCTCATAAAGAAACGTCCGGTTGCTCTGCATATTGTAATAAGCAAGAATACCCTTGCTGTCGGGAAGATCCTGTGACGCATACTGACGGAATTCCTGAATATTGGAAAAAAGAAGAACGATCATTGGGTATCCATTGTCTGTCAATTTCAGGTTTTTCTGCTCGGCGAACCGTTCAAATGCCAGATACAGTTTTTCCAGAAGTTCGCCACACCATTGGGCGTAACCGGTTGACGTGTTGTAAAGAAACAGGAAATGTTCGGTCGTGTGTACTTCAAAGGAGTCGCCGTATTCCTCCTGAAGATTTTTTATTGCTTCCTCATTGGTACATGGGGTAAATGGGGTATCGTCCTCCGTGATTTCCAGAATCTGAGTATTTTTAAAGATATATATCCTGCCCATCCGGTCCTCCAGGGAACACGGGGACTGCGGGTCACTGGTCCGATAATCAACAAGCATCCGGCCTGTGTGTTTTTGGGGTTCTCCTGTTTTTTCGTCCCGGACCGTTACATGAACCATTCCCCAGCCTGTCTGAAACTGAAAAAACAGGAGTATCAGTAACAGACCGGATCTGAAAAAACGAAATTCAGATAAAAGCATCGTATTTACCTGTCAAAAATAATGAGTATTTTGGAATTTTTCGCCGTCATGATATTTTACGCGGACAGGATAATTATTTAACGGTTTGACGAAAATTTCAAGTAAAAACGGGCAGCAAACCATAAAAATTAAGAGGAAGGACAGGATTTACCGGTATTATCGGAAAGATCAAGGGGGTGCGCTTGCTGATTTTCTTAATTCGGCTAAAATATAGAAATATATTATTGACAGATAATCAGTGTTTTCTGATTCGGAAGCGGCGAAAGGAAATAGGGGATAAACGCCCGGTAAAGTCAAAATACGAAAAAAGCGGTTTTGTGCCGGGATAAGAAAGAAATCTTGTTATCCAGGGGGCTCTTTCGCTGAAGTAATTTTTGAAGAGATAACCTGATGATTTTTCCTTGGGCGGCGCCGGATCTTCCCGGTTGAGAACGCTCTTGACGAAAAAGGCAGTTTTTTTTTATACTGACGCTGGTTTAATGCCTGTTTACAACGCGATTTGCCTCCGTTGTTCTGACAGGACCAAAACGGGAGCGAAATTAAGTCTGGGTATTGGATATAATAAATTTCCTGTGACATTGGGTAAGCAGAAAATCGTTTGAGTTTACAGAAATTGATACAAACGATATTTTGATAAAATGTCGATTTCCCAATGATAAGACGGTTGAATTTTAAGGAATTTTTAATGAAAAAGAATACGAAACGCGAACTTGAAAAAAACAGTCTCGAACATCTTATTATTCGGGGAAAGGAATATTACTTGAAGAATAAGGAACGAATCTGGCAGGGGGGGCTTATTATTATCCTGCTGATTCTTATTGTCGTTTTTGGCTCCCGATGGCTGAACAACCGGAAGTCCGGCAGTGGTTTGCTGATGGACGAAGCCTATTATACGGCAACCGCCAACCTGTTTTCCGATGATGACGCGACTCCTGCTCCGGCTGTATACGCGGAACTGGTCAAACATTGTAAAAATAACGACGCCCTTGTTGCGGAACTTTCTCTCGGTGAAAGTTATATGAAAACGGGCGTGGCAGATATTCAACGTAAAATCCGGAACAGTCAGGCGACCACAAACGACGAAGCGGTTGCGGCGCTTGATCCGAGAGTGAATTTTAATCAAGCTCTTGACGTTTTCAAAAAAGTCGCCGGAACAAAGACCGATTTTACCGATCTGACGGCCCGGGCTCTTTATGATATGGGAATCACCCAGGAAAATCTTGCGAGTATCGCGGCGGACGCGGCTGCGGTTGACAGCGCTCTGTCAGAAGCTCGAGAATCGTACAGTAAACTTGTTGAGCAGTATCCTGCATCGCCTTATGCCCCGCCGGCGCAACACCGTCTTGGCAGTCTGAAACGTTCCATTGCCGTTGAATATTACAAAAACATCGCCGATAAATTCATTCATCTTCCCATTCCGGACGGTAAAGCCGACGAGTCCATCCTTTCACCCGAAGCCAGTGAGTTGAATCCGGAAAATACCGCCGTGTTTGATAAAAATCAGGAATTTGAGCTGAATCAGGATGAAGAGGCGGCTCCGGCGGAAGAGGCGGCCCCGGCAGCGGAAGCAGCTCCGGTGGAGTGAGTCCGGTTTGTTCTGTGGTATGAAATAATGATGAAGCGGTACGATGGAAAAAACATCAGAGAATGTATTGTCGTATGATTCCGCGTCACCTCAGGTCAAACGGATGCTTGACGATCGGTTTGTCTGTGAGCTTTTGGGTATTGAATTACTGGAAGCTGAACCGAAAAAGGCAAGGGCAAGATTGAGACTGACGGAACGACATTTAAACGGAGTTGGTATTGTCCAGGGGGGAGTGCTGTTTACGCTTGCGGATTATACTTTTGCGGCTGCCTGTAATTATACGGAAAACCCGATTGTCGGAATAGAAACCTCAATGTCCTTTCTCCGGTCATCAAAATCCGGGGTAATTTACGCGGAAGCGACAGAAGTTTCCCGATCCCGTGCTCTTTGCTGCGCTGAAGTGAACGTGACGGATGAATCGGGGAATTTGCTGGCGAGATTCACAGGGCGAGGATACGTTTTTTCCCCCCGATAGTCGGTTTTCTTATTGATTTTTATTGCCGGTCTCCGGTATTTTCGTTATTTGCGTATCTTCGGAGGTGATTCCTGATACAGGGGATGTTGAAACCACGACGCGAAGAATATTGGGTTCCAGTACAGACAGATAAAAATATAATTGGGATTTTCAACCATATCAACTCGGTAAATTTATAATGAGAAAGGAATCTGATGGATTCTCTTCAGGTAAAGCGTGCGTTGATCAGCGTCAGTGATAAAATGGGACTGGTCGATTTCGCAAAAGGGTTAGTTGACGCAGGGGTTCAGATTTTCAGTACAGGCGGGACGAAAAAATATCTTGAACTGAACCAGATTCCCGTTACAGATATTACGGATTACACAGGTTTTCCGGAAATGATGGGAGGACGTCTTAAAACGTTGCATCCCAAGGTACATGGCGGGATTCTCTGCCGTCTTGACCATCCTGATGATATGCGGTCAGCCGCCGAACATGGAATTGAGCCGTTTGAATTGGTGGTTGTCAATCTTTATCCTTTTGAGGCGACTGTCGCGAAAGAGAACGTGACAGATGCGGAAGCGATTGAAAATATTGATATTGGCGGTCCGACGATGGTTCGCGCGGCAGCTAAAAACCATCAGTTTTGCGCAATTGTTACCAATGTGGAGCAATACGCTCCGGTTCTGGAACAGATTCAGAAATCCGGTGGAACCAATCTTCAAATGCGCCGCAGCCTGGCGAGGGATGCCTTTGTTCATACAGCGGCATACGATGCTGCAATAGCCCGTTTCTTTGCGGAACACAGTGACGATGAATATTTTCCGGGCACGCTGGCGACTTCGTACAAGCGTTCCGCCATTCTTCGGTACGGGGAAAATCCTCATCAGAAGGCGGCTCTGTATGTTGACCCAAAATACAAAGGGGTCAGTGCGGTTACCGCCCGTCAGCTTAACGGCAAGGAGCTTTCTTATAATAATATTATGGATCTGGACGCGGCTCTTGCGTTGGTCCGTTCCTTTGATGAACCGGCGGTTGCGGTATTAAAACATAATAATCCATGTGGTGCGGCGGTCGGTGGCACCATTCTGGAAGCCCTTCAAAAAGGGATGGCCGGTGACCCGTTGAGCGCGTTTGGTTCCATTCTTGGGTTCAACCGGGAAGTGGACGCAGAATGTGCCGAATTCTTGAGCACGCCGGGACTTTTTGTTGAAGCGATCATCGCTCCGTCTTTTTCGTCGGACGCTCTTGGGATTTTGACAACCAAACCCAAATGGAAAGTGAATGTCCGCCTGCTTGAAACTGGTACTTTTGGTCGAAAGGAACCGTCTTTTGCGATACGGCCTCTGGTCGGTGGCGCTCTTCTTCAGGATGCCGATGTGCTTGTTGATCCGGAAGAGGACTGGCACGTTGTTACCGAAAAGAAACCGACAGATAAACAGATGGAGGATTTGCGGTTTGCCTGGGAAATCGTTCGACATGTGAAATCCAACGCGATTGTGCTCTGTAAGGATCGGATGTTGATTGGGGCCGGAGCAGGTCAGATGAGTCGCGTGGATTCCGTTGAGATTTCCATGAAAAAGGCCGGCGATCGGATCGAAGGATCGGTATTGGCGTCGGATGCGTTTTTCCCGTTCCCGGATGGTATTGAAGCGGCCAAAGGGGTTGGCGCTGTTATTCAGCCTGGAGGTTCCCGAAACGACGAGGCGGTGATTGAAGCGTGTAACCGGCTTGGAATCGCGATGATTTTTACAGGTTACCGGCACTTCAAACATTGATAACGTGATTTGTTTTGTGTATCCGCTGATTTCATCAATGTTTGTTCGTCTTTAATGTGCGGTACAGTTGAATACTGTGTTTTGTATTCAACTGTACCGCGGATTCATTGAAAACATGATGATTATTCAATGATTATTTTATCAGAAGAAAGGAACAAAAATAACAGAGCGACGGCAGCGAAAATCCGATGACAGTAAAATCATCAGAGATATTTCAGTACGCAGTCTGTTTTTTTTATCTATTGGTTTGTTAAAGCCGATAGCAATAACAGTGCCGGTAGTTTCCGTTTTTGTTTTTATCGGATACCATTTATCGGGAAAAAAGAGTGGTTTTGCCAAAATTTCTGAATGAACGATACGGAAAAATATACTGTAACTGAGTGATGTTGCCGAAAATAATGATTTGATTCATTAAAATTTTATCAAAGGTTCTCTTCAATGACCAATTCCGAGCTGGTTCACTTTCTTAATCTGACATCAAAATTTCTTAATTATAAAGCCGAAGACAGAAATCTTGCCTATGAGTTTCAAAAAATCGCGAGACATATTTCCGAGGCGAAATTTCCATTACAGATTCTTGGCGACAGGTTGCGCGAGGCCGAGGCGGAATTACGGCGTTTTTGTCATGTAAACTGTTACGATGTTCATCCCGGAGTGGTGTTGGATTTTATTCATCTTCTTCGGACCGGTCATTTTGAACTTTATGGTGAGTTAAAACAGTCGATTCCGGAATCCATTCAGGAAATCCTGAATCTGAAGAGTGTTTTGCCGGAACAGGTTTCGTTACTGGAGGAAAGGCTCCGGATTACGAACATCAGCGATCTGAAAAAAGCGTGTGAACAGCATCAACTGAGCCAAATTGAAGGCTTTTCCGATACAGCGGAAGTCGCGATTCTTACCGAAATTCGGAATATTGACAAAACCGGTCGCGTTTTGTACTGGGCGAATGCGGAATATCTGGTCAACTGGCTGAAACAAATGATTGTGACGGAAATCAATCAGTCGACGGGAAAGACACCCAAAAAGCGAAAGGTATCCGCGCTGCTTCCGGAACGGTACCAGAAAAAGCGGAACGGTTTTCTTCAAAGTGAAGTTTTCAGAAAAGTAAAATCTTTTTTCCAGCGAAGTCCGGAGCAGATGAATGCCGCAATGCGGGGAATGGATTTCCCCCCCGGAATGGCCAATGATCAGGATTCCGAACAAAACCAGCTGATTTTTCAAATGGAAGTGGTTGGAGATTTCCGACGGTGTCACGAGAGTATCGCGGAATTGGAATTTTTGATTGAAACCGATAACCCGGAAATCGTCCTTGAACGAATTCAGACGCTCCCGGTTTTTCAGGAAGTTTATGAACGCTTTGGAAATTCACTTGTGGTAAAATTATCCACCTCGGGGATTACGCTTCCTTGTGCCACTCAGAGTAGTTTTGATTTACCGGTTCATTTTTACACGGTTCCTCGTTTCTCCTTTGGCGCAGGACTTGTCTATTTTACAGCAGAGCCGGCACACTGGCAAAAACTGTCCGTGCGAGCGAATCAGGAGGGGTATTATCTGAACGAGTTTGGGATTTATCGGCATGGAGAACGGCTTTCGTCACGAACGGAGGCAAGAGTTTACAGGCGACTTGGTCTGCCACTGATTCCGCCGGAGCTCCGTTGTGACCGTCGGGAATGGGAATGGGTCGACAAAGGCGCTCCCGCTTTGATTGATGTTTCCGACCTTCGGGGTGATTTACATATGCACACCACTTACACGGATGGTGTGAACACGATTGATGAAATGGTTCGGAACGGAATTGAACATCAACTGGAATATATTGCGCTGACCGACCATACAAAAAATGTCGTGTCTGTTGGTGGTCTGCTTCCCAGCGAGGCGCTGCTGTACTGGAAACAGATCGATGAAACCAATCAGGTATTGGCCAAAAACCAGATCAACTTTTATGTTTTAAAGGGAATAGAAGTTGATATATTGGATGATGGAACGCTGGATTATGACGATGATATTTTAGCTCAGGCGGATTGGGTTGTTGCCAGTATTCATTTTGGACTGGATCAGTCCTCTGAACAGATCAATCACCGTTATCACAAGGCGTTGAAAAACCGTTATGTCCATGCTATCGCTCATCCGACAAACAGAATTATTGAAGGTCGGGGGGAAATTCAAGTTGATATTGATTTCCTTTGTACGGAAGCGGCCCGTAACGGGAAATTTCTGGAGATTAACTCTCAACCGAGACGGGTTGACTTAAATGATATTTATTGTGCCAAAGCTCATGATTACGGCGTGCCGCTTGTCATCTCAACAGATTCCCATGCGGCGCAGCATATGGACTACCTTCGTTTTGGGGTGAATCAGGCCCGGCGGGCAGGGTTGACCGCGAATGATATTCTCAATACCTGTTCGTTGACCGATTTGCTGGAAAGAATAAAACGTTAAAGCAGATTTCCCGGTGGTATGAAAAAATTCATGTCGTCGTGAGCGTTCAGCCTTATTTTCTGGCGGACCCGTTTTTATTGAGTTTTCTTTCAGGCGGTTTCGTAAACGGCATTAAAATGACAAATGATGTTAAAGGGCGGGCTGTGTTAAATTCAAAATCCGGTCTGTTATAAAATCTTGACGGAGAATGTATGTTAGGCGCATTGATAAAAAATATCGGGCGGTTGATTCTGCTCATAACAATACTGGCGTCTCCTCTATATTATGGAGGAAAATATAATTCAACCCAGGTTTGGCTTTATTACGGGGTGATGACGAGTTGTGCCGCTTCTTTAATCACTCTGTTGCTGACTCCAAAAGTGGAGTATAAAAAACGTCGTCCATTGTTTTTTTGGGTCAGTACGATCCCTTTGCTTCTGGCTCTTGGAGTTGGTGGAATTCAGCTCTGTTCATTTTCCGATACGACATTGCGTTGGCTTTCCCCGCATATTTTGGAACTCAGGGATATGCTGGCGGTCGCGGATGACAGCCCTGTTGCCGATTTTGAAAAGGCTGTCATAACGGCTGAGGAAAAGGCCCGGGTTCCGGAATGGTCACATACGGTCAGTGTCTGTCCTCAGGATACCCGGGATTTTTTGGCGACACTGATTCTTGTTGTCGCGACGTTTGTTGCGGCCGGTGTACTTTTTGATACAACCGCGGCACAATGGGGACTTTTGAAAACAGTCGCTCTCTATGGTTGGGGGATGGCGATCTTCTGTATGATAACTCAGGCAAACCCTGATTGGGAATTTTACAAAAAATATTTGCCGGAAGCCTTTTATGGACCCTATATCAACAAAAACAATGCCGCCTGTTTTTTGTGTCTTTGTCTGGGGCCTGCCTTTGCTTTGTTTATTGAGAATGTATTGAAAACCGTTCGTGTTATCCGGAAGGAGCATCAGTTAATTGACGAGGAGAACGACAAACGTTTTCGACCTTCCAAAATACAGCAGATATGGTTCGATATTATCGATTCCTTAAATCGCGGCGTTGTCTTTTGGGGAATCGTCAACGGAATTATTTTGGCGTCAATCATGGTTTCTCTTTCCCGTGGTGGGGCTATTGCGGCGATGACGGCGGTTTTACTTTCCTTTATTTTTCTTATGTGCCGTCGGGGATTACGGAAACTCTGGTATCTTTTTGGTATTTTGGGACTGTTTTGCGTTATCTGGATCAGCTGGAGCGGTTTTCAAGATCGGGTTGAACAGCGAATGTCCACCATAACGACGTTAGACGGCGAAGAGAATGCCATTTCTCAGGAAACCCGCTTTACAAACTGGCTCAACGCTTTTCAGACGGCCCGGGAATATTATTACCGCGGTGCCGGCCTGGGAACTTATTATTTGGCAAACCGGAATAATGACATCGCCCTGCATAACAGATCCCTGTTCTATTTTGCGGAAAATATTCTGGTTCAAACATTGGTGGAAGCCGGCTGGATGGGAATCTTTTTGATTCTGAGTGAGTTATGCTGTGTTGGTGTGGCCATAGGGAGCTCCTGTAGTTCCTCGCGAAGTGACAGATCGTTTGCCTGCGGTGTTGGAATGTTTGTGTCTCTGACAGCGGTCACTGTTTCAAATATGATGGATTTTGGACTGTATAATCCCAGTATCGCACTTTCGTTTGCTCTGATTTTTGGGGCTTATATGAATCGTTCCAATCATCAGTTCTGGGATAAAGTTGCTTACACAATTTCTCACAAAAAAATGGATCGAGTTCTGATCAACAAGAGTAAAAAAGTGGAACGGGCAGCTCAACTGGGAACCGGTTTGATCTTTTTAACCCTTGTTTTTTGCCTTGTTTCGGGATATTGGGGGATTCAGGTTAAGAAGTCAGCGGCCGTTATGGAGAATCTTTTAAAGGAGGAGAAATACGTTTTTAAAGCTCCCAATCTTTATGATATTGAACAGATCAGTGCCGCAATTAAAAAAATCAATGAGGCGCTGGAACAGCGTCCCGGGGATATCAAAGCTTATCTGACGCTTGGGAATTTATGGAACAGGCTGTTTCAACTTAATGTCTGGAAATTTTTGTGTGACCGGGATCCTCTGAAACAACCCCTTCATTTATGGATAGAGACCTTTCCTGAGCGATTTCATCAAACGATTGTGTTTTATTTGAAATATGAAATGACTACACCGATTCGTATGATGCAGGAGGATCCCCTGGTTGCTCAATATTTACCGAAGGCGACGAAGGTTTATATGCTCGCTCAGCGGATATGTCCCATTTTCCCGGAGCCTTATTGCTGTATGAGTGTTTATTTGCCGATGGTTTACAGTACCACCTGGGAAAAACAGAAAGAAATTCTGGAAAAAAACGCGGAACGTGCCTGTCTGGTTTCCTCCAACGAAACACAGATTTATTATCATGCCGGGGCTTTTCTGTTTTTGTCGGAGGATTATGAACAGGCGTTTCGATATTGGAGAAAATCGCTGGAGCTTTCCCCTTATTTTATGTCGGCCATGATGGATTATTTGATTCCGAGAGTGAATGAAAAAAATCGGGATGATTTTTTTCGACAGATTTTTCCTGATGATTTTGATATTCTGTATCGGGGGATTACCAAATATCCCCAAAAGACTTATCCGGTTGTTTATACCGGTTTTTTGAACAGACTCAATGAGGTTATGGAAAATGTTGTGAAAAACAATCCTCAGGACGCTGTCAGTCTGTATAAAATCGCCTGCTGGCAGAATGCCCGGGGAGAATATCAAAAAGCCGCGGACAGCTTTGAAAAAGCGATTCAAAAAGATAAAATACCGGAGTACTATCCGGTTTACGCCCTCATGTTACTGGATCAGAATGAAACATTACACAGGATTGAGCGTTGCGTCGATATTCTCGAATATTATCTGGATTGTACCGGCGACCGGCGGCAATCGATACGGAACATGTATGAGAAAGCGGTAAAATTACAGGAAAAAGAACGCTATCGGGAAAAAGTACGGAGCAAAAGCAGATAAAAAAGCGGAACAGAAACAGCGCGAAAAAAACTAAACGACGAATAAAAATCATTCGGTTTTGTTCGCGCTGATTGGATTAACAGGCCGGAGTCAATCCGGACGGTTGGACAGGCGGAGGGGTCAGTCCAGTGAATATTGCGGAATCTTGAGCGTTTCGCCGTCTCTCATGGCGGAAAGGTGAGCGTAGTAGCCGGGAACGGTCATATTCAGGGCATCGATCACGTTGACACGGGGCTGACGGCCTCGCAAAATGGAGTCGATGAAGTCATCACACAGATAACCGTGCGAGCCGCCGTGTTCGCCCGGTTCAACACCTGGCGGAAGCATGTATTTCTGAAGGCTTTTGCCAAGTTTCTTAACAATTTTTTTGCCCTGATCACTTCCGACATAACCATCCATGACGTTATCCATATACGTCGCGTCCATACCGCCGAGCTGACCACGAACTCGTCCCGCTTCCAGATAACGACCATAAGAATGACAGCAGTGCATACGGGAAAGACCCCCTTCACTGGTTCGCAACAGGGCGGTTTCCGCAATGAAGATATTACCGTTTTTATTCGGGGTCGGGTTCGGGTCATCCAGCGGCGCAATTCCCTCACAACTGACATCGACGAAACTTTGATGCGTGACACCGACGTAATAAGCGGTCGCGTGGGTCGGATACCATATCGGACACCCGTTTTTCCGCCAGTCGCCGTAGGAGGGGTAAGCCGGCGCGTCGGGTTGTTTGGTATGTGAATATTCTCCTTCGGAGTAGATAATCTTTCCGAAACCGCCTGCCGCGTAGATTTTTTCCATAGCGTAAAGGTCGGCATGGAAGGTCGATGTCTCGAACATGGCGTAAACCAGACCGCGATTCTTTTTGACGCATTCGAGCAGTTTATCCGCCCATTCAATATCACCGTAAAAGACAGGAACGGCGTGACAGACGTGTTTTCCGTGTTCCAGACATATAATCGCGTGTTTAGCGTGACTTGGCGCGTCGGTTGCGCAGAAGATTGCTTCGATACTGTCGTCTTTGACCATTTCTTCAAGTGAGGGATAGGTCTTTTCGCATTTCACGACCTGAGCCAGTTCCGCGCAACGATCCGGAAAAAGATCGCTGACGGCGACGATTTCCACATTCGGATGATTCTGAAAGAAAAACTGCGCGGAAAATTTGCAGAAACCGTATCCGACGAGACCGACCCGGACTTTACGATCGGCGAACGGCCGCCATTCCTGGGTGCGGTCGTAATCTTCTTCAGCCTGAACGGCTGAGGAACCGTTCTGTGTTAAAGTTTCTGTACTCAATATCGTTGCTGCGGCTGTTCCTAAAAATGAGCGTCTGTTAAGATTGGTGAACATAAGTGAGATCCTTTCCTGCTAGGGACTTGCCTGGAACAATACTTTCCTGATACCCGGCGAAATCTTTTAATCAATGTTGAATATTATTATAATGTCTGGCAGGTGCTGTTTCAACAGTTTTTGTAAAAGATTTTCCGGGAGAAGTCGCGTCCGGTCCCTTCCTGGCTTACCGTGTGCTTCTGACGCTCAGGAAACAGGATAAGCCGGGAGTCCGATAATACTCTGATTTGGGGCAGGAACAGAATCAATTGGTTTTGGAGTCCACAATGTTAAACCAACCTTGCGGATGGAAGCAGAGAGGGCAAACATCCGGGGCGAAACGGCCAACATGCACATAGCCGCACTTCTGACACTGCCAGGCAACGTCGGTTTCCGATTCAAAGACATTGCGTTCCTGAAAGTATTTCAAAAAGTAATCGAACCGTTTTTTGTGAGCCTGTTCCGCGACACAGATATTGCGATAAAGTTCCGCGATACCGGGAAAGTTTTCTTCATCGGCGACCTTGGCGAACTGAGGATAGATTTCCTCGTATTCCGTCTGTTCCTGAGCGACGGCATAGGCGAGATTTTGCGTCGTTGTGCCTGCGTCTCCCGCAATATACCTGTTCCCGGTCACTTCCATTATTCCACCGTCAAGAAGTTCATAAAACCGTTCACCGTGCATTCGTTCCTGATCCGCAGTCAGGACAAAGATACCGGCAACTTCATGATAACCCTGTTTTTGGGCATAATGCGAGTAAAACGTGTAACGGTTACGGGCGGTCGATTCATAAATAAAGGATAGCATGACATTTTTTTCTGTTTGTGTTCCCTTGATAAGCGGCATCATTTTCTCCTTGTCCTGATGAGGTCGATAAACATGAGCGGACCGGGGAATTTTGATTGTTCCCGGTTTTTTCCGATCGTTTCCGAGATAATCCTGAGGGTAAAACAATTTACATTAAAGAAACAATCAGGTAAAAAAACAATAAAGTTTACCGATACTTTATAAATCAGGATCGTTCTTTATCCGATGAGCGGAAAGCATTTTCCGAAGCCGTTTTCCAATGGGGAACACCCTTCCTCCATGTCGCAAAGAAATTTCATAACTTTGTTCTCATGGAAATACGTATTACCACGTTTCATAAATAAAAAACCTCAAAAACAAAGGTTTTCCCGTTGCTTTTGAGGTTTTAAGGGGGGCTGTCAGCGACAGAATATTTTATTGCCGGTTCACTGCAAAAATTTCGCTTTCGCGATAAAAGTGCCTATTCCAATAAATCGACAGAATCGTCCGGGTCGATTTCCTCTTCCTTTTTGGTTTCTGCCGCCAGTTTGTTCATTGCTTTTTTCTGCGCGGAACGTTCTGTTGAAAGTACCTGACGCAAAAGGGCGGAAACGTCTTCATAAGGTTTTTCACTGGGCGAACCATTGGCAAATTGCATAACCGATTTTTGCGTGCGTTCCGTCAATGAAACCATCATGGACGAAACTGTTCCAAAATCCGGCTCACAAATGACGATTCCCCGTTTACCCGTTACGTCCGGTTTACGGGAAAAGGTCCCACTGGCCGCGGCAAAAAAAGCAACCGCGGAATCAAGTCGATGCAACGTCAAAAGACGACGGACGTATTCCTGACGCCGATCCTCCCGATCGTCCAGACGGTTTTCCGAAAGCATGTGCAGGCCGGGACGAAGCATTTCGACTTCAATTTGATCACTTCCGTAAACAACACCCCCGCTTACCCGATCCACGCAGAGAAAGTTGGCGCCGGCATAACAGCCTGTTTCCAATTCGCGAACAGCCAGATCCAGCGCTTCCTCCGCCGTTGCCGAGGAAAGCAGCTCCTTGCAGAGAAGCCCACGGGACCGTAAATCATAGGAGACAACCCGTTTGGGACTGTTGATGACACAAACAAACATTCCATGCTGATTGACACCTGCCCAGGTTCCTCCTGATTTTCGGTCAATTCCGCAGACAACCCGCGGACGCCCTGACTGAATTCGAGGCGGCTGAAATGAACGGCTGAACTTTTCCTCCCGGTTTAACGCAATTAAAATCGGAGAATCATCGACCGATTTATATTGAATAGCAAGAATTCCCATTGTTGGCTCTCTCACTTAATATGGACCATTTTCGTTTCCGAATTTACTGTATTTCGCATTCTGCTGACAAACGCCTGTTATTTTTTCAGTACAGGACTTCCGGAAATTTATTTCAATGCAAATCAAACGGGTATCAGTTTCAGTGCCCTGTTATTTTTATTTCCCGTGTCTCTGCTGTTCCATGAACCCGTTAAAACATGATTATTTTGAATCAAACATCAGAAACCTTTCCGGGAAATAAATTCTTTATTATATCATGATGCCCTGAAAAACAAAAAGATAAACCCCACTTTTGAGGGGTATTACTATTTTTTAATCAAAAAAACAGCATTATTTTGGCCAAAAAACATGTTTATTTTCCTGTATAAGGTCCTTATCACGGAGATAAAAACATGTGTCAACAGACATGAATAATTTCAATGCCGAGTATTCGGGCAATTTTTTCAAGCTGCCGATATAAATGCCCAACGCCAATGGCACAATGGTGAGCCGGACCATGCTTGCTCCACTGGTCGACAAATTCACGGGCGCCGATTGAAAAACGATAACGGCTGTTTGTGTTTCCGATCTCAAGGATAGGGCCGGGAACCGATTCTCCTTCCGCGACCAGAAAACGGATATTGCCGTCCGGAGCGTCAATGACAGAAAGAAGCGTTACTTTACCGTGACGCACAGACATTTCAACACTGAGTCCCTTGCCGACCTTACCGTGATATACCTGAAGCGGCTTGAGCTTGGTTTTGCCTTCCGCAATAACAGTATGACCTGGCCCGTCATGTCCCATCAGAACAATATCATCATTGAAATCCATGGCGTAAAATTCCGTAAAGGAACCACCGGAGTCCAAAAGGTCGAGTATCTTCATGGCCAGTACATTTTTAATTTCATATTCCCCGGCAACCGGGATATGTTTACCGGTCAAAATGGAGTTCCCAACGATCACCGAGCTGATCAGGTCGATGTAGTCTTCATCCCCAAAACCGTTGTAAAAGTAGGCGAGTGCCCCCAGATTGAAATGTTTAACCATTTTGTCCAGCATGACGGACGTAATGGCGGCGCGGCGGATTTCAAAATCGGAACAGTCGGAACGGACATCAAAAGTATCGTAAATTTCCTGAATTTTAGACTCGATTTCCGGTTCGGTAACAGAGTTTTTCTGTTGAAGCAGTTCCCCCATTTCGATCAACTCAAAATGAGGACCAAGTTGCGCGGAGAGCTTTGTCTGATCGGAATAGATATCCAGCATACCATTATAATAATGGCCCATCAGACCGACACGGCAGGTTCGTAATGCGTCGACCGTTTTGGCCGCGCGGACCCAGGCCTCAATTTCATTCCAGGCAATGGGGTCGTCGTGTAAGGTTCCCGTGACCTGATGGAACGGAATTCCGGCTCGCAGGAAAGCGTTGGCAATTTCCGGAACGCTGCACGCCTGACAATGGGCAAGCCATTCACCGGTCATTTTGGTTCGATCACCCAAAGCGTTGAACTTCGCGTAATCAATCGCTTTAACCGGTTGCAGATTCAAAACAACAACAGGAATATTCAAATTTTGAACAACCGGAAGAACCGTTGATGAAAGCGCGTAGGTCGACACATAAAGAAAGATCATCCGGACTTTATTTTCCTGAAACAGGTCCGCGGAATGCCTCGCTTCAGCGGCGTTGTCGACCAGTCCCAGATTTACAACATCGACATCGAACTTTTCCAGCTTTTTCGCTATTTCGGACTGGTAACCCACCAGACGGTCGTGTAGCCCTTCAAACTGTCCCCAGTAAGTGTCAAGTCCGATACCGTACAATCCAACTTTGATTCGGTTTTGCATTTGATAACCTTTGCTTTCCTGTTTTTTCGTTGAGACGGAATTTTATCCCATTCATGATACCCTGAAACAGGAGTGATTGTCAATAAAATTTTATCAAAGGTCAAAAGTCGGCGGTTTCTTCGCTTTATAGAAAAACAGACCGGATTGAGCCGGTAGAATAAAAAATAAACCGGTGGAAATTCCGGTTCCGGAGTTTGAGTCTGTTTTGCACCGGAACAAAACAACGAGGTCCGATGATGAAATCACAGAAATACCGGCCTGTTCCGACAAACCGGGGTAGTCGCTTTATCCTGGAGAGTGGTTGTTAAAGGGAAAACTCCGGTTTTATAGAAGTTTTCCCTTTAATGGCAGTTCCTGTGAGATGAGGAATCAACTGTGTAAAAACTCAAATCAAGACAGAATACGCAAACCTGTTAAAGCGTTGTGGGACGGGGAGGAAGCGCACTGGGCGACGTTGACGTCGGGTTGGAATAATGCTGGAGCTGGTCACTTCCGTTAGACGTTGCGTTTTGGAATGATTCTGGCGTTGTGGTCGGATAACCGGCGTTGGAAAAAACAGTTCCCCCCATACCGTCACCAAGTTCAGTATACATGCCTCCGGCGTCCGGTGGAAGAACAAGCTGAACGTTGCCCATATCATCGGTTTGACCGGTAAGCATTTGACCGGCGAAAGCCTGACCCGCCATGCTTCCGTCAGACATTTGAGCGTTCAAAAAACTGGCGGGTGGCGTTTGTGTCAGTTTGCCGTTTTCATCTTCATATAATGTCATGCCTTCAAGTGCGTTTAAGTCACCGTTGATTTCCCCGTTTGCGGAAATCGTAATGGAACTTCCGGATCCTGTCTGCATAATTGTGTTGCTGTTCAATGTGTTACCCATGTTATTCCCCGTGTTACCGGCGATACTATTATTATCATTATATCGGGGCGGAGGAACCTGACGGGCCTGAGCCAGACGCATTTGTTCCGCCCGTTCAATGTAGGGCGGAGTAAAAATGGAACGTTTACGGGCTGCCGCCGGAACGGCGTTGTCCGTTGAAGCGAAATTGGAATTGTCAATCGCTTCGTAAGGCATGTCGTCCGCCCGGGTTTTTTGTGCCTGGAAAATAACGCTGAATCCCTGTGTGAACAAGGGATTTAACGTAAACTCTCCCGGATTGGTTGGCGCCGGAATATTGGGACGCGGCGTCTGGTATTGATACGGGTTATTCACATCCATTCGGGTGTTACTCAAATCATTAACCTGATTTTGGGTTCCTGAAGCGGCTCTGTTTCCGCCTGATGATGAAGATACTCCCGAAACCGAGGAGGTCTGACTGATGGAATTTTCGTTGTTTTCTGACGAATCCCAGGAAGCGATGTTGTTTTGATGGGAATCATTCGACGAACCGGAAAGACTGTTGGACGCTGTTGCGGCGGCAATCGCGTTTTGGCTGTTTTCATTTACCGGTTTGATCAATGTCAACTTTCCTTCGGAGTTGATTTCCAGCTGGGGCGATATATCGGTCCATTGGGTCCCGTCAGCGGCCGTATAAATAGTACGCAGATAAAATGTGGAACCGGGCTCCGAAGTGACAGGCCAACTGTATCCAATTTGTTTCGCGTCCAGCTGATCCACTATTTTTATCCAGGGGCCGTTGATTCCTGTGGCACGTTCAATACGAAGGGTTCCTGTTCCCCCTTCAGTTTCTTCAGGTTGAACCCATCGAACCACCATATTGCGGTTACCGTTCTCATCCGGTTTTGTGGTCGAAAGACTGTTGATTTTACCTGGAAATACCGTTTGATCCACCGTGTTCCCGGCAGCAGCTTCCGACGTGGCGCCATTGCCCGATCCGTTGGCCAGCTTTAAAAGCCGTTCGGAAACTTGTCGCTGTTCTGCCTCCGAAAGAGGTGATGAACCCGATACTGCGCCGTTTCCGGTCGCATAAAGCGTATTTGCTGCGTTGTTTTTTGCATCGATAATGATTTTCTGTATGGGACTGACACTCTGCTTGCCGCTTTGAAAATTCGTTCTCAGGACAAATAAAAATTCACCGTCGGCGGGAGTCTGAAAGCCAAAGGCTTTTTTTCCATCGTTGGCGGAAACTTTACCATAAGAGAGCCAGGTGGTTCCGTTGTCCGGAGAGTAAATCAACTCAATTTCACTGGGCGGATCATCACTGTTTTGAGAATTAACGCTGAAAGGAATGGAAAATTTCCGTTCCGGAACCGTGATTGTCCGGGGAAGAATAGAGTTTTTGTCAATTTGAATATCCGTGACGACAGATCCCACGAGCGGTTCACCATCCTGTGAACCTAAATTTCCGGACTCCACCGGAATATCGGCGGAGCCGTTTGACCCCGGGGCTATATCATTTCGGACGGCAAATTCATTGGCAGTGGGCACGGAAGAACCCGGCCCGGCCGGAGCTGCGCCCTTTGACATATCAGGCGATGGGACCGGAGCATTCGCAGAGGAATTTTGCGATGGTATTGCCTCTTGATTGATTATTTCGGCGTTTTCCTGTATAATAGAAGTATCGTCAGCCTGGACGTTCGGTATGTTTGTCGCGAAAGTAATCGACGACAGAATGACGGTTATCATTAAAAATAATCGTTTTTCCGGAAATGTGTTCCGTTTTTTTGGCGTGACATTGCTTAGACCGGAAATTTTATCGAAATCCGTTCTGATTCCGGACGGTACCAAAATACCCCGCTGTCGATTATCGGGGGAACAAACAACCGACCGTATCAATGGAAACGGTACAAAATCAGAAAAAATATGATGTTCGGAGTAGCGTGTTGGAAACATGACTGAAAACTTCCTTTGCCAAAAAGACTCCTGTAATCTCCCTATATTATTATATCCTGTAGAACGGCGCGTGATCTATTGAGCAAAATCGGTTGTTTTTATAATTCTTAAAAGAATTACTTTGTAATTGTGTTTTTTAATGTTTTTAAAGATGTTGTGGTTTAAAAAAATAAAAACGGTTATAATGAATATGTGTGTTGACGAATATGCGGAGGCCGGTTCATGGAGTTCTTGATCAATCGCCTTTTTATATTTTGTTGCCTGCTGGGAACCGGCGGAGGTTTTTGCGTTGGATCATATTCTCCGGGACAAGACTGTTTTTATTGGTCCCAAAACACAAATATTGTTTTTTCGGTTGCTGAATCGGCAACCGATGATTTTTTTCCAAAAGTTTTCCGGATAGGCTTGTATCTGCTTCAACCGTCGGACCGTCCCACCGTTGCCGAAAATGCGACGGAAGTTATCGATAAAATGGATAACGGATCAAAACCGACGAAAACATTGAGACGGCGGCATAAAAATCAAAATACGGCGGAATCTCCATATATCAGTCTGGTTTTCTGGAGTGTTATATTTGCCGTTTTCTTTGTGATCGGGATTTATATTACCTTAAAACTTCGGGAGGGTATTTGGAAAACGGAGACGGTTTCCAGTGATGAACTGTTACTGCGATTCAGCCGGCTGTATGATCAGAATATTCTGAGTAAAGCGGAATACAGAGCGATAAAAATGCAATTTGCGGATACCTTGACAGCTATTGACCCCCAGCAACGGGAAACACGCAAAACTTCAAAAAAATCCAATAAAAAAAGAAATTCCGTTCGACCGTCTCAAATGACGCAGGCGGAACGGGAACTTATTTTGCAATCTTTGCTGAAAAACCATGAAGATCGGGAGTAACGAATATACTCTTTATTATATATCCTTTAAGACACAGTAAATAAAATTTCAGGGTAACTTTATTGGTCGCCTTCCGGGTTCCATTGAATCAGTGGACCGGTAAACGGATGGAAGGCACGGATGTTCCGAAATATCGGTCCCATGATGTTTCAAAGTGTTTTGCCGGACACAACGACAGTGGAAACAACACTGCTACCCGGTATCAACCGTTCAAAACCGGTTACGCGGAACCTGGTGTGATAACGTCGTTACCCCGGTGAAATTAAAGGCGTCTCTGAGTATAAAGTGTTGACACTGAGGAAAACGGCTTGGAGGGCCGACGTGTTCGCGACATGATGTAATCCGAAAACATTTCGTATTGAGAGAGCTTTTCAACATGGGAGACGTTTATCCCCGGGGAAATGCGGATAACTCTGTGAAGAAGGTTTTTTGCCCTTATCATAAAGGTAATTTTGAATCCTGGAAAAATAAACAGATTTTAATTTGTAAAGGGGCGGGGGATTGTTATTTGCTGATAATTATTTATATCGGAATTGTAATGAAATCAATGAATATACTAATTTTTTCAAAGGTAGGGCTGTTTTTAGTCGATAACAATCCTGTCGTCGCGGAAAAATTACCGATTTAATATGATTTTTCGGGAATGGCGTAATAAATATAAAATGATCTGTTGATGACGGAAATATTTTACGTTGCTTTTACTTTGGTGACTGGAGGAAGCAAACCGGTATTTTATGGAGGAATGAATTAAGGATGAATGGGGTAAAGGCCTTTATAAATATTTAGGCAGTTTATTCCGTCCCGGACCATGTTCGGAAAATAATAACCTGGAAAACAAAAGTCAATCCAAGGGGTACAGGAGCTGTAAACAGGACGGTTTTTGGGTCATATGTGAAATTTTTGTGATTGTATATATCAGTAACTTTGTTTTAGTACTGATTTTATTCAGATATGATTTTGGCTTCAATAAAGATTATTGCTTCAGGATATTTTTGAAGCACCCTGGAATATTTTAACGGAATTTAAGAGGGACACCTGATCAAAAGCGATGATTGATCATTTGATATAAGGGGTAATCACAGCGTGAAAGGAAATTTACATGTCTAACGGAAATATGACGGACAGACATGGCGGTAATAAAAAGAATGCGTTTTGTTCTTTTTGTCATAAGAGTTATCGTGAAGTGGGACCGCTCGTTGAAGGCCCGAATGAAGTCTATATTTGCGGAGAGTGTATTGAATTATGTCAATCGATTCTGGCTCAGGAACATAAACGTCGAAATGGGACAGCACGTTCATTTTCGCGGGTTCCGTCGCCACGGGAGATTGTCGCGCGGCTGGATGATTATGTGATTGGCCAGGAATACGCGAAAAAAGTGCTTGCGGTTGCGGTTCATAATCATTATAAACGGATTTTGTGTGAAACCGATCATGATGATGTTGTGATGGACAAGTCCAATGTTCTGCTTTTAGGACCGACCGGTTCCGGTAAGACACTTTTGGCACAGACACTTGCAAGAATGCTGGATGTTCCGTTCGCTATTGGAGACGCGACGACGCTGACCGAAGCGGGATATGTTGGGGAAGATGTTGAGAATCTGATTCTGAAATTGCTTCATGCGGCTGATTTTGATGTCGAACTGGCGCAGCGAGGAATTGTATATATTGATGAAATTGACAAGATTGGCAAAACAAGTCAGAATGTTTCGATCACGCGGGATGTTTCCGGGGAAGGCGTTCAACAGTCGCTGTTGAAAATGCTGGAAGGGACTGTTGCCAATGTTCCGCCTCAGGGGGGACGTAAACATCCGGAGCAGCAGTATATTCAGGTCGATACCTCCAATATTCTGTTCATTTGCGGCGGTACTTTTGTCGGGATTGAAGATATTATTGGTGATCGGCTTGGGAAAAAATCGATCGGTTTTACCCAGGCAAGGTTATCCGGGGAGGAGCAGGATCAGGAGAAAACAGCCCGGCTTTCCCAGGTAACCGCGGCGGATATTCAGTCTTTTGGACTGATTCCGGAGTTGATCGGGCGTTTGCCGGTGATCGCAACGTTAAATCCATTGGATGAGGATGCTCTGGTTAATGTATTGAGTCAGCCGCGGAACGCGCTGGTCAAACAGTATCAAAAACTGTTCCGGATGGAAGAAGCGGACCTTCAGTTTACGGACGAGGCTCTGCATTTAATGGCGAAAATGGCATTGGAACGCGGGACGGGCGCTCGGGGGTTGCGTGCGATTGTCGAATCGTTGATGCTGGACGCCATGTATGATCTGCCTGACCATGAAAACGGAGATCAATATGTAATAACGGAAGAAATGGTTCTGGGAAAAATCCCTGTCATTCCATTGGAAAAATCATCGGAACCGCTTAACAAAATCGCCTGAGTTTTCCAGTTACAACCGGAAATTATTAACGGGCATTTTGCCGGAATCTGTCAGACAGGACCAATGACAATAACTCTTTGGCCCTGTCTGATTTTTTTCGTGTCTGGGAAGTTCCCGTTATTCTTCCAAGGTTCCGGTATTTTTTTGTCAGGATTCCGTATTTCTCTTGTTTTCTCTTTTGAGCGCGGTATTGATTGCCGTGTTGTCAATATCAATAGTGTTTTTCTTTGAGTAACTCGTTCCGTCCGGTTTTATTATAATTGTCAGAAACCGTTTTTTCGGGGAAAAAACGAAGGGGGTAATCGTCAGTTTTGGGGGAGATGGTATACTTAAATGAAGGTCAGGGGATTTCCGGATTTACTGGATGAATTCGTGAAAATTCCTGTTTGAGATGATTTTGAGATAATATTAAGTAAACAGGATAAGCTGATTGTTGAAAATTTTATGATAATCAGACAGGAATCAAGGTCAGCTTGTCGTTCATTCATGTCAGAGAGAAACTTATGAGTCAACGAAGAATCCTTGTAACGAGCGCTCTCCCATACGCCAACGGCCAGATTCATATCGGACATCTTGTGGAATACGTTCAGACGGATGTCTGGGTTCGATTTCAAAAATTACGGGGGGAAGATTGCCATTATTTTTGTGCCGATGATACTCATGGGACCGCTATTATGATCGCGGCCAAAAAACGGGGGATTTCGGAAGAGGAATTTGTTGCCCGGATGGCGGAGTCTCATCAACAGGATTTTGCCGATTTCAATATTCATTTTGACAATTACGGCAGTACAAACACGCCGCAGACAAAACGATTTTGTCTGGAAATATGGGACGCGATTCGCAACGCCGGACTCGTTGAGGAACGGGAGATTGAACAACTTTTTGATCCGGTTGCCAATACTTTTCTGGCGGATCGTTTTGTTAAGGGAACCTGTCCGAAATGCGGCAGGCCGGATCAGTATGGCGATAACTGTGAATGTGGGGCAACCTATTCCCCGACGGAACTGATCAATCCGAAGAGTACACTGAGCGGGGCAACGCCGGAGCTGCGGAAATCGAAGCACCTGTTTGTTGAAGTTGAGCGACTGCACGCTTTTCTGGCGGACTGGGTTGAAAATTCCGAAGCGCTCCAGCCGGAAATCGCCAATTACCTCAAGGGGCAATTTCTTGGAGACGCCCTTTATCCCTGGGATGTTTCGCGTCCGGCTCCTTATTTTGGATTTGAGATTCCGGACTCGCCGGGCAATTACTGGTATGTCTGGTATGACGCGCCGATTGGTTACATGGGAAGCACGCTCCAATGGTGTGAAAAGAACGGCAAAAATGTAGACGATTACTGGAAAAATCCTGAGACGGAAATTCATCATTTTATCGGAAAGGACATTACCTATTTTCATACCCTGTTCTGGCCCGCCATGCTGAAAACAGCCGGTTTTACTTTGCCGAAAAAGATTCATATTCATGGTTTCCTGACCGTCGACGGCGAAAAAATGTCGAAGTCACGCGGGACCTTTATTCTGGCCCGAACCTGGTTGAATCATCTGAGTCCGTCTTATTTACGGTATTTTCTGATGACAAAAGTCAGCTCGCATGTTGACGACATTGACCTGAATCTGGATGAGATGGAAGCAAAAGTCAATTCCGATCTGGTCGGCAATATTGTTAATATCGCGAGCCGGACAGCCAAATTTGCCAATTTGACCGGTTTGGCCGGGGAATACCCGGAAGACGGCGGGTTGTTCCGTCAGGCCGCGGAAGTCGGGGAGGAAATTGCGGCAGCTTATGAAGTTTGCGATTACGGTAAAGCGATTCGCCTGATCCTCGAATGCGGTTACCGGGCGAACAAGTACATTGAGGAAGCGGCACCCTGGGCCATTAAGAAGGAACTGGCGGTTTTGAACAGGAAAGCGGATGCCGATCCGGCGGAAGTTGAGCGTGTTTTTCGGCGGCTTCAGGATTCTGTAACAATCAGCTTGAACCTGTTTCGTCAGATTATTATTTATCTGTCCCCGATTCTGCCTGACCTGGCGGAGAAAACAGAAGAGTTGCTCAATATAAAAATCAATCACTGGAATGACTCGGCGAAACCTCTGCTGGGCACTCCGGTAAATGAATATAAACATATGATGACCCGTGTCCCAAAGGAGGGAATTGCTGCCATGATTGAGGAGTCCAAACAGGAATTCAGTGAACAGTCCGGTGAATCCGTATCCCGTTGGAACGATTCGGATCAGCCGCTCAAAGATGAACCGATGTCGGAGACGATCACGATCGATGACTTTTTGAAGGTTGACCTGCGCGTCGGACGAATTATTGAGGCGGAACAGGTTAAAGAAGCCCGTAAGCTGCTCAAATTACGGATCTCACTTGGGGGTAACGAAACACGGCAGGTTTTTGCCGGTATCAAGGCGGCGTACACGGAGCCGGAAAAACTGGTTGGACGGCTTGTCGTGTTTGTTGCCAATCTGCAACCGCGTCAGATGAAGTTCGGTTTGAGCGAGGGAATGATTGTTGCGGCCGGGCCCGGGGGACCGGATGTCTTCCTGATGTCGCCTGACGAAGGAGCCAAACCGGGACAGCGTTTGCACTGATCAACATGAAATCGACCGGAAAACAGCGAAGTCGGGAATTTTTGCTTGACTTTTGTTTGAGGGGTTGTAAAATAGATAGTACAACCTTTGATGGAGTTGTCGGATTTTGCGGATTGTAGAACCAGAACGGTCCGCGATTTAACGCCGGCGACATTTATTTTCTGTAAAAAATAATTACTCAACAAGAATAAAAGGTGTTCTATGTTTTCTCCAGGTCCAGTTCAACTTTTGATTCTGGCGGCAATTATGCTGTTACTGTTTGGTAATCGTCTTCCCAGTGTTATGCGATCGTTGGGACGTAGCGTTGTCGAGTTCAAAAAAGGGGTCAACGGTATTGAAAATGAAGTCAACAGCGCCATGAAAGAAGCGGACAAAAAAGCAAAAACGGATGATTCCAAAGACGATTCCGAAAGCTGAAATTTATCCTGTGGTTTCATTGAATCGAACACGCGGTTTTTCCGATGTTGTTATCACGTAAGAAAACGGTTCTGAATTTGTGATTCAGAACCGTTTTTTGTTGGAAGAACCGGGCTTCAATCATGGATTTAGTTTCAACCATGAATTTCCGGTTTTAACTGATGGGGAAATACACGATGGCATGAGCTGCTGATCAGAAAGACAAAATACACTGCCAGTAAAAGAGATAGGCTTCCAGGTCGTTTTCTTCCCATATCTTTTTGACCAGCTCTTCATCTCCCTGAATTTCGCCCATTTCCGGACGGATTTCTTCCCATGGAATACAGACGCCCGGTTTTTTCGTTGATTCACTCATATCGACACTTTCTGTTTTTATTCTGTATTTTTCTAGTAAATGATATATCTGTCTGTTTCGCGTGTATCCGGCCGAAACACGGTATTATATTGGAAGAACGGGTTTCATCCGGGAACACGGCGTTTAGTATTGTCCGAACTCCCTCGCGGCTTCACACA
>Ga0079305_1000739_pt1 | contig 60182 bp, 56 predicted proteins | sample LMS_cellobiose_e_FD_79183 | JGI IMG/M metagenome (GOLD analysis project Ga0079305, IMG submission 79183) | Rumen-fistulated moose microbial communities from Alaska, USA - LMS_cellobiose_enrichment | ecosystem: Host-associated > Mammals > Digestive system > Stomach > Rumen fluid ...
AATTTCATTGCCTGAAGAGTCGTTGACAATTAGTTTAATGTCGCGGTTTTTCCAGAGAGCTTCTATTCTACCCCAGATATCCGAAGGCAGGTTTATTGAGAGCTGGAGCGAGTCTCCTTTTTCTAGATTCTGGTTTTTCGGGATTACCATAAAACCGTCTTCGGAAAACCTGTCAACTGCACTGCCTTCAGGCAGGATTACAGGATGTTCGCCCTGCCATTCCAGGGCTTCCATTCCTGCATAGTTCAGGCAACGGGCAAGGTCAAATGAGGCAAGGTTGATGGCAATTTTCTCAGGGTTTATATTCTCGGTGGTGTAAATGGTTTCTGCGACCTCACTGTCGATCTTTAGAAGGTAAACTGAGGTGAAGGTTGATGCAAGTAGGATGAAAATCCCGATTACGGCATAGGGAATGTAGGCACAGGTATCCTCAATGAAGAATGAGAAATTGTCAGGTTTCCTGGCCATCAAACCCTTCCCCAAAATAGAATAAGTAAAAACCAAACTGAATCAAAAAATTAATTGAGTGTTCACGGATAAATACTTTACTTCTGAAAGAAAATAATTGATTATCAAAGATTCAATATAAAAACTAAAGTAGAAAAATGAAGGTGAGTTTAAAAAGAAAGAAAAATTATTAAAAAGAGATCAATTGGGCTGGTTGTTACAAAACTATTTTACCTACTGGTATGAATGAGAAAAAGATAGAATACATCCCAAAACTCAGAATTACACTTTTAAATATCTAATTTTAAGTAGTCGATCGATCTTCCAATTATGAAATTTGTTCTGAGAACTATTATTGATGTGTGAATAAGATCGGTCTGGAATGAGCTCACAGGAGAAAGTAGTATATAGTAATGGGAGATAGAATAATGATAGAACAGAATAATTTTAATTCAAAACTAATAAAAGAAGAGATAAAAAGGAGAGATTAAAATATGATTGGGTCGGTGGGATAATAATCATGCTCAGCATAGTAATATTTGTTACATCCATAGCATTAATTTTAGGTCTGTTATTATTTCTTAAATGAAAACAAAATTAAAAAGGTCGTAAAAAAGTAAGTAGAGTGTAGTAGATTGTAATCCCTCTTAAACGCCAAGCCTGCTAGAATTAGTTTTAAAGTTTTAGGTTTTACGAAACAGTTTTCTCTTGATTTTTCGCCTGGCACTGCCTGACATCTGTTTAAGAATAATTGATTTGGGCGTATTTTTTCCCGCAGGAGCTACCTTTCCTTCCCGGATGGCTGCAAGCACGGCGGTGAGGGAGTTTTCAGGCGCGTCGATCTCGGTATAGGCCTGGCCGACCATTTCGGGAATGTGGGAATCGCTTCCTGCAACACCGGGAATTCCAAGCCTTTTTGCCTCGATTGCAGCTTTCCTGTTGGCGTTATTGAAAAGGCAGCGGGAATTGAAAACCTCAACTGCATCAATATCAAGCCCTTCGAAGCTTCCTATTCCGTGGGAACTTCGCTTGAAGGGATGAGGGATAATAACCGTGCCTCCAAGTTTCCGGGCTCTTGTGATCGTTTCTTCCGGGCTAAGGAAAGGCTCGATGTTCTGTTTGACTCCTAGCACCAGGATATGCCCTTTAGAACAGGTAACTTCGACTCCGGGAATGACCGTAAGCTCAAAGCCAAGTTCCAAGGCTCGTTTTTCACAGGCAAGCCCACCTTCCACAGTATCATGATCACAGATAGCAAATCCATCAAGTCCTTTTTTGCGCGCAGACTCAAGAATGGCGTCATGGCTCGATTTGCTATCCTTTGAATACTCGGAATGTACGTGCAGATCGAATTTCATGCTAACAGGAGAATGAGAAATGAATTTATATAAATTTTGAAAACGGAAGTAAAATTGAAGAAGAAAAAAACAATCATGATTACGTAAAGACTTGACAACCCTTCGTTTCAATACGAACAAATAAAGTCTTAAAAATAAAGATAAAAATAAAGATAAAACAAGGAGGAATTACGAACGGGCACAGAAACATAGCAAAAATCTGGTTTTACGGGTATAGTTTAGGATATAAGGAGGGTCTGATGTCTTCAGTAGACGCCCGTTCGCATGTTTACAAACGACTTTTGAATATAAATACCTTTCGTACTTATACGAACATTATTCTACTTATGCAAAAAATTCCCAAAGGAAAACATATTAGAAATGGATTCATTAATATTAAAAAGAATTTTATAAATTTAGAATACTTTTATATTTTTGTGGAAGGTCTGAAGATTATGCTGGTATAAACTTTTTAAAAAAAAGTGGTTGTAATTATATTGTAACCACGGGAATTGATAATTTTTGATGGCTGTGCGTGTTTCATTCAGAATGTAGATAGTTATGCATAATTTAAGATACTTAGTTACAGATTACAATTTAATATAAACAATAACGAAATTAAAATAATATTTAAGCTTCCTTCGGTCTGAGGAGGGCATGAGCTTTGTGAATTATCTCAGTCCTGGCTTCATAATCCACATGGATTCGTTCTCCAAACTCAACCCTGTGTACAATTCCTTCATCATATAGCCAGGAAAGAATCGACATTCCTTCTTCCGAATTCGGAAGGGAAAGGGAGCAAAAACACCAGGGAGGCAGATGCTTGACTATCTCGGCTTTTAGCGCAGTCATACCGATGCCTTTTTTTGCAGAAACGAAAACAGGGTTAGGAGCCATATAGCCTATCTGTTCCATAATACTATCAAGTCTGGATTCTTCAACAAGATCGACCTTGTTAAGCACAGTTATAATAGGAACTCCCTGAATCCGGTCCCATAGAGTGTCATGAGATGTGGCAAGCTTTTGCAGAATCATCTCAGGTTTTTCGCTTACATCCACGACCAGGAGTATAAGATCCGATAGAAAAATCTCGTTGAGGGTAGATTTGAAAGCATCAACCAGCCAGTGAGGAAGATCTTCTATAAATCCCACGGTATCGGTTAAAAGAGCTTTTCGTCCTCCAAGGTCCAGAGCTCGGGTGGTAGGCACAAGCGTTGTAAAAAGCATATTCTTCACATCGACACTTTCACTAACAATAGCGTTGAAAAGTGTGCTTTTTCCAGCATTTGTATATCCTGCAAGGGAAATTAAAGAAAAGCCCTTCTTGTGCCTTAAAGCCCGCAGAGACTCATCATCTTTTTCTGCCGATTCAAGCTCACTCTCAATTCTTGCGATCCTCTTCTTCAGATCCTGTTCATAAGAATCCTCGTAATCTCCAAGTCCCATAAATCCTGCTCTCTCCTCTTTCTTAGCGAGAGAAACAACGGCTCTTGCCCTTGGCACCTCGTATCTCAGTCTTGCCAGTTCTACCTGGAGTTTTGAACGGTGAGTAGTTGCCCTTTTTGCAAAGATCTCAAGGATGAGCTGGAACTTATCTATAACCTGGCATCTACAGATTTCCGAGATATTGAAGAGCTGTGTTGTGGAAAGTCTGTTATAGAAAATTACTTTATCTGCACCAATGCTTCTCACAAGCTCGGCAAGTTCTTCGATTTTCCCCTTGCCTAGCTGATACCTTGAATCAGGATACCTGGTTTGCTTAAGCTCACCAATCGGCAGGTAACCTGCTGCTTTTGCAAGTTCTCTGAGTTCCTGGAAGAGGTATTCCTCACGTTCAGAGTCGGAATTGGGAGTGGTTCTTTTAACTAGAATTACCCTGTTTCCGTTACCGGGTTTCTGCTCTGCTGAAATTTTCATGCCTCGATTTGAAGTTCTTTTATCAATAAATTGCGGGCGCTCAGGGAAATATGATGCACGAGTTCTATCGACCGCTTCTCGGCAATTGATTCCTGATACTTGAAAGCCCTGGAAAACATACTTTCGGTCACCCATCTGGGTTTATTGTACATGTCCCCCTTTTCTGCCACAATCGTGCCCTCGAAAGAAAGTTGGTCAGCAGTATCTTCAATTAGCTGCACGACATCCAGCAAACTTGGAGCTCTTTTTAGCCAGAGGGGCAGGATTTTGACCTGCTTAACCTTCTCAATGTAGTTTGCCGAGACCGTAAGCGCTGCTGCTGCACATACCATGTAATAACCTCCTTTAATCCTGTGCCTGCCAGAAATATCTACTGCAATTATATCCCACATTTATACTTCACCCTCGGCTGAAGATTCGGTTTTTATGAGATTCTAAGCGATGTTAATAATAGGGAGAATACTCTGGAATATCAGTTAGAGCATTGATCTTGAGCATTGGTCCAGAGCATTGATCTTGAGCATTGGTCCAGAGCATTGATTTAGATCATCACATTTTCGTTCGGCTGATATCCAGATATTCAACTTCCTCTCCTTTCTCGACCGCAAAAAGCATTGTCTTCCTTACACTGTTTGCAAGCCTGACCGCTCCCGACATAACAGGAAGTTTGAACTCGAAATCTGCAGGGATGGCATTTACAAGGTATTCGGAATGTGGGATTTTTTCTACTGATTCGACTTTTCGGTATACCCTGAAATTCGTCCCGAATTTAAATCCGGTTTTGACCACGTGCCCCGAGTCCCTGAGATTCTTATATACACTGTACTTTCTCAGGAAAGAACTCTCAATCTCCGAGGCTTTCTCAATAAACTCGTCGAATGAAAACACTTTACCTTTCCTGTCTCGAACAGTTATCACGCCTCCGGAAAAGAGATAAAGGGACTCTACCAGGGAGAGCTGCAACCTTTCGGAATCCAGCATTTTCCCATAAAAGCCTTTTGAATAGAGAATCTCCGAAATCCGGGCATCCCAGACTATTACCCTGTCTTCCAGGAAAGTAGCATCGGTTTTAACCGCAGGATACGGCTCAGGCATCTCTCCTTCAGGGATTGCGGTCTTAACCTCATAGAATGTAAGATCACTTTCCTCATCCACTACAGCCAGGATAAACTGCTTGTGTACATTCTCTGCCGAGGCGACCGAGTCCTGTAGAAGTTTCACAGGAAGGAGTTGTCTTTCCGATTGGACGTGGACAAAGATTTTTGCCGCACTCTTGCCCGGATGGCTACCTCTTGGATACACCCGGAAATCCGCAGCTGACGGCTGGACGTAATACCCCCTCTCTTTGAGATCCTTATAAACGATATATTTCAGCTCAAAATTCGGCTGCCTTAAAGAAGCCTGTTCGAAAAAGGTTCTGAAATCAAGCAATGTACCTTCGAGTTCGATTTCCAGCTTTCCTCTGGACAGAAGGAAAGCAGCTTCTACAAGTGAGAGTTCGAGCCCATCACCTTTGGGGCGTCCGAAATAACCAGTTTTGTAAAGCTCGGTTACCGCTTCCTTTCCGGCAAGGACCCGGTCTCCTTTAATTTGTGTTTTCAATAGATTCACCTGAAAAGAAAATGAAATTAAAATAAGTTTCTTCAGCAGGCTAGCTTGCTGTAGTCTAACCTGCTATAGTCTTTCCTGCTATAATCTAATTTACTATAGCGTGTTTTATCCTGATCTGGATTCTCATAAAATGATTAATTGTAATCCAGTTTATTGTAATCTAACCTGTTATAATCTGATTTAATATAATATTGCTTTTTCGACCTGCAAAAGCTTAAACCTTCAGGGTTTAAGCCTGAAGTCCAGTGGTTTCTGTGGATTAGCGGTTTAAAGGCGCACTTCGTTTGAACACCTTCACATGTTATGAAAGAGTACGTGCAATATCACGGAAAAACCTGTAAATGTTAACAGAAAAGCCTGCTCACATTACGAAGAAAGAGCTCTGGATTCCCGAAACTTCCTTGCAGCATCCACAAGTGAATCTGCAAGTTCCCTGTACGCAACCCCATGCAGATGAGCATAGGAGCCAAGGGTATTTCCAGAGGTAAGCCCGTCCCTATAGTTTTTTATGCCTGCCCCCCTCGACAGGGTTATTGCAAATTCGGCATCCTCAGGAATTCCCTCTATTTCGGAATGATGGAATTCGTGCCCCTTGAAACTGTTGCCTTTTCTCCCGAGAATACAGTCCTTACTAAGGGTTCCGATGTTATAACTGACAACTCTTGTTTGCCCCATGATAGTATGCCCTGGAAGTGCCCCGACCATTGAGTATGTGGATTCCGGCATTGAAGCATCGTGATATGTGCCTTTTCCGGGGACACCTGTACTGATTTTTTCCGTAAGGTACATAAGCCCCCCACACTCGGCATAAATTGGCATTCCTGCAGCAGAAGCTCTTTTGATATCTTGGCGCATGGACTCATTAGCTTCAAGTTCGGCTGCAAAGAGTTCGGGATAACCGCCCCCAATATAGAGCCCGTCAACCTCAGGAAGCGAGGTGTCTTTGACAGGGCTGAAGTAAACGATTTCTGCACCTGCAAGTTCTAAAAGATCAAGGTTATCACGATAGTAAAAATTAAAAGCTTCATCAAGGGCAACGCCTATTTTTGGCCTGGATACTCCAGAATTGGGAACCGGCGTAAAAACGCTATTCTCAGGGCTTTTCAGGGGTTTTGCACTTTTTGCGATTTCCAGGAAGCGGTCCACGTCAATTCCTGTATTGATGATTTCCTCAATACCGTGAAGGCGTGCACCAAAGCTTCCATCTCCAAACCGTTTTCGGCCTTCAAGAGCTGGTATAAGCCCCAGGTGGCGCATGGAAATTTGCATGGAAGGATCTCTCGGAACGATTCCTATAACCGAAACGCCTGTATAATACTCGATTGCCTCTCTAGCTTTCTCGGCATGGCGGCGGCTTCCTATGTTATTGAGGATAACGCCCGCAATTTCCACATCAGGGTCGAAGTTCTTATATCCATTGACAAGAGCAGCGCTTGAACGGGTAATGCTCCGGGCATTAATTACGAGAATTACAGGGCATTTGAGGATTTTTGCAATCTGGGCAGTGCTTCCAAGGTCGCTCAAGCTCTCAAAACCTTCGTAAAGCCCTCGAACCCCTTCAATAATCGCAATATCAGCCCTATCTCCGGCCTCACAGGCATGGGTATAAACATCCAGGATGCCATTCTCATCCATAAGGTAACCGTCAAGGTTTCTGCAGAACCTGCCTGTTATTTCAGTATGGTAGCTCGGGTCGATATAGTCCAGAGCGACCTTGAAGGGCTGGACTTTATATCCTCTTGAAACGAGGGTAGCCATCAGTCCCATTGAGATTGTGGTTTTGCCTGAAGAGGAACGGTCTGCAGAGATGAGAATCCTGGGAATATTCCCTGCTACAGGTTGGCTGTCACCAAGCATTTTTTTATACCCCTGATTTGTTTTGCACAGCGTTGTACGGTAAATATATATTTACAGTCTATTGTCCTTGCAGCTTAAGTCGTAAATTAATCTGTGCTCCAGTTCACTTAGTAAGTTCCCTCAGCCGCTCGTCACTCAGGGAATCTGATGTAACTCTTTTTTCGTTTTCAAGGATCGCTTTTCCAAGCTTGCGGTAAATATCTGCAATATCGGATTCGGGTGCTTTTTCCATTACAGAATAACCTTCCCTTTCACAGTCCTGGACTTCCTGTCGTTTCGGGATAAAAGCCATAAGCTGGCTGCCGATCTCCTCAGCAAATTTCGCAACAATTTCCTCTTCCCTGCTTACGTTTCTGGAATTGCAGATTACCCCGCTAAGCGGCATTCCTATTTTGGAAAGACCCTTGCAGATGTTATTTGCTGCATAAAGGGGCATGTACTCGCCTGAGGTCAGGACATAAGCCTCATTTACGAACCCTTTCCTGACAGGGGCAACAAAGCCGCCGCAGACAATATCTCCGGGCACATCATAAATTATGAGATCCTGCTCTTTCAGGAGATCTCCTGAGATGCTTTTCAATTTCTGGATGGCAACAATAATTCCCCGACCCGCACACCCTATGCCGGGTTCGGGACCGCCCGCTTCCACACATTTGACTCCTGCATATCCTTCAAAAACCACATCTTCTTCTTTTACATCCACACCTTCGCGCAGGAGGTCGAGAATGGTTGGAATTCTCCTGCCTCCAAGCAGGGTGATTGATGAGTCACTTTTAGGATCGCAGCCTATGATCATTACTTTCTTTCCTGCCTCGGCACAGGCGGCAGCAACGTTTGAAGCCGTACTCGATTTGCCTATTCCGCCCTTTCCGTAGATCGCTATGATCTTTTGTTTTTTCAAAGGATCTTCCTCCTGATGTTATTCTGGTTTTTCTTGCTCAGGCTTCCTTTGCAACTTCCCTTAAGGTAGCCCCAAACTCTGATTCCACGATTTCACTGACTCCGAGTGTTTTCGGGTGAAGATCGATTTCAACCAGTACATATTCGTGCCCCATTTCTTTTAAGGGCAAAACCTGTCTCGGTCCGTTAGTGATCGAAATTAGTTCCATACCTCTTATGTGCTCCATAGGGATTGCATGAGGAACGCCCGTAATTATCGCAAAATCGAAATCGCTGTATTTTTCCTTTATCAATTTGCTGACCTTTTCCCCTGCAATAGGATACTCGTCCATACCGCCAATAATTTCATGCACCTCAACGTTATGCGCGTTGAAATCTCTCAATATGTATTCGGCATGCTGCCTTACCCTTGGAAGCCCGAGTTTCGGGTCGACATTTGCCATATTAATAAGGTTTTCTTTTTTCCCAAGAACTGCTGCAACCTCATTGACCGCAAGGGTGATGTCCGCAAACATGTAGCCGGTCTCTTTTTTAGCATTCATGATGACCAGGCCTTTCTTATCTTCTTTGAGTAGTTCAATTACACGCTTTGCGACCTTATATTTGACATCCCCGCGAGAGGGAGCAAGGTATTCCCTGCTTGCAGCCCCAAACCTCTTTTCCACGTCTGTAGCTTTTGCAAGGAGGTATTCCTGGCGCTCGAATTCTTTACGGTCGATAATCCCAGCATCGAGTGCAGATTCCAGGGCAAAGAGTACTCCTTTTGTGTTATTGTGGTAGCCTGCATGCACCTCAACTTCGATTACAGGGACATCCGGATTAGCCTCAAGCACGGCTTCATGCATTTCTTCCCCGATAATCATACTGGCGCAGGTGCCTACAACCCCTATAACCCTGGGATTAAAAAGTTCCACAGATTTGTTTATCAATTCTACAAGTCGGTCGTGACCTCCGAAAACAAAGCCATTTTCATCAAGACCAGTGGTAACTACATGTATGCCGTCTTCTTCGAGCAGCCTTGCATGTTTAAATGAGCAACCAGGAGGTCCATGCAGAATAGCGACATCAACATTTAAGTCTCTGAGAGTGTAAAGAGCCGCAACTATGGAACTGGGGCGGGGATGGATGATTGAAATCTCTTTTCCAGTCATGATAAGTCCTCTTATTCAGCTAATCGAGATAATTATCGGGATGATAATGTGTTTCCTTCAGAATTCCTGTATCCCGGAAAACTTGGCTGTACCGTAGGATAGTGCAGGAAACACGAGCAGTGGAATTTAAACAAGTAATGGAAACGGATACAGATTGGAAGAGCCTGTATAAAATTGTATCATAATAATTCTGGATAATTCTGGAAACAATTCCGGAAAGAAGTTTAGCGAAAGCATTTTACTGAAGAAAGTATTATATCTTCCCCTCCTGCAAATTTTGAGGCTTTTAAGAGCCCCTCATGAAGATTCCCTGCGTAAGATATGTTTTTCCCACTTATGGTCCTCATCCTTTCCCCTACCAAGATAACCTGGCTGCATTTTGTACCGAGTTTTTTTACAAAACGCTGCACGGATTCGGGGGGCAGTCCTTCACAAACCTGAGAGGCTTCTTCTCCCAGCACAAGGATTATACTTCCCTTTCTTTCGTCCTTCTTTTTTAGGAGAGCATATTCAAGGGCTTTTTCGGCTGAGAGGATATCCATGCCTGAATTGGAATTGTCTATAAGACAGATGCCATTCATTACCTTTTCCTGCATCCTGCCTGAAAGTCCTCCGAACTTCTCAATTACCGAAGAAATAGCCTCATGCTCAATTCCAAGTTCGAGGGCGGCTGCTGATGCTGCAACAAAGGCAGTCCTGTAAGCCAGGAAATTATACCCTGGACGCGGGGAAACTGAAAAAATTTCTTTTCCCCTATGCATAAAGCGAATGAAAGAGCCTGATAATTCGGAAGATGTTGAGAACTTTGATATTGATGATGATGCAGGTCTGCATTCGGATTCCAGCACGAAATCGGCTGTCTGACCCGGGATTTGAGGAAACTCAACAATGAAGGGATCTTTAAAGGTTAAAACCTTTGTCTGGCTTTTTTTTGCAGCTTTGAGTGCTTTTTCGGCTCCAGAGTTAATTAGAAGAACACTTTCAGGTTTTGCGTGCCTTACGAGCTGGAGTTTTGCCTCGCTTGCAAGGGCGGTATTGTTTGCAATCCCATAGTCCGGCGAAAGGGTTGTAAGGATCCCAAAATCGGCGGTGCCTGTACCCCCTATCGAGATTTCGAAGATAAAAAAATCCGGCATTAAACCTAATTCAAAAACTTTATCGACTGCAACCAGAATACTTCCGGGAGTTATGCTGAGACCTCTATGGATAAGGGAAGAAGACCCCGCTTTCCAGTATTCGAGCCCTCGTGAGGTATGCAACACTACTTCAAACCGCCTAGAGAGCATATCAGCAAGGAGGGATGCTGTGCTTGTTTTTGCTTTTACGCCCGTAACCTCAACCGTTTTTATGCCTGAGAGCCTTGAATCACTTTTGAGGATTTCTCCGACGATCTGGTGATGTGAAAGGACAATTTTTCCCTGTGATCTGGCTTCTACGAGCATGGGATAGGCAGAGTCCAGATGTACGGGCGCGACCAGAAGATCGAATTTGGCAGAGGGAAAAGGAATTTTTGAGCAGCGTATCCCGTGTTTTTCCTCAAGCTCAAGCAAAGTACAAGGTTCAACTGTCCCGTAGGCATCTATACCGGTTACTTCGTTTCCAGCGGCTGCGAGGCTTTTAGCAATTGGAATGCCGCCGTGAGTCAGGTCGAGCACGGCGAGCTTCCTCCGATGCAGGCCCATGATAAAACCGGACCCCGTATAGGAATTTAAAGGGCTTCCTGAGCCCTTTTGAACACAAGGTCAGCGATAAGTTCATCGGCTCCGAGAGGCTTTGCGTAGCAAACAGGAATTGCCTTTCCGTCGATTTTCAGGGTACCGCAGCCATTTTCATCCAGGCTCAGGATTTCAGGGATATCCTTTGTTATATGAACTCCCGAAGCCAGGAAAACCGGTACTGCTGCAATTTTTGTAACCCCGGTACCTGAAAAGCCTTCAATTGCTTCCTCAAGTGTTGGTTCACTATTCTCCATAAAGCCGGCTCGTACAACGACATTGGAGTGCTTCTTTGCAATGTAATCTGCGATCTGAGTGACTACTTCCTTGTTGTAAGGCAGCTTGCTCCCATGGCCTATGGCCAGAATTCCAATTCTTTCTGTCATTTTTAAACCTCAATTTTTATGCGGGCTTAACACAATTATTTGGATTTGTAACATTGAGAGATTAACATAGTTAGGATTTATATGATATAATTCTTTTGAGAAAAGATTTGAGAAAGGAACAGCGGGAGAAAGTTTCGAAGGAAATGGAGAAAAGACATTTCTGCAAGAAAGAGAAAGAAGAGAAACCCAGATGGACAGCAGGATTAAAAGGGTTCCCGAAAAAGATTTCAATGTAAGAGCACGTTTTTTATCCCTTTGGGGCGACCTCCTCAGGGAACCATTCCTGGATTTCTTTCGGCATATTGGATCTGACGTCCCGAAGCTCCCCTTCGCCCATATGGTTGTACATTACTCGCAGGACAGCCCGAATAACTTCAGCCGGATTTATATTCTCATCGAACTCAAACTGGGCGTGTACCCGTCTTGCAAACTCCTCTTTTTTGAATTTCTCAGGCTTATTCCTGAGAGTCCAGCCGTCATAATACACCCCTTTAACTATAAGGGGCAACTGTGCTGCGAGATCGACCGCTTCCTCTGGTGGAAGCCTATCCCTGAGTGCGTGCAGTGTGCCCCTGAGTGCCTGGTATCCACTTTCCTTGCTTTGCCACCTCAACTGGCTCAGAATGTCCCTTATCCATACATTGGTCAGATCAATACTTTTATCAAGATTACCTATTCCTATTTCTGACGTTCTAACTCCCCCTTAAGTTTGAAAAAATAAATATCGTTCGGCAGAATGAAATTATGGTCTGTATTTATTTAACAATATCTAAGAATAAAATTCGAAGAGGAGAGATTCGGAATACTACAGGATATCGAGATCAGGAGGCTGAGAGAAGAACTCAAGCTTAACAGAAAAAGCAGGGCAAAATCCCAAAAGAAATATATAAGAAAGTTCAGATTAACGATTTCAGAGAAAGCTAAAGGTTTTCTGAGCCGAACTTATAAAAAAGATATGTCAGTCATTTTGACCACACTTATATCAAAATGTTTTTAATGAATTTTTTACTACACTTATATAAAGGTGTTTTTAATGAATTAAACCCAGGTACTTATACTGCAATTAAGTACGAGCAATTCTATTGCACCTATAGATGTATTGAAGATATTAAACACTTCTACTCTCAGTTACAGCCTCTTTTGCACGATTTATGCTGCTTTCCTGATCTGAAACTTCGTCAAAATCCCCACGCAAAGCTTTAAGCGCGTATTTTTCCACCTCGATTTCCCGTCTTGTACGTATGCCAAGCCGTCGGAACACGGTCACTGGAGGGCACCAGCCCTGTACTGCATGTTGAAGCAGGAAAATGGAGACTGTTAGTGGCAGAATAAACCAGAACCTGCTTTTTTTTAAACCCATTGAGGATCCGATTGCAGTAAATATAGCTGCATTAGCCTCAAGATATCGCTCGGTATCCCATTCAAGATCCAGCTCTTTTATTCTTTTGGTTATCTCATAATTGGTTTTGCTCGCATAGAATCGAACTGATGCAGCTATTTCAGTATCGATTGCCTGGTTAATTTCAGGAGGCGTATTAGCCCGCACCCTGTCTCCTCGAATGAGTTCGCTGTAGTCATTTATTATCATAAAACGCCCCTTTACGCCTTTTTAAAAAATTTAGTCCAGCCGAGACTTCTTTTTACCAAAAGAGGGTAGAAGTATGCCCATATAAAGTTAATCATAGAAATTTAATTTGAGGACTTTATTTTAGAAAGGGAAAAGGGTTAAACTTGTCTTTCTCTTATTTTTTTTCTTTTTTGGGATTTTATGTGAAAAAAATATGCTTTTTCGTAAGAAAGGAGGATTTCAGCTTACAGGTTGATTCAGAACTCGATTAGTCCGTTAGGATAATAAATTACCTGTGCACCTTCAAAATATTTGCCTCCTGGATGCATGTACCCGTTTGAACCACTCCAGTCGAAGTTCAGCCAGTACTGGAGCTCACCCCCTTCAAGTTCTCTGCTTGAATACCAGATACTCTCGGCATAATAATATCTGCCCTGTACATACCCTAGAATCTCATGTGCGGTTTCTGTATTGTTCCCTATGTAAAGCTCAGGATAGACATGTCCGTAGCTTCCATTTATTGAAGTAACAACCCTTGTATTGAATCCCATATTCCTTAAAAGGGCAGATATGACTATGGAGTAGTCATCGCAGTCTCCCACATAGCCTTCATTTATAGTCTGAGCAGCCCCAAAGAAGAACTCGGCATTCCCGTCATAACGATACTTCCAGTGCCGGTTCACATAATCAAAAATATCACATGCATCTTTAATATTGTATCCCGATGTCTTTCCGGTAATATTGAAGACCTCAGATGCAATTCTTTCATCTTCTGAACCTATGCCTCTCTGAAAATTCAGGGATAGCCGCCTGTACTCCCTGGGATAAATGATATTTGATTTCTCTTCGGGATAAATCGGAATATTCGGGATATCAGGAGACACAGAACCTTCGGAGTTTAAAGCACTCTTATTCCTATCTACGTTATTTCGTTCTCCTGAACCTTCCTCATCAGTCAAAACAGTGTTCATCCTGTCAGGGATTAAATCCTCTATATCCGTTACCAGAGTTTCAGGAACCGGATCTGAAACAGGATTTTCGCCATTAGTCGCAGAATCTATACAGCCTGCTGTAAATCCATACAGGAGAAGCAAGAAAAGAAACAGGCTTAATGGATTTAAAGACTTTATCTTTATCACACTACCCTCCCAAAAACATAATATAAGTTTATAAACTTAACGTGAATAGATAAAGTCTAAACATCTAGATAAACTTTTAAAAACTAACCGATAAAGTACATTTCTCAAGCTATACCCTGTAATTGCAAACCTTTCAAGCATAAAAATCTTAAAATTACCGGATAGCTAGCAGAGAGATAATATTCCTGGAACGAAAAGTAAAAGAGCTTATATTCCCCGTTGCCTTTTCAAAAACAACCCGCACTTACAGTAATCTATTCCTTCGCAGTATTTACCTCCCTTTTGGAAATGCGAACACGAAGTGCGATATTTACATCTATTCCGTATTATAAAGGATAGTATACCCACTTTTGTTACCTTCCCACATATAGAGTAATACTTTCACGATAAATATGAAATGTTATATCTTCCCACGTATAGTAATACTTCCCCGATATATATAAAATGTTCTGTTGTACTTTGCCGTCTTTATGGTTACAAGAAGTTCTGCTGTACTTTACTGTCCTTATGGTTTCACTGTACTGTCTTAACATCCTGGTCTTATCTTAAACACTCCACAAAAGCCTTCTTTTATTGTAGATATGAATAAAAGATTAAAAGATTAACAAAAAAGTTAACAAAATAGAATTTAGAGTAGAGTTGAGAATAGAGACTAAAGAGAATCTAAAACAGAGTTTAAAATAAAGTCCGAAAAAGAATTAAAGGAAGAATATAGAAATGAGACAGCAGGACTTCACAAATAACAATTTCAGTCCTTTTTTAACCATTTTCCTCTCGAATCCTTTTCGTATACTCTCTTGACTGCGCTCCAGGCAACCTTATGTGCGGTTTCCTCTCTTGTAGCTTCTCCCCGTCGCTCGGAAGGCTCTTTATACTCTTCCCAGGCGCTATTGAAAGCTTCCCTGTAGATATCCTGTCCGTGTTCCGGCAGGTTTTCCTTAACTGTTTCCGGCAGTTCGGAATTGCTTTTATATGGCATTTATTTCCCCCATTTAAGTATAAGAGATTATTTTTAAAAGAATTTTGCGTAAAAATAGAAGAAATAACATTTTCTTCTAATGATCAGTATCCAGCAGTGTTTGTCAGCTAAATCAAAGCGATATCATCAGGACATACGTATATCTTAATCCAATCCCTGCCTTTCACTCAAAGAAGCAGAAAGCTAAAAAAGGTAGTATTATAGGTTATTAGTTATAAGACAATATTTATAATTATGTCTGCAAAATTTAGAATATCAATAACGAGAAATGGGTTAGGAGCTGATGGGGGAATTTGGCCAGTAGCTATAATTTTATTTTGGTCATCTTATTGTCAGTCCTGTCGTCTCTCTACAAATGACTTAAAGAGATTATATCAAGCTTTGGAGGACTGATCTGTGAACAGGCACCAGGCAGGAGAAGTTCTATTATGGCTTTTCGTCATCTGGGTTGGTATTCAGTTCGGAGCTGGCCTTTATGAGAAGCAAATTGTAGTTCCCCAGTGGAGCACTGTGCCTCCAGAAGAAGTTGGCGACGCGCTGTCTCGTTCGGGCCAGGAAAGCTCAGCGCTTAAATTCTGGGCATTCGTATCACCTCCCGTTGCTGTGCTTGCACTTGCAAATGCAGTTGTAGCCTGGCGTAGCACAAGCAGGAGACGCAACTGGTGGCTAGCAGCCTCAATTATAATGGTGATCTACAGCATCTTTACTTACACTTATTTTGTCCCTAAAATGATCTGGCTGTGGCAAGCCGAAACATTGCCTGCTTCTGAGGTTGAGTCCACAGTTTTCTGGTGGGTGCGTCTAAACTACGTGCGTATGATAATTGGAGCATGTGGGTGGCTAGTAGCTCTTAAAGCTTTGTCACTCTCAAATTGCGGCGAGAACAAACTTGAGACTGCCACGTAACCTTGCCAAACCCGAAAGACAAAAGATCGGTACTCAGTTCATTGACAGACCTAATATATTTATTTAGCCCAGTATTCTCTGATACTTATCTCTGATACTTATCAATTTTTTTTAATTTAAATAAAATACAAAAATTTGTTCAGAAAAAAAATAGTATCATTAAAATAAAAATTAAACATTTTATTCATACTGTTTTTACTATTAATTCACAAAAACAACTAAGATAATACATTTTCCACAAATAATAACCTTATTTAACATTAATGAACTGTTTTTTGACATGTTTTACCAAGAGAATTATTTAAACCGAGGGCTCCTGAATATTTCTTGGTGCTGTTGTTCCCCCTATTGTTTCCGGAAGTTTCCTCGGTTATTTTGAAATACGGCAGTCCTTTAATGGCCAGATGAGCCATGGCGACTTCGATATCCTGAGCAGGTTCCTTAATTTTTTCCGGACTCGCTATGGCATTGAGCAATTCCGCGAGTGCGGGACTGTTTGAACTCCATGTACCGTCGCTCCGTGTTTCGGCTGTAAAAATTTGCCACTCTAACTTAACTGACATAAAATTCCCCCTCTCAAATGTGAAATTGTCCATTTGGACGCTCACTTAAAAAAATAAAAGCTCATTAATAATCACATTTAATTATTTTTATAAGCTTTTGCCTATAATGTTATATTAATCTTATAACATATATACCTCGACTTTCCAAATAAAAACGCAAATTTTTGAGAAGGAAGAGATGGACGAAAAAAGGCTCACTGAGAGATAATTTATAAATTTAAGACCTTAATCCTCATTTCAACAGGCTTAATACTCAGTCCTCTGATTTTCAGGATTTGTGGTCTATACTGATTTTCAGGATCTGTGGTCTATACACTGCTTAAGAAATAAGTACAAGCCGGTTAAATTTTGCAGATTTTTCTATATTCAACGCATGTGCAGTATCGGTAAATACATTATTCTGGTTTTACCTGTTGCTTCAACCTTTTCTTGTCCTTAACCCGGCATATATTCTCCTGAAGGACTTGATATAGTAATAGCTGCCCCCTGCCATAGACATGCTTGTTGCCAGTTCTGCCATACTGATGGCTGTGGCTATTGAGATGAGCCCTCCCAACAGAAAAGAGATTATTGCCCCTGAACCCTCACTTGCTACGGCAATTCCCGGGAGAATGAATATCCCTGAACGGCTTCAATATTTTTAAGTTGAACTTTATTTTTAATTATTAAAATCGATAAGGCAGCCCACTATTGATTAAATCATTTTAATCACTTTGTAGTGGGTTTGTTTTCAAATATTACATATATCTATATCTATCTGTCAGAGGACACAACCGTGACAATATAATAAGTAAGATGAATATCTAAAAAGTGAGAACGCATTGATTTATACATATGCAATAGCATTGATTTAAAGGGTTAATACAAAGTTACCGGGCGGATACGATGCAAAGTAATGATCTCATTAAGGAGCAGATATTACAGTTAAAAATAGAAATTGCACAGTTAGAGGCGGAAGTAAATAAATTAGAAGTTATGATAAATGAAAAAAAATACGCATTGAACAGATTATCTGAATTATTGGAAATACGAGGAGTAGCTTTAAACGACAATGGATGAAACACTTAATCGACAAAGAAAGACTATTTCTGCCAGTAAATGTGTATTTTTACCTGCAAATTAGATTGAAGATCAGCTGATGGACATATAGTGTCTACAAGATATATTCTATCAACATGGGTATATGTACAGGAAACAAAATAGTATTTCAGCTACTGCCGTAATCTCCGGTCCTACGATAAAGAAATAAAAATTACTTTCTATAAAAGACAATCAACATATAATGAAAACAAGAGGGAACGAAAAATTGGAGGTTCTAAGCTTTAATCCGATTATATGTAATCCTTTATAAATTCCCCAAATAGCTTTTTAGATTTCTCGAAACCTCTATCTATACCTTTCAAATGGTCTCTGGTATAACGTGGTTTTTCAACAACTATCGTGTCTAAAAGCAGGTTAAATCTATCCTGTAAGCTTTTTATCTTTGCATCCCGCTCTTTAATTGAATTGGAATAAATAAATTTTTCCGCATTTTCCTCAAACGCGTCTTTGGCTATTTCAAGCCCATGGTTTATTCCTTCTTTATAATCTGAATAGGGTTGTCTATCCTTATTCCTCTCAATCAGCTCACTGAATGCTTTAACCGCATCTTTAACTTTGTGCTTCTCCAATCTACCCCTCCAAATTATAAAAACAGAAAGAATCAACGCCAGTAGAAAGAAGTTTTAATTCCCGACTAAATTAATTTCGCTTCCAGATAATTAATTATATATTATTTATATGTTATCTCGAATAATTCAGTCCATTTAATCTATCGAGTTTTATAATCTCATTTTAACTTTAAGCATTATCACATCTTCGCCTGTATTATTCGATATGCCTGAGAGAATAATGAGGGGAATAATGAGGGGAATAAGATTAAAAATTAAAAAGGGGGAAAGATGACAGAAGCAAAAATAAAACATAATATGGAATAAAATCGGGAGAGAGTAAAGAGAAAAGCCAGGAAGGTAAAGGTAAAATTAAAACTAGAGAAATCAGAACTTAGAAATAAAATTGAAAAAAGGCAAAATAAGATAATAAGTAAAAAGGTAAAATAACTCAGAAAGTGTATCCCTTGAGTTACATCTTCCATTTTTTCATTTGTTCTTCACGCCATTTCTCCATAGCTCTCCAGATGGGTAGAGGATCGATACCGTGAACTTTGATGTATTCTTCTCGCATATACTCATTCATGTTTCCATCTACAAAGCGTAGGGTAGCCTGATCGGGCATCAACCTTGCCCCTGTTGGTATTGCTGCAGGGTTTAAGCAGACATCTGAGCAGAAGCGCCAATCTTCCCCACCACCTGTTGATTCTATCCTGAACGGCTTTCCACAATTCGGACAGACTCCAAATATTGATTTATCTTCCTTCTCTTCCATAATTTACCCCCATACAACTGAAAAAATTCTAATTTATCTATATATACTTTTATCTATATATACATAAGAGATTATATGTCCCATTTTATATATCTGTTTTGTTCAGCTTCCAATCTTTTTTTTAATTGTTTTTAACCGGGAATCTATGTAATGTATTAAATTCTCCTGCCAGAATAATCGAATTTTTATTCTTAATGAATTTTTGCCTGTGAATATATAATCTAACTATAATCTAACCATATAGCTCTTCGAACTGAATAATAAAATCTTAAAGGAATACAGAAAATATATAGGATAAATTAAAGGAAAAAATTAGAGAAGTTGTAAAAAGTAAAAAGATAAAAATTAAAAATTATAAAAAATTAAATTCGGTTTTACCCAGCTAAAGAATCTACCTGCTCCTTCTTACTCTTTGTTATATTTTGAACATCTCCATACAAAAAACTTACAGCCAAAGAAAAAAATTGTGAAACATATAGCCAAAAAAAACAATGCACATACCGAGATCTGCATTTCGGTCGTTGACGTTTTACTTGCTCCTTTTTACCTCATATAGTATTAAAAACATGATAATATAACATCCTTTTTAACATTTTCGGTAGGTTTCAATTATAGAGTATAATAAAACCGATTTTAGTATATAAAACCAATTTTATGTGTCTGCGACCTGCAGGATGGATTCGAAAGAAAATTGTTTCAACTCAGGTTCCGGTGGTTCTTGTCAGTGATTATTCATGGTTCTTGTCAATGATTATTCACTATTCTCGGATCATTCTCATCTCTGGCGGGGCTGCTTTTTTCTCAGTCTCCATTTTTTTCAGAAAGCCTTAGCTTTAGCTTTCTCCCTTTCAGCTAGAAGCACGAACGGATGAGTTTGCCACCTTTCATATCTGCAAGTTTGCTTATATATTTCATCTCTTCCTTTTGAGTAGTAAGAGAACAGGGTGAAAGAGAGAAACAATGAAGATGATTGCCTTCTATTCGCTCGATTAAAAATTAGAGGTCTTAGGCAAATAGAAAAGATGGAGCAAGTAGACTCAGTAAGAAAGAGTAAAAGTCTTTAGCCCATAAAAGTAGGATTTTAAGTTCAAATTAGAACTATAAAAATAGAGCTCTTAAGCTAAATAAAAAAGAATAGAGCTTTTGAGCTCAAAAAATTCTAAAATTTTTATGTGTTTTCCAGGGGGAATGATTCCTTTATGAATTCCTTAAAGATCTGTTTGGATTTTTCGAACCCGATTTGTACTCCATCCAGTCGCTCCTCCGAGCAATTCGGCGTTTTTGGCAGAGCAATGGTGTCTAAGAGCATGTTAAAATCGTTTTCCAATAGCCTTATTCTTTCAATCCTATCCTCATCGGAGCTGAATAGAGAGAGTTTTTCCAGATTCTCCTCGAAAGCATACTTGGCAATATCCAGGCCTTTATTAACTCCTTCCTTAAAATCTGAATATGCCTGATGGTCTTTATTCATTTCAATGCAAGTATTGAATTTTCGAACCAGATTTTTCATTTTTTGTGAATCCAAATTCCTCGCTTCCTTTTTAATTAACCTTTATTTTCGAAATCTGTTTTTAGACTGTAGACGCCAGAGTCTCCAGAGTCTCAAATATGTATAAGCATTAAGCTAGAGATATGAATATAAGTTATAATAAAAAATTTTGATCGAGCAATATTCATATTTCCCATGTTAAAAAAGCAGGGCATTAAAATAACCTAATATAAATAAAAATAGTACTTACAAGTATATTAAACTTACTGAGAAAAAATTTAAGGCAATTAAATCTCCAGGTAGTGCTTTCATTTTTGTTGATATTAAAAGTTGAATTTATAGTACAAAACGAAAAACCTCTGAGTCTTTAACTCAAGTATATATTAGTCTAAATACTTTTATAATTGTGTAACATCTTTATTTTTTTATCTATGTATTATATAGATGTTTTCCTTTTTTAATATTTGTTCCAGTTAATCACATCATCAAGTAATTTTATATACTAGCAATCATGAATTAAAACCTATGAAAGGGTTTAGTATTAATATCGAAGACGCCACTCTGGAAAATGACAATTTCCGCAAGGTGCTCTACACCTCAAAGTACAGCCAGTTAGTATTAATGAGCCTCAAGCCCAGGGAAGAAATCGGGATGGAAGTGCATGAAGAAAATGACCAGTTTTTCCGTTTTGAAGCCGGGCAGGGCAAGTGCATCATTGACGGCAACGAATACGAGCTCAGTGACGGAGTTGCAGTGGTTGTGCCAGCCGGAGCTCAGCACAATATTATCAACACTTCGGACACAGAGGAATTAAAACTTTATACAATCTATTCGCCGGCGCACCACAAGGACGGAATCGTGCGTGCCACGAAAGAAGAAGCCGAAGCAAATGAAGCTGAATTCGACGGGGTCACTACAGAATAAAGTCTGAGAAACCAGAGCAGGGATTGATTTTCAAGTTGAAAAACTGTTATAATTTATAACAGTGAACCGATTAAACAGTGAAGTGCAAAGTAAAAACGATCTATTTCTATTTTTAAAGTGTACCCCTTGATCCGCAAGCGTGACATCACTTGATCAAAACCGGTGCGTCGGTTTATCACCAACCGTTGCGCCGCTTGACCACGCCGTTTCTCGGGGTTTTCGCTCAAGTTTTTTTTAAAAAGGCTTGTGATCAAACTTTTTCTAAAAAGTTTTCGATAAAACCTTTTCTCAAAAGGTTTTCACTCAGGCCTTTTTTGAAAAGGCTTGCGGTCAAGCAATTTTTTGAGAAGGCGGTCAAACTCCTTTATGAGAAAGCCTGTAAAAAATTTTTACATTTTTTATGAATATTTTGGCTATATATGAAAATGTATAGAGCCGCATAAATATGAGCTTTAATGGCTTGAGTTAATTATTAAAGGTTTTCCAATATATTATATGTCTCTAGAAAAATATTTATATCGTTACTTCATTGTACTTTTGAGGAATATTAAGAATGAGACTAATAAAAATATTTTCTGTTTTCATTATTTTATTTTTAACCGCTTCGGCAGCTTCAGCTGCATATAGTTCTGGAGAAGGAAAATGTCATAGATATTTCCCGAATCATTATAGATATGAACCCTGTGAAAATTGCAGGGACACTGCTACGGCTGATGAGGCTGAAGATACTACTGCCGGAGAAGGAAAATGTCATAGACATTTCCCGAATCATTGTAGATACGAACCCTGTGAAAATTGCAGGGATACTGCTACGGCTGATGAGGCTGAAGATACTACTGCCGATGAGGCTGAAGATACTACTGCCGATGAGGCTGAAGATACTACTGCCCCGCCTGCTGCGGTCCAACCTGTAGTCCCAACTGATGCGACAGGCACTACAACAGTGAAGCTCTGCTCTAATAATGTTTGTACGGTAGGAGGAAATGGCGAGGTCATTACATTGACAAATTACAATAACGCGGTAAATCCTACGTACGATCAGCTTATAGAGTTTTTAAAAGCTGATAAGACCGATGAGAAGCCTTATACTTCTACCTATGTGTGCAGCGATTTCGCCAAAACTCTCCATGATAATGCGGAGAAGAATGGTATCAGAGCCGGATGGGTCGGCGTGAGGAGTTGTAATCACGCATTCAATGTTTTCCAGACCACAGATAAGGGAACAATTTATATAGATTGTACTGGTGTGCCTGGCGGTGCAACTTTCCAGGATAAGCAACTCAATGTTGTTGTCGGACAGCCGCTTACTGGGGAATATCTATTCAGAAGTGGCACGACCCAGATGGGCTGTACTGTGGATAATTTATTAGTATACTGGTGATAATATCGCCACATTACTTTTTTAAAAAAATAGGAAATAAAATTAATTTTATTATTTTTATTACTTCTATCGGTCTTGCTCACGTATTTGATATATTGACATTTTTTAACTTTAACATAATGTCGTCTCAATTCTTGTTTTAAAGAATCTTGCTAGTTACGAAGACTCGAGAACTGCGAGACTCCTGTATGCTCCCTTTCTCCAGATCTTCTGTACTTTCCATGATTTTAACCTGATTACTGAGATTAATCAGCGAACACTTTATTGACCAGATAAAACTTTCTATAGCCTGTTCTCTTACCTTTCTCTTTTCATTCACATTTTATCTCATTAAATGGAAAATAAGAATGCTGAACATCCTGCATTGCAGAAAGGGGTTTTTGAAAAACCAGGCACAGGAAATGATGTTAATAAAAGTTTTCTAAATGTTAATTTAGTATCATAGCTGGGTAAATAGAACAAAATACTTGTGAAAAGATCTTTGTAATTGTAACCTAGGGAAAAATATGTAAGTGAAATAAAGTTCCTGCAGAATTCAGTTGCAGGCAATAGATACAGGAATTAAAAGGGAACATCCGGGAGTAAGGAACGAAGATATTGTATGGGGGTACTGTGTCGGGGAGTTCCTTACTCCCAACTATTTCTCACTTCTCATATCTCTTCTAATTCTAGTATTTTATATCTTTTACAATTTTTTCTCATTATTCCGGTTTCTTTCCTTTTTCCGGTTTTCTGCACCTAGTTCAGGTTTTACCAGCTTTTTTCCATGGCTCTGGATCTCAGATCCGGTGGCATTTTCTCGATTGCGTAACGTAGGGCGGTCCTGGGCATTTCTTTTTTATTTCTCATAACGTAGTCGAAGACTTCCTGCTGGTGGGCTTTACTGGCTTCTTTGAGCATCCAGCCATAACCTTTCTGCACCAGGTCGTCCCGATCTTTGAGCAGGAGATCGGATATCTCAAAAACCTCACTCAGGAAATTGCCTTTTCGGGCAGGCAGGATAAGGGTTACCGCCGCCGCCCGCCGAACCCACCTGTTATCCGACAGGGCCCAGACTTTGAGGTTTGCTACATAAGCTGGAAATTTCTCAATAAAAGAGCCTACTGCGTGGTTGCAGAGGGTGTCGCATTTTGCCCAGTTGTTGATGTAGTTTTCAACCCAGCGCTCAAAAGTGAAGAAATCGTCCTCAGTGTAAGCTTCTCTTACCCTGTAAGCCCACTCGGCTGCGATATATGCTTCCTCGCAGTAATCCGACCGAAAGAGCTCTTCGCACAGGGCAAAAACGATTTTCTTGTTTTCGGATTCGATCTCTTTGAAATAGTCTTTCGCGATTCTTCCAACAAGCGCAGATTTTACTCCGTAGCAATGAACTTCTTCTTTAAAAAAGCGAGAACTACTGGCTTTTGTTTTCTCATCCGCATTAAGTGTCAGGTCCTCTCTTATCCTAGTTATAACATTGGATTCCACAGTTCTTATTTAAATAGAGGTATACTTATATTTTATTTATATTACCTCTATTTTATTTTTAGCTATCTTCCAGAAAAATAAAAAACAAGATAAAATAAAAACAGAGCCTGAAAATGTTTTTCATAAAGGAGATTCAATCTCTGTTTATGCCCGAAGTAAAAATTCGCCCTCAGGAACTCTTTGATGCCGAACGTTTCTTTGAGATAATCTCACATACAAATCTTGAGTTCATAGAGTTTCCTATAAAAACACTTGAAGAAGAGAGATACTTTCTACAGCTTAATGAAGCTAAAAGAAGGGCTAACTTTGAGCACAATTACTCTGTTCTCTATTATGGAAAACTTGTAGGAGCCTGCGGAATCAGGATCGACCAGCACAGACCCTGGATAGGAGAAATTGGGTATTTCATTGATAAGGATTATCAGGGAAAGGGTATCGCTACCGAGGCTGTAAAACAGCTCGAAAAGGTCGGATTTGAGAAACTGGATTTACAGAGAATTGTCATCCTTATGGACACCCGGAATCTCGCAAGTGAGCGCGTAGCCCAGAAATGTGGGTACCAGAAAGAATGCGTTATGAGAAAAGTCCATAGGGTGGGGGAAGACTATTACGACTGTTTCCTGTATGCTAAAACCAGATAAAGAAGGCAGGAGAATTCACTCAGATATGGCTGTAAAAAAAGAGAAAAATAGGCAGTTGTATTGACCTAGAAGTCACACAAGCCCGAGCGCCTGTATAAGGCTGTTCCCGTACCAGACAACCATAAGATTATTTACAGTTACAAAGATGCCTACAAATTCAATAATATGTTTTGTAAGAGCCCATCTTTCTGCTGACGTTTTTATCGTAGGCGTTACATAGAAAAGCAAAAAAATAAAGCCTATTTTAATAAGTAACAGGTGATAAATCCCGTAGTTTTCCAGAATCATGGCAGGAATAGGATTATATTCTATACCCTGAGGCAGAGCATAAACAGTAGAGGCCCAATCTCCGATCACATAAAAAAGAATGATAAAACGTATCTCGTAAAGGTAGGAACTGAACGAACCGTGAGTATTGCAGACTTCCAACAAACAACCCCCAGAATCCCCATTTTTCAATCATTTTTCAATAGATGCAAAGTATTTTTTAAGATTATATAAGCGCAAGAAACAAACACAAGTAACTAAAGTAGAGATTAACAATTTTTAGGAGGGGTATTATTAAAGAATTTGATAAGATTGATAGCGTGAAAAGGCCTTGAAAAGGACACAGGAAAATGGAAAGCTCTGGATGAATATAAGTCAACTAGATTTATTTTTTATCTTTTAAACACAGATAATAATTGGAAAGAATAGATGGAAAAGATAAGCTAAGAAAGTTGAGAGAACAAGGGAGAAATAGTAACTTGCACTAGTAAAAGGGAAGATTAATTCAATTAAACCCTGGTATTCTCATCTAACTATTTTTGCATATCTTTGAGAATTTATAGACACACAATCCAAATTTTAATCCAGAACTTGAAAATCTTCAAAAATTATATTTTGAGGTTATTTACGTTTATTACCTTTATTTTTTTACTCAAGGTAATGTTCAGGATTTTATTTGTGGTTAACAGCCGTGTATAACTATTCAATTTTTAAAAAGGCTTGTTAGCAGGAGCAAAAGCTGAGGGACAACACTCATGCTTATAAACTATTCGATAAATTAAGAATAAATATTTATATGGAACTACAGGTTGGTTTGCTCATAAAAAATCAAGAAAATCTTAAGCTCCAACTATTTGTAGGATTTTACCTCAGATTTTCATATAGATGATAAAAATGACTCAAATTATGGACTCTCCAAGGAGTGGTTCTCCTTCCCTGCTGGAACTGAAAAATGTAACCGTTGTCAGAGGCGGGAGAAAAATACTTGATTCGGTATCTTTGTCTATTGAACAAGGAGAGCATGTTGCAATTATCGGGCCAAACGGGTCCGGGAAATCTTCTCTCATCAAGACCTTTACAAAGGAATATCATCCGCTTGCAGCAACCGATGGACTTGTCCTGAATATCATGGGCAAAGAAACCTGGCATGTCTTTGAGCTGAGGAAACTGTTTGGAATAGTATCCGGCGATCTCCAGCAAACATATTGTCGCCAGGTCAGTGTGCTCAATGTCGTACTCTCAGGATTCTTTAGCAGCATAGGAATTTACTACAACCATAAAATTACCCCTGAAATGGAAGCAAGGGCACGGGAAGTGCTTGACTTTCTTGAGATATCACACCTCACGGACAGGCTGATGTCCGAGCTTTCCTCGGGAGAAGCCAGGAGGGTACTTATAGGCAGGGCACTCGTGCATGACCCGCAAGCCCTTATCTTAGACGAGCCTGCAAACAGTCTTGACCTCAAAGCCCTCCATGGTTTCCGCGAGAGTGTCCGGAAAATTGCAAGCTCGGGGAAGAGCGTTATTCTTGTAACTCACACCCTTGAGGATATTATTCCCGAAATCAACCGCGTGATACTCATAAAAGACGGAAAAATTTTAATGGACGGAAAAAAGCAGGAAATCTTGACCGCTGCAAATCTCTCGGAACTTTTTTCTGTTCCGGTTGAAGTCCTGGAGAAGAAAGGTTACTACCAGGCCCTGATTTGAAGACCTTTTTCATAATTAAAAACAAATATTTGCCAAAATAAGAAAATATTAACCGTTATTGAGTAATATAAGACATTGATTCTGTAGAAATCCCCATTTTTACTTAAATTTTTATAAAAATTTAAGTAAAAATGCATCAGATAACTTCCGTAGCTTTAAAAATGACAACCACAATAAAACTGAGAGTTAAAGGAATAATTGCAATATTAAAAGAAAAGTTAATGTCACGGTTCCACTTTCGAGTTGCAGCTAGAACCTCCATAATAGATAGAAGTATCAAAAGCCCGACAATAATAATATTCCAGTACTGGGGAAGACCAGTAGTTGTGGAAATTATAGGTGAGATAATGTTTGTTAACGCAAAGATTCCTGTGAACAATAGCAATGGTTGCCTGAATGTTATGAATAAACTAATGATCCATTATTACGTTAATAACAGATTATTGATGTAAGATACAACAAAATATAAAAACTTTTCTTTTAGTAGACAGACTTCTAACTTAACAGAAAAAATGTGGAACTATATTAATTAACTAGGCTTTTCTCAAAAAAACCTAGTTATTCAATCTCAGCAGTAATTATTTTTATGCTGCCCCTAAAAGTCCAGATGGCTGTATTCTTCCTTTTTTAACCACCTGCAGCAGGTCGCAGGCTATAACCTCAGCCATTCATAGATCTCACCATTACAGGTTTATTTTTTGATTGATAGATATTAATATTCACAGGAGAATTAAAATATAAATACGGAACAGAATGGCAAAATGCCTGGAGGTCGGGATTTGGAGAAGCACTTTATCATAATTGCTGGGGAAGAAGCAGGCCCAAAATCAAACAAGATGGGCGGAATCTGGAACGTTATAAATGAGGAGGCTCAAACTCTTGCAACTCTTTTAAGTTCCGATAAACTGGATACAAAGGATGAGAAAGAAATACTTATTGCGGGACCTTATTACGGGCACAGAGGTGCGGATTGGAACCGGGGACTAAATCGGATTACAGATATGGAGGAACTTGACCCTCTCAATCCTCACGAAGATCTCCAGAAAACCCTTGAATTTCTTGAGAGCTCAGGCATCAAAGTGTTTACAGGAAGCAAATTGGTAGAAGATACGAAGATAGGCTATTTGCAATTTCAAACCTCGGACTTTGGGAAAATGCGCTCAATGTATATGGGAAATGAGATGACACTTGAAAGCAGGGTTAAAGCTGAAGCCTACAAACACTTCGGGCTTGATTCCCTGAGATATGAGAGCATGTCAAACGGGCCTGAATATACTCATTATCTTTGCCTTTCCTATGCGATTTCCGAGTTTGTCAGGCTTCTTATAAGCACAACTTCAGAAGATTCCAAAGTTTCCGACACAGTCTTAACTCAGGGTTTTATTCCCTGCCCCGGGGTGTCCCTGCACTGCCATGAATTCGGAGTGTTCTATGCGCCAGCCAGGCTGAAAAGGCTCGGAATCCCGGTAAATACAGTTGCAACCCTGCATGCAACTCTGCCCGGAAGGACTGCTGGATATAACGCTATCCAGAAAAGAAGGAATAATGATAAAACATGGCCTCCGGGTGTGCCTGAAAACCTGGCTGCCCTTGAAGCTCTTGCATCATATGCCGATACAGTTACCGCAGTTGGGGAGTCAACCAGGCAGGAACTCAGGCTCTTTTACGGAATTAACAGTATTGTGATACGAAATGGGATAACCATAGAAACCGATAAGATAGACTGGGATCGAAAAGAAAGCTCCCTTGAACGCATCAGGAAGTTCCTTTCCGAAAACCTGTACAAATATCACGGAGGGGAAAGGATAAACCCTGAAAAGATAATCCCGATTTTCACGATATCCCGTCTGGAAGTAGAAAATAAGGGTTACCCTGATCTTCTTGACTCTCTTGTCGCTCTTGAGCATATAATAAAGAACAGCATTCTCGAAGGACATATGGAGGAAGGAATAAAGGTAATTTGTTTCCTTGTTACAGCAGAAGGACAAAAGACAAACCTTCCTTTAGGATTTCCTGTGAACCTGCCAAAAGAGATACTTGTAGGAAACGAGCTGAGGATTCAGCAGATGATCGAGGAAAAAGGACTGGATTTTCCGGAAATGGTCAGGGGAAAACGCTCGGTTGCAGCACTTCTCTATCCCCAGATTCTTTCTAGCTCGGACGGAGGGCTGGGTATGGAAGTAGGGGAGTTTATGGCAGGCTGTTGTGCAGGCATTTTTCCCTCTCGCTACGATCCCTTCCTGCTAACAGGGCTTGAAGCCGGAAAAGAAGGGACCCCAAGCGTGGTCAGCCGGGTTTGCGGCTTCAGTGACGCCATAAAGACAATAGAATCCCTTAAAGAAGTTCTTGGAGGAGTGATAGTGGTAGACAACATCGATCTTCCCTATTACGAAGCAGTCCTTGACTATGCCCTGGCAGTCAGCTACTTTACACGGAATTTCATAGATGATAGGGTAAAGTACAAACTTCTCTGCAGGGAAGCTTTTCTCCTTGCAAAAGATATGGACTGGAGAGCTCCTACTGAACAGTATTATGAACTTATAAGCGGCGCCCACTTCTGCAAGCAGGAAAATACTGCCGACAGGAGATAAAAGAGAATTAAAGTACCGGAGAGGATGGAAAAGGAAGAAAAGATAATAAAAAGGGAAAAGAAAAAGATATAACGAGGTTTTTCTGAAATGTCAGAAATCAGAAAGCACTACTTTCTTTCCGAGTACTGTATAATTGCCGAAGAAAGGGCTAAAAGACCTTCGGATTTTGCACATTCAGATGAAGATACCGGAAAAGATAGCCCTGAAAACTGCTTTTTCTGTGGGGGATCTGAGGAAAATACTCCTCTTGCTACTGCAGTATATAAAGATGGAAAAATTTATTCCGATACTCCTGAGAAAAGGGTACGCAACTGGGACTTCCGCTGCTTTCCGAATCTTTATCCTGCTCTTTCGCCTGCTCCGGATTTGCAGGCATATCGGGAAGATAGCCTTCAGAAGGAACCCGGATATGGTTTTCATGAGGTCATTGTAGAATCACCTTTGCATGGGAGTAAGCTTGAGGACTTTTCGGACTCTGAGATCTCAGAACTCATGCAGGTGTATAAAGACCGTACATGCAATTATATTACCCGTGAAAAAATACGTTATGTTTCCCTGTTCAAAAACTTCGGGAAAGAAGCCGGGGCTTCGATTAATCACCTCCACAGCCAGCTCCTTGCCCTGCCGTTTTGTCCCCCTCCTCTGACAAGGGAGCTTGAGGTTATCAGGAAGAAAGAGAGATGCCCTTATTGCACAATGTTCGATATGGAGAAAGCCTCTTCACGTACTATACTTGAGAACAGCGAATGGATAGCCTTTACTCCTTATTCCTCAATGGGACCATTTGAAGTGTGGATTCTTCCCGGGAAGCATGTAAGTTATCTTGGAGATTGTAACGATAAAATGCTTTTTGCTCTAGGGGAAATTCTGAGAGACATTCTTAAAAGTTATGGAAGAGTCCTTGGAGACCCACCTTTCAATTATATGTTCTACCAGCTTTCCGAAACCCCTGAATATCACCTGAACCTTCGTTTGCTCCCGAGACTTTCCATTAATGCGGGGTTTGAACTGAGTACTGGAACATATATCAATACAATTTCTCCAGAGAGAGCAGCCTCTTATTTAAGAGGGGACTTACGCCTGGAGGATAAGGATATAAAGCAAATTTAAAAAAAGGAGCAGGAAAATACTTTCATTACTTCAGTTAAATAAATAAGAGAAAAAATTCGCAGATACGTTTATCTATCATTAATAAGGAATAAACTTAAGAAAGTAGAGAAACCGTACTCTTAATGCGAAAATTACCTTTGTGTTATGAAAATCAGAGTCATGCCCCTTTTTACCTTTGTATAAGCATTTAGAGGCTTAAGGGGGTATAAAATTATAGAAAAACTGTAGCAGCCAAAATTCAGTGAACCTGAGATTATAAAGTCGATTGATAGAGCTGAATTCTGCAAACTGAAGAATATAAAATTAAAAAGGTAAGGGGCAGCCTGTATTCTTCTTTACATCTTAACTCCCATTTTGACAAAAAGGGATAAGTGAGCCTATGAAAAAGCTTCGAATAGGAATGTTTAGCTGGGAAAGTCTGTATTCGATACGTGTAGGAGGAATCTCACCCCATGTATCCGAACTATCTGATGCGCTTGCGGTTGAGGGACATGAGGTCCACCTGTTTACACGAGACCGTGAAAATAAAGATGAATTAATCAACGGGGTCTATTACCATAAGATTGCTTGTGACCAGAGCGGGGGAATTGTGGAACAGATGGACCGGATGTGCGATGGTATGTACTGCCGGTTCCTTGAAGTGAGAGAAAGTGCAGGAGAATTTGATGTGCTTCATGGCCATGATTGGCACCCTGTAAATGTTCTATGCAGGATAAAAACCCAGTTCGGACTGCCTTTTGTGCTGACCTTCCACAGTACGGAATGGGGGCGCAATGGAAACCGCCATGGAGACTGGTGGGAAGCGAAGGAAATCTCACACAGGGAGTGGCTCGGAGGCTACGAATCTTCAGATATTATTGCAACCTCGACCGTATTGAAAGAAGAAATTAAACATATATACAGGATTCCCGATTACAAGCTCTGGGAAATTCCTAACGGCATAAATGTGGGAAAAATAAAAAGACAAATTGATCCCGGAGATGTGAAAAGGCACTACGGCATCCATCCATGTCTCCCGGTTGTGCTTTTCACAGGAAGAATGTCATATCAGAAAGGACCTGACCTGCTGGTAGAAGCTGCGGCTAAAGTTCTGAGAAAAAGGAATGCACAGTTTGTGCTTATAGGCGAAGGAGATATGCGCTCCCAGTGCGAGAATCAGGCTCGGAAGCTCGGCATAGGTAATTCGTGTAATTTCCTTGGATATGCCCCGGATGATACCGTAATAGACTGGTTCAACGCCTGCGACCTAGTGTGTGTGCCCAGCCGGAATGAGCCTTTCGGGATTGTAGTGCTTGAAGCCTGGGACGCTAGAAAACCTGTAGTTGCAAGCGATGCTGTCACCCTTGTGGAGAATTTCAGAACAGGCGTTATTGCCCATAAAGAACCTTCTTCTATAGCATGGGGACTCAATTACGTCCTTGAAGGACTTGGTCGCAACAAGATGGGAGAAAAAGGTTACGATCTCCTAAAAAAGCGGTACAACTGGAAAACTATAGCTAAAAAGACTCTTGAGGTGTATGCAAAAGTTATTGAAAAGCATGAGTCTGCAGCAAGAAAAATCAGCTGAAAACTGCGAAGTAGAGTTAAATAACACTAAAAATTTCGGGCTGCTTAGTAAAGACTTGGAATGCCTGGTTAAATAAAGACTTGAAATGCCTGGTTAAAAACTGGACCCATGATGATCATGATAGAAATCTGTCCAATATCCAGGCTTTTATTAATAAATCTAAGCTTTGATTAATATTTATTTTTTTATTTATCGGTTCGAAAAACATTCTATTTTAACTGGCTTTTGAGCTGGATTCGACTTTGGGTCTGTTTTTATTTTTTATAAATTTCCAAAGGACTTCCGCAATCCTGAAAATTGGAAAGGGAATCCTTTGTTTGCAGGGGAACCGTTTAGATGATATCCTCTTCGTCCCCTTCTTCAAATTCTTTGTAGCTATCGCTTCCTACCATCGCAGCTGAGATGGAATCTATTCCGTCAAGCCATTCTGCAACAATGCCATAAGGAAGGTCAGCCATAACCTCTTCGGGCAGGCTTTTTCCTTTTAGCACCAGTGCACCGCATTGTGCAGTATAGTCAAGGGCAAGTTCAAGGTTGTCCGAGGCTTCAGCCTCAATTGCTGATTTTGTAAGCTCTTCAATGTTGGCTTCCTCATCATAGTCGCCCATAACGTAGGATTCGAAGGCGACAAGAGCCCCCATAAGGGAGGTCTGTACTGATTCGATCATAAGGTCGATATCTTCGGAAATTGGTTCGACCTCGGCTAGCACAATGTCCCGGATCTCAGCCAGGATTTCCAGAGCTTTTTCTCTGGAGAGCATACCTTTATCAAAGCGCGCGGTCACTTTCAGACAGGCAAGTATAACATCATCAACCATATTCACGAATACGGCACTTTCTTTTCCAGCTTCCTCTTCCGATTCTTTTATCTGGAATCCGCTCTCTTTTGCCCGTTCTAGCCAGTTTTCCCAGCGCTTTTGGGTATAAAATTCATAAGGGGGGACCTGGTTTATTTCCTGTTCAGGCACTTATAACACCGCTTCTAACCTTTTTCATTTATTAATAATCGAACTTACTATTACTAAAATGTGTTCGTTTAGATTCACCAGGATAACCTTACCTTTTTCAGGGAGTAGTTGGCTACGCATTTGGAATCAAGACTCTCGAGAACCTCTACGATTTTGCATTTATCGCCTTTTAAAAGCCCTTCTGGGTGGCAGATATCATACACTCCGCACTCTCTCTTTCCGCACTTTGGAGGCTCATACATGATTTTTGCTCCGTCCACTGCCTTTCTTGATTCCATTGTGGTAAGGATAGGAGCCCTGCTGACATCTACGGCAAGTACGCCGCTATCATGCAGGAAGCACTCGTGGATATCCTTGCTTCTGATCCTCTCGATCCTGTACCTGCGTCCAGGCTCAAGGTTAAGGCAGGTGTTCTTCAGCCGGCATTTCTTGCATTCGGGCATTTCACCTTTAAATATGAATTCCAGCCCTTCCCTTGCAAGCCGTGATCCGATAAGTGTTATTTTGGTATCGCTTTCTGTCATAATAACTCATCCGTATGGTTATTCTCTTGCCCCGATTCTCACGGGCATCTGGAAATTATCTGAGATAATTTTAAATTCGACATTGAGTTCTATGAGACAACTCTTTAATTGGGAGTCAGGTGACGGTTTAGTTGGAGATTAAGTGACTACTTTGATGGGAAGTTAATTTGGTACTGGTCGGAAATTAAGAGGTTAGAATTAACCGCATTCCTTCTAACCGGGCTTTATGTTAAATTAATCAGTTTTGAGCCGGTAATCCCTGAATGAGGTTCTAACCTCAAGCTCCAGTACTTTGAACAATAATTATTCTCGGCTTTGACTTGAATAAGAATAACTTTTCAACTTATGACCTTTGTGATCCTTGCGACTTTCTCAGCAGCCGAAAGAGTAAGGCCACTCCCGAGAATTGTATAACGTTCAGGTCGAATACTGTGTGCCTGTAACAGGGCTTCGATTATATATTTATCTTCTATGCCCAGTTCTTCAGCAGTTACAGGAGCTCCTATCTTTTTTAAGGCGTCCCTGATTTCCTGCCAGTTTCCACCATGAAGATACATCATCATAATTGTACCGACCCCACACTGTTCACCGTGAAGTGCGGGTTTTGGAGCTATCCTGTCAAGAGCGTGGCTGAACATGTGCTCTGAGCCTGAAGCAGGTCTGGAAGAGCCTGCTATACTCATTGCAACTCCGTTCGATACAAGAGCCTTTACCACAAGCCTTGCCGAAGTCTCATGCTCGGGTTTGATTGAATCTGCACAGTCTATAATGACTCGAGCAGCCATACGGGAGAGTGCTGCAGCATATTCCCCGAAGTATTCATTCCTTAGCCTGCTTGCAAGTTCCCAGTCAAGTACTGCCGTGTAATTGGAAATTATGTCTCCGCAACCAGCTGCAAGGAGCCGGAAAGGAGCTGCTGAGATAACCTCGGTGTCTGCAATAACAGCAATCGGAGACTGAGCCTGTACAGACGTACTTCTCCCGTTATCCACAATTGAAGCACGGGAGGATGCAATGCCATCATGAGAAGCTGCAGTTGGCACGCTGATAAAAGGAAGCTCAAGCCGGGTCGACGCAAGTTTTGCAAGGTCAATTGACCTGCCGCTTCCAACACCGAGGAGAAAACTAGCCGCTACTTCAAGTGCCTTTTCCATAACCTTCTCAACCTCCTCAGTAGTAGCTTTGCACGTTATAACAGTCTCCGCACTAATTCCTGCAGACTCAAGAATGTTACAGACTCTTTTGCCTACAATATCCCTTGTAGTACTTCCAGTTACTATCAGCGCATTTCCTTTCAGTTTCAGGTCCCTGCAAACATATCCGACTTCCTCAAGCACACCATGCCCGATAAGCACATCTCTGGGAAGCTGCATCCATTTTGCACTGTTTTTGTCGATGGTCATTTCATTCCAGCATCAGTATTCAATCACGATAGATGTTGAATTGGCTCTTATAAGCCCAGTATATATGAAGTCACAGATTTTCGATTATCAGCAGACTACAATATACCGGGCACATAATTTAATATGTTAACTTAATTAACTTAATATGTTACTTTAATGTGTTGTTTTAATATGCTAATTTAATTAACTTCACATGTTACTTTAATATGCTACTTTGATATGTTACTTTAATATGTTATTTTAATATGTTACTTTACTATGCCACTTTAATATGTTACTTTGATATGCTAATTTAATATGTTAACTTAATTCATTTGCCTAATCCATTTACTTCAATTCATTAGTTTAATTTTTTATTAATCCCAGTACAGCATACGTCCAGAGCTGATTGTTCAAGCATCGGCTTATCCCAAAGTTGACTTCGTTTCAGAGCTGGTCAACGCAATTTTTTACTCTAAACATATTTAAGGTCATTTCCATGTTTATATCATTATAATTTATATGTTCACATCGCTATATTTCATATCTACATCATTATATTATAGACTGTAATAGCATATATATTATAAAAATTGTAATATATTGAACATAATCATTGTAACAACGTTATCCTCTGTTGGGGTAAATTCCTCTGGAAAGAAATATCTGTAATTAGAACGAACAACGCGCACTGAAGAGGAGTATTATCTTCTTGATTAAGAAAGTAAGTTCGCCTTATACACAAGTAAGTTATTGATCATTTAGGACATTGTCATTTTGAATGAGTGATAAGATGAGTTTTTCAATAGATACAATATCACAGTTTATTAATACCTATTATCTTGACCCCATACGAGGTGATGAAGGGTATAATATAGTAAATACCTTTACCTGGGCGGTAGTACTGGGCATTTGTATATTCGGGATTTACAGGCTGCTCGAAAAGCTTGAGGTGAAAATCACCCCAAGATTTATCGCATCTCTCCTGCCTTTCGTACTTGCAGGTTCTTCCCTGCGCGTAATTGAGGATTCCCCTGCAGGTATCTTCCATCCACCATTTAGCTACCTTCTAATAACCCCCAATATTTACTTTTTGGTTTTTGCGATAACCGTAGGCTGCTTATGGATTTCTATCCGGCTGCAGAAAGCAGGACTGATAAAGGATTTTCATATAGTCTTCGCAGGTTTCGGACTCGCATGGTTTTCCGTAAATCTCATTACCCTCCTGTATTTTGAGAATGTGGTAGCCTCTTACGTTCCTTTATTTGTGCTCGGAGCAGGAATAGGGCTGACCTTTACCTTCTACCTGATTGCTTACCATTTCAAATCCTCGATATTTACCGATCCCCTGAACCTTTCAATCCTGCTGGCTCATTTAATGGATGCTTCTTCAACCTATGTAGGAGTGGATAAACTCGGATACTTTGAGAAGCATGTTGTGCCTGCTTATCTTATCGACCTGACAGGCACCGCATTGGTTATGTATCCATTGAAGCTTATTATCTTCATAGGGGTTCTTTACGTACTTGACACTCAGTTTGAGGATGACGAACGTTCCTTGAACCTGAAAGTGCTAATTAAACTGGTCATCTTGATTCTTGGGCTTTCCCCCGCAACCCGGAACACGGTCCGGATGATGCTGGGAATCTGAGAATGCCTGGGGCCGTGACAATAACTGCTAATAGGCAGGCTTACATATCTGACCGGGATTAAACAGGCTGAAAACTACTGGTGGGGATAGGTATGGAAATAGAAGATTATGATTCAGAGGAAAGAAAAACAGGTGAGCAGACAAAAACTCCTCAAGGAAAGATAGAACGGGAATATGCTGCAGAGGAAAAAGCCTTTCTTCCAGGGAGCGTAACCGCAGAAACCTGGCGCGATGACCGAAGAAATCCAAAAAAGGGATTTATAGGATACGTGCACTTTATCTGGCCTTATGCGGCAATCATGGCCATTGTGTTCTTCGGGGCTCTGGTTACAGGTTATATCTCAGCTGCAAATTTCCCTACTATGGCCGATGCCCTCAGGGAAAGTTTCAGTTCCCGTTTCGAGTCACTTCTGACAATGGACCCTTTTTCCATAATGTTTGCGATCTTTCTTAACAATGCCTTTGTAAGCCTGCTTTTCCTGGTACTCGGGCTGGCTCTGGGAGTTCTTCCAGTGATGTTTATTGCCTTCAATGGATATCTTGTGGGAGTAATAGCCTATCTGGCAGCCCAGGAAAGAGGCACGCTTTTTATTTTACTCGCCCTTCTCCCGCATGGAATACTGGAACTGCCTATGGTCTTCCTGGCTGCGGGCATAGGGCTCCGACTCGGATACCAGGTATTCTCTGCCCTTATAGGCAAGCCTACACAAATCAAAAAGGAGTTTAAAGAAGGGCTCATATTTTATTTCCGCTGGATTCTGCCTCTTCTTTTTGTTGCAGCCGTAATTGAAACCTTCATTACGCCTCTTATCCTGAGTTTCATTTAAGAAAGCATCGAAAACTGAGAAAAACTGAAATCCCGAAACCCCAGAAAAGGTTCAAATATCTTCTCCACCCTATACTCATCGGTTTAAATCTTCATATCCATACCATTTCTTGTTTATCTTTTTTCGACTTGATTCTCATCATATAAATGATTACTTATATTAGAAAGGGTTTTAATAGGTAAAGCCGTTAATGGGGGAAACCTATCAGAATCTCTATTTCATAATACGTGGCAAATAATTCCAGATTTACATTACAAAAAGCTCAAATCGAGCAGCAGGTTTGAGAAGCCATACTTATCACCTTTCATTGAAAGGAATTATTTCCAAAGCCAAGGAACATCATATATGATTGACAGGAAAGAAATTAAGGAAATCGTTGAAGGCTACTATGCTCACGCTGATAAGATAAAAATAGGAACAATAGCCTCTCATTCAGGACTCGATATCTGTGATGGTGCAGTTGAGGAGGAATTCAGGACTCTTGCTGTCTGCCAGGCTGGCAGGGAAAAAACATACAGTGAGTACTTCAAGGCGCAGAGAGACCCTTACGGAAAAGTAAAGCGGGGGATTGTCGACGAGACCATTGTTTTCAAAAAGTATAACGAGATTCTCCTGCCCGAAAACCAGCAAAAACTGGTTAATGAAAATGTGCTTTTTATCCCTAACCGTTCCTTTACCTCCTACTGCAGTATAGATGATATAGAAGAAGATTTCAGAGTGCCTCTTGTAGGAAGCCGGAATCTACTTCGGAGCGAGGAACGCAGTGAGCAGCAGAGTTATTATTGGATTCTGGAAAAAGCTGGTCTTCCTTTCCCGGAAAAAATAGAGTCTCCTGAGGATATCAACGAACTTGTAATGGTCAAGCTTCCACACGCAGTAAAAAAGCTCGAAAGGGGATTCTTTACAGCCTCGAGTTACAGGGAATACCTGGAAAAATCCGAAGCTCTCATGAAACAGGGAGTTATTACAAAGGAAGCCCTTGAGAAGGCAAGAATAGAGCGTTATATCATAGGGCCTGTATTCAATCTTGATATGTTTTACTCCCCGATCGAACCGAAGATGAGCAAGCTGGAACTTCTTGGAATTGACTGGCGCTTTGAGACCAGCCTTGACGGGCACGTAAGGCTTCCTGCCCCGCAGCAAATGACTCTGGCCGAACACCAGCTCACTCCCGAATACACGATTTGCGGGCATAACTCCGCAACCCTGCGCGAGTCTCTGCTTGAGAAAGTATTCGAAATGGGGGAGAAATACGTAAAAGCTACACAGGAACACTATGCTCCTGGAATTATAGGTCCTTTCTGCCTGCAAACCTGTGTGGATAAGGATCTTAATTTCTATATTTATGATGTCGCCCCAAGAGTAGGCGGCGGGACCAATGTACATATGTCGGTAGGGCATTCTTACGGTAACTCTCTCTGGAGAAGACCTATGAGCACAGGGAGAAGGCTAGCCTTTGAGATCAGGCGCGCCCTGGAAATGGAGAAACTTGACGCTATCGTCACATAAATTTATTAAGGCTTTCCGGCATTAGTAATATGATTTATGCAGGATACCGTAAACTTTAAAATATCACCTTAATCTGCAAGCTTTAGACTGCGAGAGAATAATTAATGGCAGACCTGTTCGGGATCTCCATTTTCAGGGGTTCAGAACATGGATTGGGCCGGGAAAACATTCCGGCCTGAGAATCTCGCTTTAATTTACATAAGTTTAAATTACAGATCAAGTGAGCTCAGGATTGGAATCCTTAGACTTACCGGAAAAGGGAATTCAAAGCTTTTATTGTACAGGTTCAGGATAAAGACCCATCTTATATCGTATCACTTCATTTTACTGGAGGAAATTACAACTTGAGTCAGCCTTGTGTTAATATCGGCATGGTAGGCCATGTCGACCATGGAAAAACTACACTTGTTAGAGCCTTATCAGGCTTCTGGACAGATACACATAGTGAGGAAGTAAAACGAGGGATTTCTATTAGACTGGGGTATGCAGACTCCTCGTTCATGAGATGTCCCAAATGCCCTTCTCCCCAGTGTTACACCGTTGAAGAGACCTGCCCTAACTGCGGAGAGAAGACGGAAGAGCACAGGACTGTGTCCTTTGTAGACGCCCCGGGTCACGAAACCCTGATGGCTACTATGCTTTCAGGTGCCGCAATTATGGACGGGGCAGTCCTGGTAATTGCCGCAAATGAAGACTGCCCTCAGCCCCAGACAAAAGAACACCTTATGGCACTGGACATAATAGGGATCAAAAATATTGTAATTGTACAAAATAAGATTGACCTTGTGCCCAGAGAGCGCATTATCGAAAATTATCAACAGATAAAAAAGTTTGTTAAAGGCACGGTCGCGGAAAACGCACCTATAATCCCGATTTCAGCTCAGCAGAATATCAATATAGATATCCTTATTGATGCTTTAGAGACCGAGATTCCTACCCCTGTCCACAAAATTGACAAACCTGCCAGCATGCTGATTGCGCGTTCTTTTGATGTTAACAAACCAGGAGCTTCAATCGACGAGATCCAGGGAGGAGTTATTGGAGGCACTTTGACCGAAGGAATCCTTCACCCCGGAGACGAGCTGGAAATAAGGCCCGGAATTAAGGTTACCACCGAAGGCACTACAAGATGGATTCCGATTATGACAACGGTTTCGTCAATCTTTGCAGGCACTACAATGGTAGAAGAAGCAACTCCAGGAGGTCTTCTGGCTGTAGGAACATATCTTGACCCCACACTGACAAAAGGTGACTCTTTAACAGGACAGATCGCTGGCACACCCGGCACCCTTCCTGATACCAGGCACCAGTTCGTTATGGAATTACACCTGCTCGATAGGGTAGTGGGAGTTACAAGGGAAGAAAAAATCAACGAGATCAAGACCAGTGAGCCCCTCATGCTTAACATAGGAACTGCAACCACAGTAGGAGTGGTTACAAGCGCACGGAAAAACGAAGCGCAGGTAGCCCTTAAGCGTCCGGTTAGCGCAGCCATCGGGTCAAGGGTTGCTATCAGCAGGAGAATCGACTCCCGCTGGCGGCTCATCGGAGTAGGGGTAATTAAGAGTTGAAAGTGATAATCGATACTAACGGATTCATGATCCCGGTTCAGTTCGGAGTGGACATCTTCGAAGAACTAAAAAGACTGGGATTTGACGAATTTTTTGTGCCTGAGGCTGTAGTATTCGAAATAGAAAAACTCATAAAACGGGAAAGAGGTTCGAACAGAGCAGCTGCAAAAGTCGCCAGATCCATGATGGACAGGTGCAAGCGTATAACTGCTGCTACAGGGCCTGCGGATGATGTAATTCTCAGGCTGGCAAAAGAAATGGGAGCAGCTGTTCTGACAAACGATATAGGGTTAAAGCGCAGGCTTGCTGAAGAAGGAATCCAGACTATTTCCCTGCGCCAGAAAAACAAGCTGGACTTTGTCTGAAAGGCCATATTAGTTTACAGGGCAGCATTGAATTGATTTTATTACGGGTGATTAGCAGATGTATAAAATGATGAAACTCGTTGATACGGTCCGTATCCCCCCTACCTTATTAGGAGAAGAGGTGGCGCCTACTGTTAAAAACGCGTTAAGAGAAAAACTGGAGGGACAGGTTGACAAAAAACTTGGCTCTCTCGTCGCGATTCACAAAATTGTCGAGATAGGGGAAGGGCACATCCTCGTAGGAGACGGGGCAGTATATTATGACGTAACATTCGAGGCAATAATGTTTGTGCCTGAACTCCAGGAGATTATTGAAGGTGAGGTTGTTGAAGCCGTTGGTTTCGGAGTTTTCGTAGGTATTGGACCAATGGATGGACTGCTCCACGTCAGCCAGATTACGGATGACTTCATTTCATACGACGCCAAGAACGCAAGACTCGTGACAAGGAACGGGGGCAAGTCCATTGCCGAAGGTGATCATGTAAGAGCCAGAATTGTCGCGGTAAGTATAAACGAGCGGGAACCAAAAGAGAGTAAAATCGGGCTTACGATGCGTCAAACTGCTTTAGGAAAACTTCAATGGCTAGAAGAAGCCCGTAAAAGAAAGCAGCCAAGTGAAGCTGCTCCTGAGGGGACTGCCTGAAAAGGGAGAGGATTTATAATGGCAGAAAAAGTGTGTCGACACTGCATGAGAGTCCTGGAAGGGCAAACCTGCGTAGTCTGTGGGACTTCGGACCTTGCAGAGGAATGGAGTGGGCTTGTAATTATCCTGGACGCTGAACGCTCGGAAATAGCAAAAAAGCTTGGAGTTGACATACCAGATAAATTTGCTCTGAAGGTGCGCTGATTTGAGTGTTCATATCGAGCTTCCAAGAGAACTTCGCCCACTTATGAAAAAGCCCCTGGGTACGCTTTACAGGGGTAAAGGAAGGGACACTATAGACAAATTTGCAGGAGAGCTTGGAAGCCCCACAAAACTTATATCCGTAGGGGATGTTACTACCTTCCACCTGCTTGAAGCCGGAATTATCCCTGATATCTGTATTGTGGACAACCGCACCAAAAGGAAACCAGTTTCCAGTGATATGTCAGCCCGGAACATGGACAAAGTTTACGACGAAATGTCTGTGGACAATCCTGCAGGAATAATTACCGACGAGTTGATTAAAACCCTCTGTGAAGCTTTTGCTTCGGAAAAGCCTCTGAGGATCTTTGTAAGGGGAGAAGAGGACCTGGCAACCCTTCCTGTAATCCTTTTGGCTCCTCTTGGCGCTGTGGTTCTTTACGGTCAGCCTGATGAGGGCGTGGTCTTTGTAAAAGTCACTGAGGAGAAAAAAAGGGAGATAAGAACTCTCTTTGAGAAACTCATCAGCAAAAATCAGAATTACGAATTGGATAAAATACGGAGAATTTTAGATGGACATAAGAATTCTTAAAGACAAGAATAATGCACTTTTAAATCGAAGGGAACTGGATTTCGTTGTGAAATATGAAGGTTCGACTCCTTCCAGAAGTGACATCAAGAATAAACTCGCTGCAATGCTGAACGCCCCTGCTGAACTGCTGGTAATCCAGAGAATCAAAACCGAATATGGTATGCAGGAAAGCAAGGGCTATGCCAAACTCTATGAAGATGCCGACCGCATGAAACAGGTAGAACTGGACTACGTCCTGAAGAGAAATGCTGTCCCGGGAACGGAGACTGAGGGAGAAGAGGCTTAAGCGAGGTGCATATACATGGCAGTAAAAGATTACTATAAAGTCCAGGGCGACTCCGTGACCAGAATAAAACAGTTCTGCCCCAGGTGCGGACCAGGTACATTCCTCGCAGACCACAAAAACCGCCTCGCCTGCGGAAAATGTGGATATACCGAATTCAAGAAATAACCTGATTCCAGAATAATTTGACTCTTTTTCAACTCGAACCACAGGAAACTTCCTGTGGTTTTTTTCACTCGTCCGAGTTCCGCTTCCCGAGTTCCACTTCGGGATCACAGAAAATCAAAGATTTTCTAGGAGTTGCACTGCAAGTGCAACAGCACGGTAAGGAGAAGTAACCGGATCCAGGAGAAGTAACCGGATTCCAAGAAAAACTTTACAGTTGTTTTTCAAATAATATATAAAACAGTTCTTCAACCAAAGTACTTTATCAGTTCCTGACAGATGTAACCGATAAATTTTTGAAACGCAGAGTTATCGCTTCAGTGAAGCTCCAGATTTTTTAATAAATTTTTCTAATTACTCATATTTAGATTCTGAGCTACTGATTCTAAGCTATTATTACTATCCTTTTATATTGATCATTACTGTAATTAATTATAAAGCCTGCAATATATAAATAGTCTTAATGCACTCTGAGATGTATCTATGGATGATCCAGACACTTTAGACAATGAAGAATATCAGCCTGATCTTCAAGAAAAATATGAGAAGTCAAGAAGAAAAAACAACAGTGCATTGAGACATAAAGAAGATCCCCCAGAATCACTGTATAACAAGGGCCTTGAATATCAACAACAAGAAGGTCATAATAAAGCTATACAGTACTTTTCCAGTGCGATTGAGATTTCCAAGGATTTGATACAAAAAATTGATCTCGATCCAAACTGCGCTTATTACTATAAATTAATAGGCAATTGTTATTATTCGCTCAGAAATTATGAAGAAGCCATAAAGTATTACGAAGAAGCCTTAAAGTATTACGAAAAAGGTTTGATAATAAAATCTGAGTATGCAGAGATACATTATGATAAAGGTGTTGTTTTTGCGGCTCAGGGGAAATACAAAGCATCTATCGAGTGCTATGAAACAGCTCTCCGATATAATCGAAATTGTTATCTGGCGCATAATAACAGGAGTTATATGCTTTATATCCTGGAAAGATACCAGGAAGCACTGGAAGCCTGTAACCAATGCCTGACAATTCATGATAATTATAAGTATGCACTAGTAACAAAGGCATTATTCTTCTGCGACTTGGATATTACAGGGAAGCTATAGAGGTGCTGAACAATACTGTAAAATTATATCCAACTTTTGATGAAGCCTGGTATCAGAAGGGCAGTATCCATTATTTCCTTGAAGAGTTTGAAGAGGCACTGAAAGCTTTTGAGAAGGTAATAAAGCTTAATAAAAATTTTGTAGTTGAATCCTGGGGATACAAAGGAGTTATATTTGCAAAGCTTAATGATAAGAAGAAAGCAGAGGAAGCTTTCTCTAACGGTGAGAAGACTGTTAATGAGTACATCAGGGATATTAAGAAAATTAATAAAACTAGTAATAAAATTGCTGATGAATACTATAGAAGTATGAAAAAGAAATATGAAAAATGCCGCACACGTTTATCGATTCGTAGATGTTATGCATTATATCTATTTGACGAATATGAAGAAGTATTAGAGGCACTGAAACCAATTATAGAAAAGATACGGAGGCCAATTAATAAGAATATTACTACTGATAGAAACTGCATTATATTATTAAAATTAGAAAAAATAGTTTTTGAGAGATTGGTTAAACACGATGAGATTGAAGAAAACCTGAGTGAGACTTTATTGTACTTGGATAAGTATTTATCGAACCAGAGTGAAAAACTCAATAAGTCAAAAATCTATTACGTGAAAGGTCGTATTTATGGGACACAGGTACATTACAGAGATTCTGTGAAGTGTTTTAAGAAAGCCCTTAAAGAAAATCCAGCTCATTTCAGCTCGATGAATGAACTTGGAATTACTCTTCTTAAGTGTGGAAAACCCTACCAGGCTCTCGATGCATTCGAAGACGCTATACGAAATAATCCTAACTATTACGAAGCCTGGATAAACAAAGCTCTCGTTCTTAGAGGCCTTTTAAAGTATAAAGAATCTGAATATTGTTTTAATGAAGCAAAAAAAATTCTCAGGGCTGCTCTTGACCTGAACAAAAATTATTCAGTCGCAAATTATTATATGGGGTTCATTCATTACGAGCATCAGGAGTATAAAGAAGCAATAGAATGTTTTGAGAAAGCATCTAGAAGTAAAGACTATTATGAGGACGCAGAAACAAATAAAGGTCTTTCTCTTTTATCCCTTAAAAGATATGATGAAGCGATATACGTATTTGATCAGATAATTGATACGAAAAGAAACAACAAAGAAGTAAAAGTTAACTCGTTAAACAATAAAGGGATTGTACTATTATACCATGGAAAATGGAAAGTCGCCCATGGACTATTTAAAAAAGCTGCCGAAATAGACAGTTTTAATGCAGAAGCTAAGAATAATCTGGGTCTTATTAAATGCTATCAAGGAAAATATGAAGATTCATTAAAGTGTTTTAACGAAGCCATAAAAGTTGGAAGCAAAAACGATCAACCCCTGGGGAACATATGGTATAATAAAGGTCTCACTTTGTTTAAAATGGAAAAAAATAAAGATTCGGAAGAAGCTTTTGATAAGTCCATACGTATAAACCCTGAATATACTTCTGCAAGAAAAAGCAAAGGTATTGTTTTATGCAAACAGGGCAGGTTTGAAGAAGCTTTACAGGTATTTAAAGAAGCCTCACTTATCAGACCAGACGAAGATGAGATACACGTACTTCGAGCCCGTACTTTACTGAAATTAGGTGATATTCAAAAAGCAGAACAGGAAATAAATAAGGTCTTTAAAAATCCTGATTCCCTCCTGAGACCAAGAAGTATTCAAGAAGCAGATGGAGAAATAGAAAAGGTGTTCAGAGATCCCTTGATGTCCCCATGCAAAAAAAGTGACGCATGCAGTTTAAAAGGGCAGATCGAAGTTGAGAAGTTAAATTATGATAATGCGATTGCATTCTTTGAAAAAGCAATTTATTTTAATCCCCCAGATTTGTCCTTGTCAGTATGGAAAGCATATGCAAGATATCTTAGGACTGAGTTTTCTATTAGTAAAAAACAGGACAAAAACCAGGAGCAAAATTCTGAAAAAACAGATTCTATCAATAAAAAATATCAGGAAGAAATAATTTCTATTATAAGAGATCTGGAAAAAGTTTCAATTGAATTTGGTAAAAAGAAAAAGAGTATTAGTTCATCTATTATGGAACCTATTATGGAACTTGAACATGAGAAAGTAAATGAGGAAAGACTGACTGAAGAATATATGTATTATCTTACTGGTTATCTTTATTATAAAATAAATGACTTCTATTCCGCACTCGGCAAACTTGAAAAATGTGTAAGCCTGAAATCCAAAAAAAACTCATATCGACCTCCAAAAGGTATAGGTGAGCTAAACACTGTAGCTGAGCCAGGTGAGCTAAACACTGTAGCTGAGCCTGCAAAAAAATTGATAAATAATATCTGGAATTACCAGATCCGACCACCTTTCGGGAAATGGTGGCTATACTCCAACCGATAGGAAGATAAAAAGAAAGGCTTTTGGAGCGACCTCTATTTTAATTTTCATCGCATTATTTCCTGAGTTCACTTGTAATTTAGTGTTAATTTTAATCAATTTCTTAATCTCTTCTTCACCAGTTTCGTTGTTAATCTCGTTCCTACCAGTCTCACTGAAAAATCTAATGGTGGGTATAAAAGGTCTTATTCCTACACTCTTCAATACCATAGAAGGTAGTATACAGTATATTATTCTTACATGCCTGCTTCTTATACTACTTTTTCCCTCCATAGAGCATATAAAAGGTAAAGACCTTGAAATTAAACTCAAAAACTCTCCTGCTCCTTTCATTAATTTTTGTCCATTGACTCCCAATTTGAGGCTGGAAAAACCATCTGCAGTGGGGTTTGCTACCTTAAGGCAGATTAAAAAGAGACCGAAGCCTCTGGAAATTCATGAAATCCGGGATCAAACTTCGTTAGATGTCAGGTAATCAAGCTTATCCTAAAACTAGTTTTAAACTAGTTTTATCCTCCAGTCAATTAGAGTTTTAAGACTATTTTCCATGAAGAGAAACTCACTGTTGATTTTAAATTAGGCATTCGGAGAAGTAGTTTTGAGTTCCGGGATAAGCTCATTAACAAATCAGTAACTATCTTCTGCGTCCGTATTTATAATAGGCATAGTATATAATTAAATGAAATTTTAATTAAACAAATTTTACTCAAAGACTCCGAGGGCCTATGAATTCTCTTTATGCCAAAGCTTGGTACAGTAAAGCCCTTGCTCTTTTGAACCTGAAAAATCAGATCGGGTCAGAGAAAAATTTTGAAAGGGCACTTGAGGCTTTCGATGACGTACTTGAAGTAAACCCTGATGATAGTATTGCCTGGCAATACAGGGGAAATATACTTCGTTACCTGGACCGACCGGAAGAAGCTCTGCAGGCTTTTGACAAAGCTCTTTGTTTTGACCCGGATAATATACCTGCCCGTTACCAAAAGGGGCTTACTTTCGGGTACCTTAATATGCCTGAAAAGGCACTTGAGGCTTTTGAAGGCGTGCTTAAAAGAGATGATCAGCACGCAGGAGCGCTGTACTACAGCGGGCTTGCTTTAAAACAGCTCTCAAGAAACGAAGAAGCTCTTGAGGCTTTTACAAGAGCTGCCGAGCTTAATCCCGAGAACCTCAAAGCCTGGTATTATCGAGGTGTAGCCCTATCTACACTCGGTAGGAATGAAGAGTCACTTGAAGCCTACGGAAAAACACTTATGCTGGAACCTTCGCATTCGGGGGCATGGGAAGGTGAGGCAAAATCATACCTTGCCCTGGGGAGAAGAAGAGAAGCTTTGAGAGCGTGTGAAAAGGCTCTCGAACTCGAACCTGCATCTGCTGCTGCCTGGGAAATCCAGGGGAGAATTCTCGAAGGTATGGGAAGGAAGGAGGAAGCTCTCTCAGCTTTCGAAAAAAGCCTTATAATTGAGCCCAATAACGCAAAAAACAGGCTTGAGAGAGGCAGGCTTCTAGGAAGGCTGGGAAGGTGCCGGGAGGCACTTGGGGCATTTGAGAGTGCACTTGAGCTGGATAACTCTCTCATAGAAGCGAAAATTGGCAAAGGAAAAGCCCTGCTGGCTCTTGGCAGATACAAGGAATCCCTTGACGCTTTCGAGAAAACTCTTGAAGTCGATCCTTCGAACCCTGAGGGATGGGGAGGAGCAGGCAACTGTTTACTGGCTCTGGGCAGGCTTTACGAAGCTCTGCAGGCTTATGAAAAAGCCCTTTCATCAGGAGCTGAAAATAGCGGAATTTTTAGTGGTCTTGGAGAGATATATTATAAGCTTGAAGAATATTCCAGCGCTCTCGCATGTTTTGAGAAAGCTCTCAAGCTTGATCCTGAGAACCTTTTTGCGTGGAATGGAAAGGGAAACGCACTCTGTAAACTTGGGAAATACAGGGAAGCTCTGGAAGCTTATGAAACGCTCCTCGAGCTTGACTACGAAAGCTTGCCGGCACGCTATAACCGGGGGGTTGCCCTTTCCCATCTTAAACATAAGGAAAACGACTCTGAAGAAATTCTTGAGAGTCAGCTCCATAAAGCCTTTAAAAAGTACCTGGAACTGTCAGGGGAATTTCCTAAAGGAGAAATTGGAAATGAAAACTGGAAATATCGGGGATTTGCTTTTGCCGAGCTTGGAGAGTATAATGAAGCTCTCAAAGCTTTTGACAATGCTACGAATTCTAAAAATTCTTTTCCGCAGATCTGGAAAGGAGTTACTCTCATATGCCTGAAAAAATATGATGAAGCCCTGGAAGCCCTGGAAAACGCAGAAGAAGCTATTTATGCAGCCCCACGGATAGGAAAATCTACTAATAATGATGACAACAAAGTTCCCGGTGTTCTAAATCTTCCTGGAAGTAAATCCAGGCTGGTAATTCTTAAGACTGCAAAAGGGCTTGCTCTGGATTCCCTTGGCAGGTATAAAGATGCATTAAATGCTTTCGAAAGCGCAAGGAAGCTTGCTGAAGACGAAAAAATTGCATGTTCTGAAGAAGGTCTTGTTTTTGCGCATTGTGGAGAATGGGAAAAAGCCCTGAGAGTTTTTGATAAAATCCTTACCTTCGATCCTCAAAATACCCAGGCTTCGGTTATGAAAGCTTTTGCCCTCATAAGGCTGCAGGAGTTTGAAAAAGCTGTTGCAGTTCTCGAAAAGATAATGACAGAAGACACAAGCTCGGATTTACCTGCCTGCCTGCTGGGCTTTGCCTGCTTCAGGCTGGAAGATTTTGAAAGAGCCCTTGAAGCTTACAGGAAAGCAACCATTGCAAACCCGAAAAACTTCCACGCCAGAAACGGGCTTGCAGAGCTTTACTTCAGGTTGGGGAATAGCAGAGGCGCACTAAAAGAGCTTGAAGCCTCGATTTCGGAAGCTCCTGAGAATGCATTCTCAAGAAACCTGAAAGGGAGAGTGGAACTTGAGGAACAGGCCTATGAGGAAGCGCTTGAATCTTTCAGGCGGGCTCTTGCCCTGGATACAGAAGACCGGAGGTTGCTGCTCTGGGACGCATACGCGAGGTATATGTATGCTGAGGCTTCTCTTGAGGAAAATAGTGCGCGTTTCAGATACATGCTCCTTGCAGCTGCGGGAAAGCTTGAAAAAGGAGCAATCTGGCAGAGACCCGAAGATAATGAGCTGAAAGCTTATGCATTTTACTTCCTTGGCTTTTTTTACTACCGGGCACACTACTACCAGAAAGCTGTAGAGAGGCTTGACGAATGTCTGCGACAGGAAGCTCCAGCTGAGGTGAGAAAGCCTGCAGCCCTGCTCCTTAAAAATATTCGTACCGGCCCTCTGAAACCTACCTGGTGGGAATGGTGGCTTTATGCAAAAACAAACAGCCTGCTTAAAAAGCTGGGTTTTGGTCTCATTTTCCTTTTTATAGCCAGCCTTCTGCTGTCCCATCCGGCAGCCTCAACCCTTCCAATTATCTCCTGGCCCGCTTCATATGTAAATTACATTTTTTCGCTCACAGGTTATATCTCCTGGCAGATTTACAGCATAGAGTACATAATCTTTATCCTGTTTCTGGTTTCTATTCTGCTTCTGCCCGGACTCAGACAGGGCAGACCAGAAGAACCTGAACTCGAAACTCTTACTCCTCCGCCTCCGAATCTTGATATTCCCACATCCATACTTGAGGAGTTTGGTGAAAGACTTGAGAAAAACCTGTTCTCTCCTGAACCAATGGAAGAAAGCGTGCGGAAACTCGGAAACATTTGATGCCCTGAGAAAGAAAAATTTGAAAGACAGGTAGATGTCCCGGAAAAGCAAATGTATATAAACTTTCTTCTGTATTATCGGAGGCAGTGACAGCAAAAAGGACTGGAAGGAGACCGTAACCCTTGAAAAACACGTTCATCCTTGGAATCGAAGGCACTGCATGGAACCTCAGTGCCGCAATCGTGACCGAGACCGAGATTATTGCCGAAGTCACAGAGACCTACAAACCAGAAACCGGAGGGATCCACCCCAGGGAAGCCGCTCAGCACCATGCAAAGTACGCAGCCAGCGTTATAAAAAGACTACTTGCTGAGGCAAAAAAAAAAGGAGTCCAGCCTTCCGAGATTGACGGAATAGCTTTTTCCCAGGGTCCAGGGCTTGGACCGTGCCTGAGAACGGTCGCAACGGCAGCCAGAATGCTTTCAATATCCCTGGGTGTGCCCCTTATAGGAGTCAACCACTGCATCGCCCATATCGAAGTCGGCATCTGGAGAACACCTGCAAAAGACCCTGTTGTGCTTTACGTAAGTGGAGCCAATTCTCAGGTTATCTCCTACATGGGGGGTCGGTACAGAATCTTTGGGGAAACCTTAGATATAGGGCTTGGAAATGCCCTTGATAAATTTGCACGGAGAGCTGGCTTGCCACATCCCGGCGGGCCAAAGATCGAGGCATATGCAAAGAACGCAACCAGGTATATCCCGCTCCCCTATGTGATAAAAGGCATGGATCTTTCCTTTTCCGGGCTTTCCACGGCAGCTAGCGAAGCCTTGAAAAAAGCATCTCTTGAAGATGTCTGCTACTCTTACCAGGAAACAGCTTTTGCAATGGTCGTTGAGGTTGCAGAGCGAGCCCTTGCCCATACTGGAAAAAAGGAGATTCTGCTGGCAGGAGGAGTTGGGGCAAATGCAAGGCTTCGGGAGATGCTAAACCAGATGTGCGAAGCCAGAGGCGCAAAGTTCTATGTACCCGAGAAGCGTTTCATGGGCGATAACGGGACAATGATAGCATATACCGGGCTCCTGATGTACAAATCGGGCATCACTCTGTCCCTTGAAGAGTCACGCGTAAACCCTAATTTCCGGACTGATGATGTGAGAGTAACGTGGATAAAGGAAGAAGAGATGAAAAAGGTCCCTGAGATCTCCCCTGAAACCTCACTAAAGATCGGGGAAATGCTGGATAACGGAGCCGAAGCTGTTGTTTACCTGGAAGAGGGATATGAAGGGAAGCAGGTACTTGTTAAGGAAAGAATTCCGAAGGCTTACAGGTATAAAGAGATCGATGAAAGAATCAGAACCGAAAGAAACCGGACAGAAGCCCGCTTGATATCTGAAGCCAGGCGCAATGGAGTTCCTACTCCGATTATCTATGACGTGGAAGATTTCAAGCTCAAGATGCAGTACATTGATGGAGTTCCCATAAAATATCTGATCACTCCTGAGCTTTCAGAAAAGTTGGGAAAACTTGTGGGAAAACTACATAGTGCAGGTATAGTACACGGGGATCTTACAACCTCAAATCTCCTGCTTGCGGGCGAAAGGCTTTATCTCCTTGACTTCGGGCTTGCATATTTCGATAATGGCCTCGAGGCAAGAGGGGTAGATGTCCATGTGCTTTTCCAGACTTTTGAGAGTACCCACCACAACCACCGTGCCCTTACCGAAGCTTTCAAAAAAGGATACCAGAGCACTTTTATAGATTCAGAAGATGTACTCAAGCGTGTTGAAGAGATAAAAAAGAGGGCTCGTTATGCATAAGGTCGTGTTTGTTACAGAAAATGAAGGCAAGTTTGCCGAGGTAAGGGACATCCTAAAACCTTTCGGGATTGAAGTAATCCAGGATAAAAACGGCTACCCTGAACTTCAGGAGGATGAGCTTGAGCCCATAGCAGCCTATGGTGCGCAGTACGTTGCAAATAAACTGAAAATGCCTGTAATGGTAGATGATTCCGGAATATTCATAAAAGCCTTAAACGGCTTTCCAGGCCCTTACTCTCGTTTTGTAGAGGATAGGCTTGGGAACCCGAAAGTGCTCAAGCTCATGGAAGGGGAAACCGACAGGACAGCTTATTTCAAAACTGTTATCGGGTATTGCGAACCCGGAAAAGAGCCTCTTGTTTTCCCTGGTGTAGTTGAAGGGAAAATCGCTTATGAGGAAAGAGGCACAGGCGGTTTTGGATACGACCCTATTTTCGAGTATCAGGGCATAACTTTCGGGGAACTCGGAGACGCCGAAAAGAATAAGGTTTCCCACCGCCGCAGGGCTATTGACAGCTTTCTGGAATGGTTTAAGGGTAAACTTGAAAATCCTGAAAATAAGAATTGACAGTAAGTTTTGATCGTAAAACTGGACAGCAACCTTTGACAGTTTATCTTATGCAAAACCTGACAGTAAGAACTGAGCACAGAGCATAGTAGACTATAACTTTAGAAAGTATTACGGAAAGGATTGTTATATAAAATCCTTCCTCTTTTTCTTGCGCTTTTTCATTCTTTCAGTCTATTTTTAATTAACCCAAGTGCCATATTGAGCTGATTAAGACCCAATTTCAGGGCAATAGTGATAACCTCGTTATTCGAAATGTCTTTGAACTCTCTCTTGATTGCAAATAAATCCATTATACACTGCTGATCCAGAATTAGCGGCCCTTCAAGCAGGTCTTTTGACGTCTTCACAGACGGTTCTTTTGAATCAGGCTCTAGCTTTTGAGCTTTAAACTCAACTTTCCTTGGTCTTGTCTCCATCCCATTTTCCGGCTTTTCGGCAGCTCCTGCGCCTTCAAATTCCTCTGGCGTCTGCCCGTAAAGGCATTCCATTTGCTGGAGGCAATGAGTCAGGCAAACGCTCCTTATAAATTCTTCAACTTCCATACCACTTATGCCGGCATACTTCTTTATTTCGGCAAGCTCCTCCTCTGAAAAAGGTATACAGAGCAGGTTTTCATCGCACTGTTCTTCTATCCCAAACCCTCCATATATTTCCATTATTTCCTGGTCTTCTGGCTTCTTACTTTAATCCGACTTCTATTTTACCTTTCCTTCAACTTGATTTTTTGCTTTATCCGTGAGTTATTTTTTGTATTTCCTTCAGTAACTTCTTATTTTATCCTTCAATTATCTATTCTTTATATCTTCTATTGTTATGTTTTAATCTGTTCTTATCCTTCAAGTTTTCCTTTTACCCTCGATTGTCAGAGAGAATCCATCAATCAAAGGCTACCCGTTAAAAGGTAAAGTAAAATTTTTTATTATGTATAGCGTGTTATCTTATATGAGGAGTCTTACTTCAGATACCACGGCTGCAGATACTATCCCGATGAAATTAGTCTTATATCTCGGACTGCTTGCGGCAGTGCTAGTTCTGCTAATCCAGTCCTGGAACACCGCTAATCCTGTTCTGGAAGAAGCACAAATTAAAGCCCAGGTTGAAGCCGCTTCCCTGGCCATCCTTTCGATTCAGGAGGGGTATGCCCGGAACTCTGCTGAGAGTCACAGTCCTGAGGGAACAATGTGTACCCTCAAGTTTACACTTCCAGCTTCAGTCAGGTACATCAGCTTTGGAGTGGATCCTGACCCCGATTGTAATGGGCAGCTGAGTGACTCGGAATGGATTCCTGAAAACAACACTATTATTTACCAGTATAAAAATGGGGTTAAAAAAAGATTATTTCTTGAAGGAAAACCGGTGAATTTTATAAAAGGCGAAAAAGACTCCCAGGGGAACTGGATGCTTTCGGGAAACCATAAAAGCACCCAGATACCGTTAACCCATGAAAAAACGGGAGTAGTAATCGAGTCCCCAGTTTCAGGAGAGTTCCTCTTCGAACTGGTCACGCAGAATGGAATAAGGTATACCATGTCTCATTTTTAAAGGGCATCAGGAAGTCAGAAACAATAAACCAGAAATAAAGATCAAAAGTAAAGGGTCAAAAGTAAGGAAGTAATATGGCTCTTGCGGGCGCTCCGTCGCAGTTCTCAATTTGCAGGGGAAGGCAGAGGAAGAAATAGATCCCGGCCTCAACGAAGCTGAGCTCAAGGCATTCTACTATATTCACGTTGCCTGAAAGAAGGATATGATGGGCAGGTAGAGTCTCCGCAGAAAGGCAATCTACGGAAAAGCTATCGATTCCGATAGTCCTGAACCCTTTTTCCACAATCCAAGCTGCTCCGCTTTCGTCAAGGTATGCCGAACCAAATTTTTCTTTCCAGGATTCTGCATCCTGAAACCCTGACTCTGCATTATGCAGATTGACCTCACCTTCACTTATTTGTTTTCTGGAAAAATTTCCGGTTTTCAAAAGAAGAACAGGGATATTTTCAGGGGCAACTGTATTACTGAAGGCTTTTTCAAGAATTTCAGTAGTTAGTGCACCTGCTACTGAAGAAAAATCAAGAATAAGGGCTTTACCCATGAGGCTTTTGAGCTCCAGTTTGTCAACAGTCAGGCCGTTTTCCAGGATGTGAGAAGGGGCATCGACATGAGTACCGGTATGGCTTCCAAAACTTAACCTTGATACGGCACAGCCTTCATTTTCAAGCGTACAGACTCTCTCAATCGCAGTTTCTGGGTCACCCGGGAAAATCCGTGTTAAAGGGGAGATCGGGGTTGTAATGTCTATAATTTTTCCATTGAATATTTTATCAAGATCAACCTGTGTTTCTCCTATACTGATAGGAACCCCTTTCGCGCCAGCCGGATTTTTTTTCATAACATCTCACTCCATATAAATGATAGACCTGTTAGTGCACTCGTCTATGCATTTCATACATAGGGTGCACTTTTTAGTATCGATCTTTGAAAGCTCGTTCTCCTCGTAAATTGCGTCCACAGGACAGATATTCTTGCATTTCCCGCACCTTTTACAGCCGAAAACTACAACGTATCCAGCTTTTTCTGACATCAGCAAACCTTTAGCACCCTATGAATATATCATTTTCTCAGCTAAACTCTTCTTGGTGAAGTTATTTTCATAATGAAACTCTGGAGAATCAAAAACAAGCCTTATATAGAAAAAAAGGATATGCAGGTTCAGGTATGGAAAAGATCATTGAAGACAAAACCGGCTCTTTTTACAATTATCTTTCAGATGGATGCAGGCTCTGTCAGGAGGGCGCCAAAATGGTACTCTTCGTAACAGGCCTCTGTCCTAAGAGCTGTTTTTACTGCCCACTTTCCCATGAAAGGCGTGGAAAAGACCTTGTTTTTGCTAATGAGAGGTCTATAAAAAGCGATGAAGATTTATTGAAAGAAGCGGAGTTGATGAATGCTCTCGGGACAGGGATTACAGGGGGAGAGCCCCTGCTGAAAATCGAGAGAGTTTTGCGCTACATCCGGCTACTCAAGGCTGCTTTCGGAAAAGAGCATCACATCCATCTATACACTTCCCTGGCTCCTGGTAGACAGATTCTTGAAAAACTCGCAGATGCAGACCTTGATGAGATCCGTTTACATCCACCACAGGACTGCTGGGAATATCTAAAAAACAGTCCGTATGCAACTGCCCTGCAGAATGCAAAAGAACTCGGAATCGAAGCCGGAATCGAGATCCCTGCTCTTGAGGGAGCAGAGAAAGTCGCAGCTTTTGCAGAAGAAATGGAAGTTTTCCTTAACCTGAACGAACTGGAATTCTCAGATAACAACTCCGATGCTCTTCTGAGAAATGGCTTTTGTCTTGAGTCCGACACATCCAGCGCAGCTGCAGGATCCTGCAAATTTGCCAGGAAGGCAATGCCTGCATGTAGAAAAGTTCATTTTTGTTCCTCGACCTACAAGGACGCAGTCCAGCTCCGCAACAGGTTTAAGCGGATTGCAAAGAATACCGCAAGAGAATTTGACGAAGTCACTGACGATGGCACCCTTGTATATGGGGTAATCGAAGGGGGAGATCAGGAACTTGCAGAAAAAACCCTGCAGGGTATGGAAATCCCATCAGAATTCTTTGAGATAAAAGAAGGAAAAATCGAGGTAGCCTGGTGGGTGCTTGAAGAGTTCAAAGAAAACATTAGAGAAGAACTGGGGCCTTCAGGATCCAGGCTTCTGATTATTGAAAGATATCCATTCGAAGACGGATTACTTGTAGAATTAATTCCTCTTTAAGGCACTCTCCGAGCAAATAGACTGGCAGGAAAATCCGTTTCTAAATATCACCAACTCCTTCATATAATTTTTACATAAATACACTTTTTCTCTCACAATTCCGTAAAAAAACATTAAATAGTTTGGAAACAAATTTAGTTTAAAGTTCATAAAATTTTTTATTCACAGGAAATAATAAGTGTTTTCTTATGCCTTATCCAGTTGTACATGTTTTATTCTTCGTATTCTGTATCGGTGCAGTAGCAGTCTACGCTACTGTCAGATCGTTTTTTCGAGGGGAGCTTTCTCTCAAAGGCTCAAAGCATTTACTACCGCTACTATTCATAGGCAGTGTATGCTCATTATTCCCAGACATCATGATTGTTCACAGCCTTCTAGTAAACGGTAATATGGAACATTGCTGGGCTGGCCCGATTCCAACACATTCACTTCTGTTCAGTCTTCCTGCAGTCTTGCTAGGGATAGTCACAGGATACGCTATATACAGGGAGCATAGAAAAGCAATACATCTCGGCCTTTTTGCAGAAGCTGCCTTTGCTTCACACTTATTGCTGGACGACATCAGTGAAGGCGGCTGTGAGTACCTTTATCCGTTATATGAGAAAGATATCAGCGTATTCTCAATGCTGGATGTAAGTTTTATGAGAACAGGGCTTCTCGATTACCTGATGACATCTTTTGTATCGGTCTTTCTAATTTGCTCCGTAATAATGATGGCACTTTTTGCCCTGAGTGAATATGGCTTTGAGCTAAAGTACAGAGCAGAAAAATGAAAATAAAGACGTGAAGACCTGGACAATCGAAAAAGAGATCAAGAGAAAAGTGAAGAAATAAAAGAGCAAAGGTGTTCAAATCAGGTCTTAAGTTCACCTACACCTTCGAGTTTTTTTACAACCCTGGCAGGATAGCCAAGAGCAAGACTATTTGGAGAAATACTGCGGCTAACTACGGATCCGATACCTATTATTGAGTTATCCCCAATTTCAACCCCCTGAGTAATTATACATCCTGGATTCACAGAAACCCCTCTTCCAATTTTTATGGGAGCCATAGTTCTCGGGTATGCCTGCCTTGTAGTCAAACTGCCTCTTGTATGAGCAGACAGTATGCAACGGTCGCCAATTTCAGAATAATCCCCTACCGTAATTAACTCAGGGTGAATCCTATCAAAAACCACGTCATAGCCGACGTATACATTCCGTCCGAGATTTACACCCCTCATCCTGTGCAATGCTGCCCTCCAGGAAGGAACAGGAACGCTTGAAGCAAGCCGCTCCAGAATCCAGTTTTTAAAATATTTAATTCCAAACAGGAGTTTATTGCTGTGGTAATGGTTAGCTATTTCTCCAAAGGTTACTTTGTCTCTATTGGATACTAAAGTGGTCATGCTAATACCCCCCTACTTATCTAAATAATTTGTACTTTTTTCAATGATTTTAACGGATAAATATATTCCTATAGTTTATGCTCATTTAAACCTGATACTGATAGCCGTTTAATAAAATAATTTCCAGTATGCTTAGCATACTAACTTCCGGATGACGTTTATGTTAACTTTTGCTTCGAGCTACAAGTTTAAGAAGCGGTGATTTCTTTATTTCTACCGCATCATTAGGACAAAGTTCGCGGCAGCAGTAACATTGAATGCATTTCTCATCGTTAATTTTCAGTACCCTGTCAGTTTCTTCAATGGCATGCGCCGAACAATTCAAAACACAGGCTCTGCAAAGGGCACAACTTGAAGTGTTAATAATGGGTTTTACAGCTAACTGTTTTCGAAGTATTCTCATGAGAAAAGAAGGTATGTAAGCAGTGATTCCGCCTTCCGGTTCTTTAAACCCGACCTTCACCATTTCAAGAGGTGTCCCTACAACCTCAGGATGCTCAGTCCCAAATCCCCTTGCAAGAGCAGCCCTATTTGTAGGAACCTTCAAAGGATCGATTCCTATAAGCTCTGAAGCTACAATATCCAGGGCTACGCAATCATAACTCGCCATAATTACGCCTGCAAAAACAGGCGTACCATTGGACGGACCATTTCCTTCCATTCCAACCACACCGTCCATAACTGCAAGTTGGGGTTTGACGACAGAATATATGTCGATAATTGCTTCCCCGAAACGGCGTCGATCCTCTAGAAAGTGAGCTTGTTTTCGAATTTTCTGAGGTACTGCGCCGAAGAAATTTTTTACAGCCCCGGTGTACAGTGTGAGTTCATGGGTCTTGAGCTTTGGAAGTGAGATAATTACATCAGCTTCAAGTACAGCTTTTGAGATGTGCAGTCGTGAGAACTCCCTGGCACCCGGAACATCAACCTCAACATAGCCTGATGTCTCAAAATTGATAAGCTCCACCCCGTAATCTGAGGCAACCCCCTCAATGCCTGACTTCTTAAGCGCCTGCGAAGTAGAGGTAGAACCGGGTTTTACAATACCTGAACCATCCCCTATAACTGGGATACCTCCCACCTCTGAGACAAGCTCGCACATTGCAGCTACTACTTCAGGATGGGTTGTGACGGCATCCTCCGGCGATCGTATAGCAAGCACATTGGGTTTGAGAAGTACACGGTTGCCAGAAGTTATAACTTTCTCAAGCCCGCCTATCAGGTTCAGCGCCTCTTTAACCGCGTCTTTCACGTTTGAGTAATCATGGCATCGAGCAATTGAAACCTTAGTATTCATACTCACACTTCTGGATTATCGTTTAAATTTATTTTATTACAGTGATATTATGTGACGGCAACCTGTCAGAAAGATTTCTAGTAGCGTATAGTCAGATTTTCCATGAAATAAGTCCTGAAAATTCTGGTTTTAGCCGGGATTTTAGCCATTATAATTCTGCTTCCAGGCACTATCGCAGTTTACCTATTAATATAGCAGATAGGCGGGGCGGCTCGTACATACTCCGTACTATCTCTAATCCTATTGAAATGTCTCCAGGCTTTTTCTATAGTGTCACTTGATAGTCCAGTATTTTTTTCAATCACATCCATCGGCAACTGGTGCTCCTGGGCGTACAGCAACTGATCCAGAATCTGAATAGGCATACGCCAGTAGAATTCTTCATCAGTAGTAAAATGGTTCCAAGTATCAGCACTTGGAGGACGTTTCATAATATCTTCGTTGACATTAAGCAGTCTACCAAGGGCATAGACCTGAACCTTATAACAGTCAGCAAGAGGTTCAAAATCTGAACCTCCATCCCCGTATTTCACAAACTGGCCAAGAAGCAGTTCGGTCTTATTGGTTGTTCCGCAAACCGCATAGTTCAACTTCTCAGCATACATATACTGAACAAGCATTCGAGATCTCTGCTTGACATTCTGCAGCCCTATTAATTCCAGATAATCATTCGCTTTTAGCCTGTACTTTCCAGCAGGTGCCCCATCTTTCACAAGCTGGATATAAGGAACATTTAAAAGTCCCTGGTTAAGAAAATCAGGAAGAACAAGTGACGTCTTATGTATATCAGGGTCGTAATCAGGGCAGGTTCTCTTTATAATCTGCTCCTTCTTATCATAGATCTTAAGCGACCTGAGGATAGGAGAGATGGATACTTCCTCGTATGGCACTCCAAGGCTCTTGCAGATCTCGGCTCCAAGGGTTGTGCTGGAAGGAGAGGATTCGTCTTCAGGAAGGAGAAGACAGTACACGTTATCCTTACCAAGTTCCTGTACGCAGAGGGTTAATGCGACTGCAGAGTCTATTCCTCCAGAAACTCCTAGGACCACTCCTCTTTTCTTAAAACCAGTTACTTGATTTTTAATAAATTCCCTGAGATTTAAAGCTAAATTTTCAATATCTCGGTTAAGTTCTTCCAGAATCTGGACATTTTTATCTTCTGCTGTCTCCATAGCTCAACCCTCTGAATGAATGTACCATTTATGTTGAATCTTAGTTAAAGTTTTAAAATCTATTTTAAATTGAAATTAAGTTTCTTTGCAGCCTCTTTTATCAATGGTTGAGACAGTTCCTGGTTAATTTTCTCAAACCCTTCTTCCCTCGGCATTTCCCCGCTTCGGACAAGACCTGCAATATCAAAGGTGTATGGGTGGAATCCATATTTTTCCAGGTGGTTGTAACAGGCAAAGGAATTCAA
>Ga0079305_1000741_pt1 | contig 60057 bp, 56 predicted proteins | sample LMS_cellobiose_e_FD_79183 | JGI IMG/M metagenome (GOLD analysis project Ga0079305, IMG submission 79183) | Rumen-fistulated moose microbial communities from Alaska, USA - LMS_cellobiose_enrichment | ecosystem: Host-associated > Mammals > Digestive system > Stomach > Rumen fluid ...
ACGCCGGTCACACAGGTGAACACGCCAAGCGGGATGTCCACATTCACCTCTTTGAGGTTGTTTTCCGCAGCGCCGACGATTTTGAGGAAGTTGCCATTCCCTTTCCGGCGTTCGACAGGCAGCGGGATATGCTTCGCACCGGACAGATACTGTCCGGTGATCGATCCTTTGCACGCCTTGATTTCGTCCACCGTGCCCGCGCAGACGATTTGACCGCCGTGCACACCCGCGCCCGGACCGACATCGACGATATAATCGGCCGCGTACATCGTGTCCTCGTCGTGCTCTACCACGATCAGCGTGTTGCCAAGGTCGCGCAGCCGCTTGAGCGTCGCGATCAGCTTGTCATTGTCCCGCTGATGAAGCCCGATCGACGGCTCATCCAGAATATAAAGCACCCCCATCAGCGATGAGCCGATCTGGGTGGCCAGCCGAATGCGCTGGCTTTCACCGCCTGAAAGAGTCCCGGCCGACCGCGCCAGCGTGAGGTATTCGAGCCCGACACTGCGCAGAAAACCGAGCCTCTCGCGGATTTCCTTGATGATCAGCTCGGAGATCATCTGCTCGCGTGCGGTGAGCGTAAGTCCATCGAGAAATTCGAGCGCGGCCGTCACCGACAACTTGCAGAATTCGCTGATGTTAAGCCCGCCGACCGTCACCGCCAACACGGTCTTATTGAGCCGAGCGCCGTGGCAGACCGGACACTCGACGCTGTTCATCCAGTTGGTGATCTCTTCACGCATCCAGCTCGAATTGGTCTCCCGGAACCGGCGTTCCAGGTTGTTGACAATCCCCTCAAAATCGGTGTAGTAGGTGCCTTTGGTAGTCCCGTTTTCACGGTGCATCTGGATCTTTTCGCCGTTGGTGCCGTAAAGCAGGATGTCAATGACCTTCTGCGAAAGCTTCCCCACCGGCACATCAAGCGAAAAGCCGTAATGCGCCGCCAGTCCTTCGTAGTACATCTGCGCGATTCCGCCTTCGGCGTAGTACCAGCCGGAGGCGCGGATCGCGCCCTCCCGGATGGTCAGGCGTTTGTTGGGGATCACAAGGTCCGGGTCGACCTTCAGGAAAGTGCCGAGCCCTGTACACTTTTCGCATGCGCCGTACGGCGCATTGAAAGAGAACATGCGCGGGGTCAGTTCCTCAATGCTGATGTCGTGGTCCGGGCAGGAGTAGTTCTGGGAGAAGGTCAGTTCTTCCCCATCTGCGTCGACGACCGCCAGACCACCTGAAAGCGCAAGCGCTGTTTCAAGCGAATCCGCCAAGCGAGAACGGATCTCCTCTTTGACCACGAGCCGGTCCACAATGATTTCGATTGTGTGCTTCTTATTTTTTTCAAGCCGGATCTCCTCCGAGAGATCGTACAGATTCCCGTCGACACGCACGCGGACATAACCCGACCGGCGCGCGGCGTCAAACTCCTTGATATGTTCGCCCTTCCTGCCGCGCACGGTCGGCGCAAGGATCTGCACACGGGTCCCCTGCGGCAGAGACATCACCTTGTCCACCATCTGGTCGACCGTCTGCTGTTCGATCGGCCGGCCGCAGACCGGGCAGTGCGGAATGCCAATGCGCGCGTAAAGCAGACGCAGATAATCGTAGATTTCTGTCACGGTGCCGACCGTGGAACGCGGGTTTTTGGAAGTGGTCTTCTGATCGATTGAAATCGCAGGCGAAAGCCCCTCGATCGAATCGACGTCCGGTTTTTCCATCTGTCCCAAAAACTGCCGGGCATAGCTCGACAGGCTTTCGACATACCGCCGCTGCCCGTCGGCATAGATTGTATCGAATGCCAGGGAGCTCTTTCCCGAGCCGGAAAGCCCTGTAAAGACAATTAGCTTGTCACGCGGGATTTCCAGATCTACGTCCTTCAAATTGTGCTCCCGCGCGCCTTTAATTACAATTTTATCAAGTGCCATCTAATTTTGTTCCTCCAGCCTGCCGCGGCATTTACGCGGCGAGATGCGCGGATTTGCCGCGCACTTATTTCCTGCCTTTCATCGAAGGCAGCCTATTCGGTTTCTCATCTTCCGCTTTGAGCTTCTGGATTTTGTCACGCAGGTAGGCGGCATGCTCAAATTCCAAAATTTTTGCCGCATTCTTCATCTCAGCGGTCAGTTTCGCAATCATCGCTTCGCGCTCCCTGTGGCCCATCTTCTTGCCGCGCTTTTTCCCAGAGGAGGGCTCCTCCTTCGCAGAGATTTCGATGATGTCGCGGACATCCTTTTTGATCGTCTGCGGCGTGATGCCGTGTTCCTTATTGTAGGCGATCTGAATCTCGCGGCGACGGTAGGTCTCCCGAATCGCGTTCTCCATCGATTCGGTGACCGAGTCGGCGTACATGATAACCTTTCCCCCGGCGTTTCGGGCGGCGCGGCCGACTGTCTGCACCAGCGACGTTTCGCTGCGCAGGAACCCTTCCTTATCCGCATCGAGGATCGCCACAAGCGAAACCTCCGGGATATCGAGGCCTTCGCGCAGCAGGTTGATGCCAACCAGCACGTCGAACTCCCCAAGACGCAGGTCACGGATGATCTCCATGCGTTCGATCGTATCGATGTCATGGTGCATATACCGGATTTTAACCCCCATATTCTCCATATATGCGGTGAGATCCTCCGCCATCTTCTTGGTGAGCGTTGTGACAAGCACCCGTTCCCCTTTTTCCGCGCGCAGGTTAATTTCGGAAAGCAGGTCGTCGATCTGCCCTTCGACCGGGCGCACCTCGATCTCCGGATCGACAAGTCCAGTCGGACGGATCACCTGCTCAACAATCTGAGCACTTTTTTCACGCTCCAGGTTGCCCGGCGTCGCGCTGACGAAAATGATTTGATTGAGCTTCTGGTAAAACTCGTCGAAATTGAGCGGCCTGTTGTCAAGCGCGGACGGCAGCCGGAAACCGTAATCAATCAGGCTGCGTTTACGCGACTGGTCGCCTCCATACATCCCCCGCACCTGCGGCAGAGTCACATGGCTTTCGTCTACAAACAGCAGAAAATCATCCGGAAAATAGTCGAGCAGCGTATATGGCGTGGAACCCGGCGCACGGCCGGAAATAACACGGGAATAGTTTTCAATACCCTTACAGAATCCGACCTCCTGAAGCATTTCGATGTCATAGTTGGTGCGTTCCATAATTCGCTGTGCCTCGATGAGTTTACCCTGACTCTTAAAGCAGGACACCCGTTCGTCACATTCGCGGCGGATCTCATCGATCGCTGTCAGCATCTTTTCGCGTGGAACGATGTAATGGGAGGCCGGATAAATTGCGGCGTGGTTCACGATATTTTTGACCTCTCCGGTCACCGTATTGATTTCTGTGATGCGGTCGATCTCGTCCCCAAAGAACTCCACACGGATAGCCGTATCGCTCCAGTAGGCTGGAAATATTTCCACAACATCCCCACGGACCCGGAATTTATTGCGCACAAAATTGATGTCATTGCGTTCGTACTGCAGCTCTACGAGCTTTTTAAGAAGCTCGTCCCGGTCCCGCTGCTGGCCGGTACGCAGGGAGATCACCATGTTTTTATAGTCGATTGGGTCACCCAGCGTATAGATGCAGGAAACGCTCGCAACAATAACGACATCCCGGCGTTCGCCAAGGGCCGCCGTCGCCGAATGGCGCAGCTTTTCGATCTCATCGTTGATGGCCGAGTCCTTTTCGATGTAGGTATCGGTGTTCGCGATATACGCTTCCGGCTGGTAGTAGTCGTAGTAACTTACAAAATACTCGACAGCGTTGTTGGGAAAAAACTCCTTGAACTCGCTGCAAAGCTGCGCGGCCAGCGTCTTGTTATGCGCGAGCACCAGCGTGGGCCGGTTGAGACGCGCGATAACGTTTGCCATTGTAAAGGTCTTTCCGGAGCCGGTCACGCCCAAAAGGGCCTGCTCTTTATATCCCGCGAGCACGCCCTGCGTCAGTTTTTCGATTGCCTGCGGCTGGTCTCCGGTCGGCTTATAGGGTGCATTCAGTATAAATTCATTTGACATTATTTGTTCATCCTCGACAATCGGATCTATTCGTTAATCTATTACCTGCATTTAATTGAACGCTGATATTTCAACGTTTTTATCATATCATAAATAAAGCGCAACTTCACTATGCATATTGTAACAGAAAACGGATATTTAGAGCCAATTTATTTATCTCCCAAAAACCCCTTAAATTTGTGCAAAACACCGAATTTTTTATGTAAATTCTGAAAATAGAGCAAAATTGTTTAAATTCTCTAGCCTCATAATCCAATTTTAGATACAGAACATTTGTTCACCTTGTACATGGTGTTCAAAACAAATCTTCTGGTGAGCAGTATCTATTTTTTCCAGGATGATTTATACTATAAGGTTGCGTACCGAATAAGATCTCATTATAGGTGAGCTGGAAGAATAGGGATATCGTTTCTTTCGGATCGCAACCTATAGCCCGAGAAAGCGCGGCGGCAAAACGAAAGTTTTGCCGCCGCGCTTTCTCAAGTGATTCGACTATTTTAAGAAAAACCCCTCAATTCTCAATCCTGCGCGCCATATTCATGGGTGCGCATATATTCTTCGACCTGTACGAGATTTGGCATCGCTTCCGAACAGCTCTGTCCGGAAATGGTGATCGAAGAGGAAGCCGCCGCGTATTTGAGTGCTTCCGGAACCGAAATCCCGTGGATCATGCAATAGTTGAAGGCCCCGGAATAAGAATCGCCCGCGCCAAAGGTGTTTTCGATTTTGGCGGGATAGGTGCTTCCTTCATATACCTGTCCATCCGACGTATAAACGTCCGAACCTTTTTTCCCTTTCTTAATCGAGACGATCGAAACGCCCGCTTTCAGCAGACGGTTGGCCGAAGCACGGTTGTCATGGCTGTCCGGCATATAACAGTATTCCATCACATCGAATTCCTCTCGGGTGCCAAGCACCATATCGGCCTTTTCACAGGCCATCATATAATAGATGCTCGCCTCCTGCGCACTATCCCAGGTTCCCTCACGGTAGTCAAGGTCGAGTGCAATTTTTGTACCGTTCCTGCGCGCGAACTCCATGGCGAGGAAAACTGCTTCACGTGCCGGAGAATGAGAAAGCGAGGTGCCGGAAATCAGGATCATTTTGTGGGAAGCAATGTACTTCTCGTCAAGCTGCGCGCAGTCGATCTGCAAATCCGCGCAGTCGTTGCGGTAAACATAATAGTTGCTTTTACGCGGTGCGATAAATTCCCCGATCGTCAGTCCGGAACGCACACCTGGCGCGGCGAACGCGATGTGGGAAATGTCAATTCCCTTGCCTTCTAGATATCGGATGACAAACCGGCCGAGGCCATCGTCCGAAACCTTGCCGATATAACCGGTCCTGAGGCCGAGATTTGCCATTGCGACCGCCGTGTTTGCAGGAGATCCGCCGACAAATTTGGAGAAGGTCGCGATCTCTTCAATTGGCCCAAAGCCGTTTGCGTATAAATCCACCGTCGCGCGTCCAAAGGCAACGACATCGCGCGGTTTTGTGCTGTCAAACTGGATCATGCGGTTCCTCCTTATTTGCTTTCCAGCTCTGCGAGATATTCTTTGGCCTGCCTGACCGAATAGCCCTCATGCACAATCTTGCGCAGGGTTTTCACCAGCGCGGTCGGATTCTGATACTGGAATACAAACCGCCCGTAGGTAACTCCCTTTCCGCCCGCGTCGATCACGTCACGGGTCATCTGCAGATAGCTGTCGATCGTACCGCCCGGAGCGCCGCCCGCGACCAGGACCCGGGTAGGCGTCCCGCGCACCACTTTTTCAAAGTCTTCCGGACTGCCCGGATAGTTGGTCTTGATGAGATCCACGCCGAGCTCTGCCGCGACGCGGGCTGCATAGAGCACATTCTGCCACGCCATACGGTCCTCTTGGGCAATCAGGTTGCCGCGCGGATAAATATGGGTGACCAGCGGCATACCGGCCGAAGCTGCCGCCTTGCTGAACTCGCTGAGCGTGCGAATCTGTTCGGGCTGGTTGTCACCGCCAACGATACAGCCAACCGACACAGCGTCCGCGCCCATGCGCACCGCTTCTTCTATATCCGCAACGATCACATCGGCGCCCGGCTGATAAGGCGAGAATGTGCTGCATTTGAGCACCAGCGGAACTCTGCCGGCATATTGCTCAAAACAGTGTTCGGCAATCCCTTTGTGCATCGTGATCGCATTGGGGTCTCCCGCCAGGAGCTTCTCAAGGGTATCTGCAATCGTATCAAGCCCGGGCAGCACGCCGCGCGCCATCGCATGGTCCACAGTGAGCCCGAGATAGAGTCCGTCTCCCTGTGGCATCAGGCGGTTGAGCCGCACGCTTTTTCCTAGAAAGGCCATAGTATGTTACTCCTTTATCATATGATATCGCTAAATAATCTTTTTACGCGCCGCATCATTCGGAGATGATCTTTTCGATGTTGTTGGTGAATTCATAACCGATCAGCGCCTGGTATTCCCTCTGCGGCATAAAGCGGCCATTTTTCAAGTATTCGTCAGTCGAACCGCACTCCTTATAGCAGCGGTAAAGCGCGCCGAGCGCAGCCGCCTCATGCAGTATCGACATCATTGGGTGGACCACCACCTTGACCCCCAGGGTTTCGAGTTCCCTGTCGCTGAAATTGTGCATCTCCTGGGAGAACTCGTTGACATCAATAAAGAACGGCGTATCTGGAATCGCTTGCGTAAAGGCGCGCATATCCTCCGCAGAAGCTACACAGGTCGGCATCAAAAGATCAGCGCCCGCTTCTGCAAAGAGTCTGCAGCGGCGGATGGCTTCCTCGAGCCCCACCTGCAGGTAGCTGTCGGTGCGTGCGATAATCACAAAATTGGGATCACGGCGCGCTTTGACGGCTGTTTTGATCTTTTTGCACATCTCTTCCGCGGGGATGAGTTCGACACCGTCCATGGCGCCGCATTTTTTAGGCGTGACCTGATCCTCGATATGGATGCCGCTGACGCCGGCAGCCTCATAATCACGTACCGTGCGCCAGACATTATTCAGCCCACCATATCCGGTATCCGAATCGCAGATGAGCGGCAAATCGATGCATTCCGCGATCAAATGCGCCCGGCCAATCATCTCACTGGCTGTCGCCAGCCCAATATCCGGCATTCCGAGCAGGCTGGCCATCGAACCGTTCCCACCCATGTAGCAGGCCGAAAAACCCGTCTGCTGGATCAACCTCGCGCCGAGCGCATCGTGGCACCCCGGAATCACAAGGATTCCGGGCTTTTTAAGAAGTTCGCGCAGCCGCGCGTTCTTTTTTATATCCACAGAATCATCCCCCCATCAGGTGAACAGGTGAACGAAGAAGTCGACAAAGCCCGGACAAGCTGTGGTCACAATGATTGCGACCAGACCGACGGCCATAAAAGGCAAGGCTTCCCGCACTGTGCCGCCAAAACTCGCATTTGCAATTTTTGAGGAAACAAAGATCCCAACCGCAAAGGGAGGTGTCAGGAACCCGACGCACATGTTGACAATCAGGATGGTGCCGAAATGCACCGGTGTGATGCCATAGGTCTGCGCAACCGGGAGAAGCAGAGGGGTCATGATCAGGATGGTGGCATTGATATCCATAAAGGTTCCCATAAAGAGGAACAGGATATTGATCATGATGAGAAACCAGAGCTTGGAGGTGATATTGCTGGTAATCGCATCGGAAAGGAAGTTTGAGATGCCGGTCAAGGTCATCGCTTTTCCTGCGACAGTTGAGAAGGCGTTCAGCAGCCCGATTGTGGCGGTGGACACCCCCGCCACCGCACAGCATTTCCAGAGCGAAATCGGGATCTGATTTTTCTTCATCCGCTTGATCATCACAAAATAGACGATGCCGTAAACCGCGCTGAGCGCACCAGCTTCGGTGACTGTGCAGATGCCGCCGTAGATGCAGCCGTAAATGATGATCGGCATGAGCAGGGCCGGAAAGGCGTAAACGGTGTTTTTGCCGATATCGATGAGTTTCTGTCCCATTGCGGTCTTTTCGGACGCCTGTTTGACTTCAAACTTACCGACACGGAAATAGTTGATGATGATATAGCCGATCGCAAAGATAAACGCGGGTCCGATGGTCGCCATCCAGACCTCGGAAATCTTCGTGCCGGAAACCAGCGCGTACATGATCCCCGGGACACTCGGCGGAATCAGGATGCCGAGGAAGCAGGTCGCCGCCAGAAGCGCCGAGGTATATGCGGCTGGATAGTGATCCTTTTCGAGCTCAGGCACCATGATCTTGCCGATCGCGCTGATGGTTGCCATCGCCGAGCCGGTGAGCACGCCGAATGCCATGCAGGCCACAATCGTAATGATGCCCGTCGCGCCGCGGATGCGTCCTACAAAAGATTTGATCCAGTCGATCAGCATTTTGGAGATGCCGCTGTATTCCATCAGAACACCCGCGAAAATGTAAAACGGAATCGCAAGCAGGGCGAAACTGTCGAGCCCCGAGAATGCATACTGCGCAATGGTCACGGTATTTTTGCCGCTAAACGCCAGTACAAGCAGGGACGAAAAACCCAGCGCGTAGGAAACCGGCATTTTAAACAGCATTGCGACGACCATAAACGAAACAATGAACAGCACAAGCGCTGTCAACGCTGACATATAATCACTCCATTTCTATCGGATACGGGCGTCGCGGTTCAGCGGGCCGCGGGGATTTTGCGTGCATGGCGGTAGAGATGATACAGGCAGTGGTAAATCCCCATAACAGTTCCGATGAATACCGGCAGATAGACGTAGCCCATCGGGATGCGCATGGTCGGGGAGGTCTGTGTGGTCGTCCAGATTTTCATCATATATGCCCAAAAGATCTTTCCAAAGACGATCAAAAAGGCGCAGGTCGTCAGCAGGGCTGCAACCTCAAGCGCGGACAGCGCTTTTTCCCGGAATTTTTTATTCTTAAGCTTTTCGAGCACCTGCTTGCAGACATCGATCTCGATATGTCCGCCTTCATCAATCGCATATGCCGATCCGATATAGGTCAGCCAGATAAACAGGTAACGGGAAAGCTCCTCCGCCCAGGCGGTTGATATAAAGAGCACATATCGGCACACCACCTCGATAAAGATGACCGCCACGAGCGTCAAGGTACAGGAGGCCATCAGAAACGTTTCAGCCCGTTTCATCAGGTCGTTTGTCCCTGTGAGCGCCGCAAAAAATTTCTGGTTTGATTTCATAATCGTTATCCCCTCCAAATCAGTCTGCCTTCCGTGTCCGGCCGGCGTGCGGAAAGAAGGAGACCAAGGACGGACGATCCGTCCGCCCCCGGTCTTTTTCATTCGCATCACTTTTATTCCCAACCGGATAAAACAGCTTCAGCAGGCTTAAGAAAGCGTCTTATATTCGCCGCTGATAATGGGGTCCATGATGTCCGCGCCGTATTTATCGTAAGATTCGTCCCAGATTTCCTGGTAGATCTTCTCGAGCTCGGCTTGCATCTCGGCGGAAGGCTCGGTAATTTCCCACTGGCCGCCCTCAACACCCTTGTTCTGGATGTTTTCGGTTTCAGCACGGAAGTACTCTGTGAACTCATCCGATGCGATCTGGGCGCACTCCCTGAAGATTTCCTTGTCCTCGTCGCTCAGTTTGTTCCAGAAGTCCGGTCCCGCGATGAAACAGCCGCCGGAATAGCAGTAATTGATGGTGCAGATCTGGGTGATTACGTCGGTGATACCCTGGTTGACGTAGTTAAACACCGCGTTATCCAGACCGTCGACAGTGCCGGTCTGCAATGCGGAAAGCACCTCGGAACCCGCGATCATAACCGGCAGAGCGCCGCATTTCTCGTAGAACGAGACGATCGATTCAACCGATGGTGTGCGGATTTTCAAGCCTTTGAGGTCGTTCATCTCAGTAATCGGGCGTTTGATGTTTCCAACCTGGCGGAATCCATTGCAGTAGGAGGAGATACGGATCAGGTTATTCTGTTCCATAATCTCAGCCAGTTTGTCCGCAATCCAGCCGTTGTTATAATATTTATCAGCCTCTTCATAGTCCTTCACCAGGCCAGGCAGCCAGGCAAAGCCGAGCGCGCCGTCGAGTACGCCGTCCATCGACATATCGTCGCTCATCAGCACGTCGAGCGTTCCCATCTGGAGCATCTGCGCCATATCGGACGCATTGCCCAGCGAAGCAGCCGCAATCACGTCGGCCTTATAACGGCCTTCGGTTTTTTCTGCAATCAGTTCTGCAAAACGGTCGACATACGGCGCGCGCGCACCTGTGACGTCAGCGGTAACGGTGAAGGTCACCGCATCAGCCGGTGCAGGGTCGGACTGTGCTGGCGCGGCGTCCCCAGCCGAAGCGGCTGGGGCGGGAGCTGCGGAGGATGCGCTTTCCGAACCTCCACAGGCAGCCAGAGAACCAACCAGCATGGTCATTGAAAGTAACACCGCGAGTATTTTCTTACTGTTCATCAAATTTTTCTCCTTTTCTTTTTTATGTCAGACGGCGGGATTTTCCGCCGTCACATATACAGACTTTAATTACGGCGGGCAGCCTCCACCCAAAGCGCGATTTTTGACGTGTCCTCCAAGAGCTCCAGCAGACAAAAACATTCTTCCGCTTCCCTGCCCAGAACCAGTACGCCATGCGCTTTCATCAAAAAGGCAAAGGTGTCCGGATTTTCGCGAACCGCTTTTTCGACGTTTGCAGCCAGCTCCGGGGTCCCTGGCCAGGCTTCCGGAATGGTCGGAACCCGCACAAGCTTCATCTGTGCCGAATCGGTGAGCATCGGCAGTTCCTTATTGAGCAGGGTAAATGCGACACTGCTGCTTGGATGGGCATGGATAATAAAGTTGACCTCCGGTCGATAACGGTAGACACTTTTGTGAAACGGGGTCTCTTTTGAGGGCCGCAGCCCTTCCCGGCCCGCGAGCGGGCTGCCGTCCGGCCCACAAAACACCACCCCTTCCCGATCGGCCGACCGAAGCGCGACATTGGTGCCGGTGATCAAAAAGTTTTCGCCGCACCGGGCGCTGATATTGCCGCCTTCGGCAGAAACAAGTCCGCGCTCATAAACCAGCCTGGAATATTCGCACACTTCTTTCAATTGTCTGGGATAGTCCAATTCAAACTCCCACATAAGCAAACCTCTCCTATTCCTGCGGCTCCCAATTGCAAAGCATCTTTTCAAGTGAATCGATACTTCCGACGCTGCCGCCCTTTATTGCAAATTCTTTCCCTGCGAGTGTCCCATCAAGGATTTCCCCCTCGGCAACGCCCGGTTCCAGCTTTCCAGTCAGCCGCATCCGGCCGACCTTGAGACGCGCAAAGATCGACTGCGCGGTTTCGCCGCCGATGACCGCGACGCGGTCAAACACAGCGTTCGCACAGATCCTTTCCGCGCATTCGCCCATGTATTCCATAATCTTTTTGCTGACGCCGGGTTTGTAGGAATACTGTTCCACACGCGGTATGAAGATGACGCTGCCCTGCCGGTTTTTTGCAAGACAATCGGCAACTGCCCGGTCCTTAGCCGTTTCGTCCCCGTCGAGCAGGGCATCTATGTTCAGTTCGGAAATAAGCAGCCCATTCTCGTGGGATTTGGTCACCTGTTTTTGGGCCATATCGTATGCCGAGGCACAAAAGCAGAGGCTTTTTACCCGCCGTTTTTGAAAAACATGCGGCTGGGGAGCGCCGTACAGATAGGTTGCAAGCCCATCCGCCAGCCCCAGTGAGCCGGTCCAGAACACCTGCGGATAAAGCGGCACCAGCGTTTGCAGGATATTTAAAGTATCCTCCCGGGTGACCGCGTCAAAAACAATGATGCGATGATCCGCCGCAACCTGTTCCGCGGTCTTTTGCGCGAGCATGCCTCCCTTGAGCGCGTCGATATCCACCAGCCCGACCGAAAAGCGCGTGTGCTCTTCGAGGATTTCGGGAATATAGGATTTGGTGGGCGGCATCACAGGATCTTTTGCGTAGAGGGATTTGTGCAGGATCTCGCCTTCGCAGTACTGGTTGCCGTACAGCGTGAATGTACCGAGATCCGGGGCATTGTCCACAATGAAGCAGCGGTAATCGGGCATCGCCTCCAAAAGCCCTTCCAGCTCGTAGGCATCGTTCCCGCGGAATCCGGTTCCAATCTTTTTCATGAACATCTGTGGACCAAGCCTCTGGATTTTCTCACAGACAGAATAGTGCCGTTCTTTGGCGACCGCGCCGTCTGTGTTTCGCGAAGAAAGGTTGACCGCGACGATTTCCCCACCCCTCCGCGCAATCTCTTCCTCTGCGTTTGTGAAGATCGTGAGCTCCTGACCGCGTTCCGTATAGTAACTGCCGGAGTCAGCAGCACCGCTCAGATCGTCGGTTATCATTGTCAGGTAAACCATATTCGTCTTTCCCCCAAGTGTCCTGAAAAATATGAAAAAATGTTCGAATAAACATATTTTTATAATCACTGTTCATTGTTTGATTTAATAATAACATTAACACTGCTTTTGGTCAATAAAAAAACGGCCGAATTGGCCGTTTTCACAATTATCAATCTTTAATTTTATTGCTTCCCTATATTTTCAACACGTTTATAGTTCGATCAAACATTTATATAAAGACAAATTACCGTGCGATATGCAATTCAATTCCTTTTTCTTCCAGCATTCGCCGCCATTCCTGTGGAATGCCTGCATCGGTGACAATTGCATCGATTTCATCAAGCGATGCAATGAACGACGCCTGCACCTTGCCGAACTTACTCGAATCCATCAGCAGGATGCACACCGCCGAAGATGCAATTGCGGCGCGCTTGTTGTCCACCTCGTGTGAATGGATACAGGTGACCCCCAGCGTTTCATGAAATCCGGATGCGGACAAAAACATCTTATTTGCGCGGATACTACGGATGAACTCGACATTTTCCTTGGAGGTAAACATCTGGTCCTCCGGATGGTAATACCCTCCCGCAAAGATCAAATTTATATCGCTGGCGCGGCGCAGCTCATTAAGAATATTAAAATTATAGCAAAGAACCGTGATCTTTTCCTTGTCGACCAGATGCTTTGCGAGCTGTGTGTTTGTTGTGCCGCTGTCCACAATCAGAATATCGTGCGGATCGACAAGCGATGCGGCATACCGCGCGATACTTTCCTTCTCCTTCAAGTTGCGGATCTGTTCATAAGCGATGTCGTAAAATCCGCCGCTTTCAATCTGAACCTTCTTATAGTTTTGCAGCGTCGCGCGGCCATAGCTGCGCTCAACCGCATTGTTTTTTCGAAGCTGTTCCAGATCGCGCCGAATCGTCATCTCCGAAACCTCAAAGGTCTCGGCCAGTTCTTTCACCGACATTGTTTTATTCTCGTCGAGCAGCTCGATGATCTTTTGCATCCGGATATTCTTGTTGTTCATTTTTGCGCCTTCATCCCACTATTTATTGTTTGATTGATATTATAACGGAAAATGAATACAGAAACAACATCTTTTTTGAATAACTTCTTTTGTTTTAAATGCTCATTTCTCACCGCCAAGCTTCGCAACTATTATACCCCATTATGTCCACATCCGCAAATGTGAAATCGGTTGGAAAAAGAGATGGAAAAAATCCTCCGCGTGTCAAACGCGGAGGACCTTCATCCTTCAAAGGAAAAATATCCGGAATCTCGCAGGGAAACATAATCCGAACCTGCAAAAATAAAGTGGTCGAGCAACCGGATTTTTGCCACTGCCAGCGCATCATATACCGCCTTGGTCGAGGCCATATCCGCATTTGACGGAACAGCAATCCCATTTGGATGGTTGTGCGCCAGAATCACCGAAACCGCCTGGGTACGCATCGCAATCTCCAGAATGTTGCGGGTATACATCGGCGCGGAATTGATGCTGCCCTCAATCACAAAGTCGGCATAAACCACGCTTCCCTTGCTATCGAGGCAAAGCAAAAAAATCTGCTCCTTCGTGCGGCCGACAAATTTTGGCTGTAAAAACGTCCCGATCGCTTCTATACTGGTGAGCACAAGACCTTTCTGATCGAAATCGTCAAGATATCTTCTGGAAAGATCCGGAATCAACTTGAGAAGCGTCGCGGTGTTGGCGCTGATCCCCTTCACTTTGCAAAGATCGCCAAAGTCCGCATTGAACACACCGGAAAGCGAACCGAATTCACGGATCAACCGGTGTGCCAGTTCATTTGTATCCCGCTGCGGGATCGCATAAAAAAGCAGAAGCTCCAGCACGTTATGCGGCTCAAAATTATCCAAACTGTCCCGCAGGAACCGGTCTTTTAGCCGTTGTCTGTGTCCGTCATGCAAGCCAGGCATCCGCTCACCACCGTTGTCCGTTCATTTTGTCAGGCTGTTTATTTCGCCCCCGGGGCTTTCCTGCTGCCGGGTTTCACAGCCGGAAGCTTTCCTTCCCTGCAAAGCGGGCATTCGTCCGCCTCCCAGGAAACGACTTCAGTCGGATAGACCGCTTTGAACGGTACGCCAAAATCGACCTGCCCGTTGCTGCGGTCCACGATTGAACCAACGCCAACCACAACGCCGCCCGCCGCCTTGACCAGCTCGATCACCTCTTTGACCGAACCGCCCGTGGTGACAACGTCCTCCACAATCAGGCAGCGCATGCCAGGCGTGATTGCAAAGCCGCGGCGCAGCTCCATTTTGCCGTCAACACGCTCGGTAAAGAAGTTTTCACAGCCAACGTGGCGGCTGACTTCATAAGCCATCTGGACGGCGCCCATTGCAGGCCCAATGACCACGTCGATCTTTTCATCTTTGTACAGTTCAGCCAGCGCCGCACAGAGTTCCTCACTGTATTTTGTGTGTCGGAAAATCTTCGCACACTGCATATATTTGTTGGAATGCCGTCCTGAGGTCAGCAAAAAATGTCCCTCCAAAAGTACGCCGGATTCCTTCAGAATTGCTTCTACCCGTTCCCGTGTGATCACGCTTTCAACTTCCTCTCTGTTGCAATAATCGATGGATTCCAAATTATTATACCAAAATCCGCCTTATTTGCAAATAGTCTCTATTGAAATATCCACTCCTGTGTTATAATTATTTTCAGCCAAGATGCCGATGGAGGATATTATGAAAGAATTTCTAATCAAGCAAAATGACGCTGGGCAGCGTTTGGACAAGTTTCTCACCAAGGCCGTCCCCCTGCTCCCGCAGGCGCTGCTCTATAAATACATCCGCCTGAAGCGAATCAAGCTCAATGGCAAACGCTGTGAAATCTCCACCCGTCTTGCCGCCGGGGATACATTGCAACTTTACATCAACGATGAGTTTTTCGTCCCACAGAAAGAGGATCGGCTCTTCCTGTTCGCACCCACTTCCTTGACGGTGATCTATGAGGACGAAAACATCCTGCTCGCAGACAAAAAGCCCGGTCTGATTGTCCATGAGGACGATCAGCACCAAATCGATACGCTGATCAACCGCATCCTGCATTATCTTTATGAGAAGGGCGAATACGATCCTGATCTGGAACAGAGCTTCGTTCCTTCCCTGTGCAATCGGATTGACCGTAATACCGGCGGGATTGTGATCGCGGCCAAAAACGCCGCCGCGCTTCGCATCTTGAATGAGAAGATCAAGGAGCGGGAGATTGAAAAGCAATATCTTTGCATTGTGCATGGGCAGATGCAAAAGCCGGCTGACACGCTCAAGGGCTTCCTGGTCAAGGACGAAAAGACCAACATGGTCACTGTCTACGACCACCCCATGCCGAACGGACGCACGATCCTGACACGTTACCGGGTGCTGGGGGTGAACGGCCGTTTCTCGCTGCTGGAGGTCGATTTACTGACCGGGCGCACCCATCAGATCCGGGCACATCTGGCGTCAATCGGACATCCGCTGCTGGGCGACACGAAATACGGCCACAGCCGCGACAACAAGGGCACCGGCTACCGGTTTCAGGCGCTCTATTCCTATAAGCTCACCTTCCGTTTCAAGACGGACGCGGGAATTCTCGCCTATCTGGACGGAAAAACCTTTGAAGCGCAGCAGGTCTGGTTCCGGGACGATTTTGACGCCGGAAAAATCCAATAATAGTTTTTCTTGATTTAAAAAGATTTATAATTGGATTTAAAGTTTTACTAGATTTTTTTCAAAAAATCGCAGGGGTCATGGGGGCGGCGCCCCCGTGGCTTGGGCCCGCAGGCCCTGCTCAAAGCGTTTTTTTGATTCTTTTTTCAAGAAAAAAAGAATGAGGCCGGATGCATTTGCATCCGGCCTTCATTTGATCTCCTGTTCCAACCCCTCAAAAAGCGGGCTGTCGAAAAAGTCGTTGATCGAAATTTCCAGGCCGTCGCAAACCTTCTTGATGGTTGAGACTGTCGTACTTTTGTTTCTCCCATTTACGATGTTGTTCAAGGTTGACTGTGTAACCCCACAAATGGTGCCCAGCTTATTTACGGTTATATTCCGCTCTTTGCAAAGCTCCAAAATCCTGTCCTTTACGGCTGTTCCAATATCCATCTTCATCACCAATTCAATTGAGTTAATTCAACCTTATCGTTTCCAAATGAAAAAGTTTAACTCTTTTAAGTTGACTTTCAAATTTCAATAATTTCCAGATCCTCGACCAACGGGCGCGCACCGCGCTGCTCGCCGGAATCCGGCTCGGCGGCCAGCTGCAAGCCTCCAATGCTGCCTTCTGGGAGGAATTCTGCGAGGATCAGTTGGCAGTGCGTGAAACCTGACCGAACACGCCAAAAAACGCCACGGCAAAATGCCGTGGCGTTTTTGATTCACGCTTTGGGAGTTATGCTTCCTTTGCGATCGCTTCACACCTGGAAACACAGGTGACAATCGCGCCGGTCGGGCAGGCGGAAACGCAGTTTCCGCAGTTGGTGCACTTTGCCGGATCAATCGACGCAAGATTGTCGGTGACGGTGATCGCGCCGCTTTCACAGGTCTTTTCGCACTTTTTGCAGCCAATGCAGCCGGTCTTGCAGACCTTGCGGGTGAAGGCGCCCTTGTCGTGGGAAGAGCAACCCACATATACGGTGCTTGTCGCCGGGATGATCGCAATCAGGTGGTTCGGGCAGGCTTTTGCGCACATACCGCAGCCCACGCAGACCGCTTTGTCAACCACCGCGATGCCGTCGACGATCGAGATCGCGCCGTATTTGCACGCTTCAATACAATCTCCGTAGCCCAGGCAGCCGTGCGAGCAGCTTCCCTTGCCCTGGTAGAAGTAGTTGCAGGCCGCGCAGGACTGTTTTCCTTCATAGTCCATAATGCTGTCGGTTTTATAACAGTTACCGGAGCAACGTACCACCGCGTACTGTGGAACAACCTCTTCGCAGGCAACGCCCATCGCGGCGCTGACCTTCTGCGCGCACTCTTCGCCGCCCACCGGGCAAAGATTCGTTTTCACGCCGTCATGGACAATCGCTTTCGCATAATCATCACAACCGGCATAGCCGCAGCCGCCGCAGTTTGCGCCAGGAAGTTCCGCACGGACCGCTTCAAACAATTCGTCGACGGGAACCGCCATGACTTTAGCCGCGATGACCAGAAGCACCGAAGCTGCCAGGCCGATTCCGCCCACAATAATAATTGGCATCATTCTCTCTCACCCCCATTATTTGAACAGGCCGTCAACGATTCCGCTGAAGCCCATGAAGCTGACCGATACAATTGAAGCCGCAACCAACGTGACCGGAATTCCCTGGAATGCCTTCGGGATGCTCTTGGAAGCATCCACGCGGGAACGCACGCCGGAGAAGAGCACCATCGCCAGCATGAAGCCAAGACCGGAACCCACCGCGTTGACCAGCGACTGTGAGAAGTTGTAGCCTTCGTCCAGGTTCAGGATGGTGACGCCGAGCACGGCGCAGTTGGTGGTGATTAGCGGCAGATAGATGCCGAGCGCGCGGTGCAGAGCCGGGATGTACTTTTTGAGCACGATCTCGATGAACTGAACCAGCGCCGCGATGATCAGGATAAAGACGATTGTCTGCAGATAATCGAGATTATTCGGGACCAGGACATAGGTGTAAATCGGCCAGGTGGCGGCGGTCGCCATCGCCATGACAAAGGTGACCGCGACGCTCATGCCGAATGCGGAATCCAGCTTTTTGCTGACGCCCAGGAACGGGCAGATTCCGAGGAACCGTGACAGAACATAGTTGTTCAACAGGACTGCGCTGACAATGATGATAGCAAACTCTTTCACTTGTCACAGCCCCCTTTCTGAGCAGCACCGCATGCGGCGGCAGCCGGGCAGCCGGCACAGCCGAAGTCCTTCTTCTTGATCGCCTTGCCCTTGGTCGTGTAGTTGACCAGCGCAATCAGCGAACCAAAGACCAGGAAACCGCCAGGCGCAAGCAAAAATACGATGATCGGGTCGCTCCAGTTGAGGGTGATCCCGTTCTGGATGCCGAGCCACGCGGCGCCGGACATCCAGGTGCCACTGCCGAGGATCTCACGGACCGAACCCATGACGAACAGGGCCAGCGTGAAGCCAATGCCCATGCCGATACCGTCGCAGGCGGAGGCGAGCACGGTGTTTTTGTTCGCGAACATCTCGGCGCGGCCGAGGATGATGCAGTTTACCACAATCAATGGCAGGAATACGCCGAGCGCGCTGTCGAGCGCGGGCGCATAGGCCTTGACCAAAAACTGCACGATGGTGACGAAGGTCGCAATGACCACGATGTAGCACGGAATGCGGACCTTATCCGGGATGATGTTCTTGAGCAGCGAAATGACGATGTTCGAACCGACCAGCACCACGGTTGCCGCAACGCCCATGCCGATGCCGTTGATCGCCATCGTGGTGACCGCCAGCGTCGGGCAGGTTCCGAGAATCAGGACCAGAACCGGGTTTTCCTTGATGATGCCGTTTAAGAGAACGGCCAGATTGCTTTTCTTATTCATTATGCACCCTCCCCAACTGCCGTATAGGCTTCATAGGCGATGCCGACCGCGGAGATAAACGCCTTTGAGGAAATTGTGGCGCCGGTGATTGTCTCGACGCCGGAAAGCGAACTGTCTTTGCCGATAAATTGGCCGGTGAAGGATTCGTTCCCTGTTTTGGAACCGAGTCCCGGCGTTTCCGAGTTGCCTTCGAGCAGCTTTGCGCCGGTGATTTTGCCATCGGCGCCGATGCCGACCATGACCGGATACGCGCCGCCGAAGCCTTTCGACTCGACTTTAAAGACATATCCGGCGCCGCCGTCGTCTTTCGAGGCCTGCACCAGGCCCGTGACGTCCGGCAGTTCGGTGATCGCGGTGAAATTGGTCGCACTCGGCATGACCTCACGCATCGCCGCGTTGGTTGCGTCGAGTTCCGCCTTGTCAATCAGCGGTTTTGTAACATTGTAGGTCGCGCCGAGCAGCCCTGCCGTTACAATGCAGATGACAGTCAGCACGATAATTGGTTTCAGTAAATCTTTCATGCTTTCACCCTCCCCTTACTTCGCCTTCGGCGCAAAGATCGCGCCGAACGGTTTGGTGATTGTGAGCCGGTCGATATGCGGGACCAGGATGTTCATGAGCAGGATCGCGAAGGACATGCCTTCCGGATACGAGCAGAAGGTCCGGATCACCATTGTGATGAAACCGATCCCAATGCCGAAAATGACCTTGCCCTTGGTGGTAACCGGGCTGGTGGAATAGTCGGTCGCCATGAAGAAGGCGCCGATCATCACGCCGCCCGAGAGGACCGCATAGACCGGGTCCGCACCAAACAGCAGCGCAAAAACAAAGACGCTGGCGATGACCGAAACCGGAATCTCATAGCTGATGATGCCCTTATAGATGAGGAACACGCCGCCCAGGATGAGCGCGATTGCACAGGTCTCGCCAAGCGATCCGCCGCGCTGGCCAATGAGCATCTGCATGATACTCGGCAGTTTGTCGGTCTCACCACTTGCAATCAGGCCGAGCGGGGTCGCGGTTGCCATCGAATCCACGCCGCGCGGTGCGGTCCAATCGGTCATCCGCGTTGCAAAGGACACAAGCAAAAAGATACGAGCGGTCGCGGCCGGGTTTGCAAAGTTGCAGCCGATGCCGCCGAACAGGCATTTCACCACGACGATCGCGATGAACGACCCGAACATCGCCATCCAGAGCGGCAGGGTCACCGGGACATTGAACGCCAGGATCATGCCGGTGACGACCGCGCTGCAGTCCTCAATGGTGCTTTCCCGCTTGGTGATCATCGTAAAGAGCAGCTCAAACAGCATGCAGGAAAGCACACAAACCGCCGTCATAATGAGCGCCCGGAAACCGAAGAAATAGATTGCCGCGATGAGCGAGGGCACCAGAGCCGCCGCTACAGTCAGCATAATTTTACGGGTGTTGATTGAATCTTTGATATGAGGCGATGGGGTTACCATCAATTTGGAATTTTCCACCGTCTGGGTTTCTTTCTCCGTTACATTTGTTGTAGCCAACTGGTTTTCCTCCTATCCTACTTTTTTGCCGCAGCGCGCAGCTTCTGTTTTGCCATCTTGTTCGAGAAGGTAAGCCCTCTCTTCGCAGGGCAAACATAGGAGCAGCTTCCGCATTCCATGCAAAGCATGACCTTCAGCTTGTTCAGCATGTCAAGATCGTCCCGCTCATACGCAAGCTCGATCTGGCGCGGCATCAGATGATACGGGCAGGCCTGCACACATCTGCCGCAGCGGATGCACGGATGCTCGGGTTCGACGACCGTCTGGGATTCGTCGAAAACCAGCAGGGCATTGTTGTTTTTTAAGACGGGATAGGCGTCGTCAAAGATCGCGATGCCCATCATCGGGCCGCCCATCAGCATCTTCTTAGGCGTTCCTTTATAGCCACCGCAGAAGGCTACCACATCGGCGAAATGTGCGCCGATGGGAGCGATAACGTTCTTCGCTTCCATAATTGCGCCGCCGTCGACTGTCAGGCATTTGGTGACAAGCGGCATGCCGGTGCGCAGGTACTGGCCGATGAAAGCGGTGGAGGTGATGTTGTGGACGATGACGCCCGCGTCGCTCGGAAGCTGGCCTTCTTTGACCACACGGCCGGTCGTCTCAAAGATCGCAACCTTTTCAGCGCCCTTCGGATAGATCGACCGCAGGCTCGCCACTTCGATGCTGGGGTCGTCCGCGGTCATGCGGCGCAGCATCTCGATCGCCTGGGGCTTGTTGTTCTCCACCGCGATCTTCACCTGGGTGATGCCCACATATTTTTTGATAGCCGCGATTCCGGCCATCACATCATCCGCACGTTCCATGATCGTGCGGTAGTCGCTGGTTATGTACGGCTCGCACTCGGCGGCATTGACCACCAGCGTATCGACCTCGGACAGATTTTTCGGATTCAGCTTGATGTGCGACGGGAATCCCGCGCCGCCAAGCCCCACCAATCCGGAAGCCCGGATTGCCTTGACGAAATCCGCATGGTTCTCAATGACTGGGGGCTTTACATTTTCGTCGACGGTCTGTTCCCCATCGCTTTCGATGATGACAACCTGGGTACGCGCTCCCATATTTGTGACGATCTCCTCAATCGACTTGACGGTACCCGATACGCTCGAATGGACCGGCGCGCTCAAAAACGCGTCCGAATCCCCAATCAGCGTTCCCACCTTTACGGTATCGCCTTTTGCGACGACGGGCTTACACGGAGGGCCCATGTGCTGCGACATCGATATGCAGACTTCCTGCGGTATCGGCATCGCGGCGCTCGGGCAGTTTTCCGTATTCTTGAAGTGTCCGATTTTCGCACCCTTCATGGTCTTCTGCAAAAAACTCATTTCCCATTTCCTCCTCTGAGAATATTGACCTTCCAGGACACCCTAATTCCGACGCCCAAAACGGGAATCAGAAGAAGAATCTGTTTAAATGCGGCATCAGATACCGCAGCAGCATTCCGGTGATCACACCCATTGCAACCCCCGAAATCATCAGCACCGGCAGATAGTATACCACAGCCGTGCTCCCAAGGACAAGCATTGCCATCAAAATTTGCCCCACATTGTGGGATACACCTCCGCAGACGCTCAGGAAGGTATCGCTGAACTTTTTCTCCCCAAACAGCAGGAGAATCAGCATCACCGACACCGAAAGCAATCCGCCGGCAAGACTCATTGCGGCGCCGACCGCGCCGCGCGTCAAAAACACAAAAAACGACTTGAGCAGGGCGAGGGTGTAAGCCTCCCGCCTGCCAAGACAGAATAAGCAGTACATTGTCACGATGTTCGAAAGCCCAGGCTTAATGCCGGGGATCGGGATAAGCCCGGCAAAACCGGATTCCACAAAGCTCAGCACCATCGAAAGTGCGAAAAGCAAGCCGAGGAGCGCAACCCGTGAAGCCCGGTATTTCATGACGCCACCTCAAAGCGGTATCCGCCGGTACTGTCCGCGGGCTGAAATTGTGCCCGCAGACTTTCGGAAACATAGATGTTTTTATCCCGGTCAACCGCGATGATACCACATTCAAGCGTATCCAGGTTTTCCAATACGAAATCCCGTCCACTGATGAACAGGTATGTGGACATAAAGTCGGCGTAGGCGCCGTCCGGAGACACCACCGAAACCGACATGAGATCGCTCTCAGCAGGATAACCGGTGCGCGGGTCGAGTATGTGGTGGTAACGAACGCCGTCCTGCTCGAAAAAGCGCTCGTAGTCGCCAGAGGTTGCCATCGTGCTGTCAGGCAGGCTCACCACCGCGAGAAACTGGTTCTCCGGGCCGCGCGGATCGCGCACGCCAAACCGGAACGGTTCGCCGTCCGGCTTTTCCCCGATGACCATGAGGTTCCCGCCAATCGAGATGTAGCCGGAGGTAATCCCATAATCCTGCGCGACCCTGCGCGCTACGTCGCAGGCATAGCCTTTCGCAACGCCGCCCACGTCAACCGCCTGCCCTTCGCGGGAAAGCATCGCGGTGTAGCCGCCCTTTCCATCCGCGCCGAGCTGGATTTCACTGTAGCCGACCAGCTTCAGCAGTTCTTCAATCTTCCCGGCGGCGGGCACCTTCGGATGCAGGCCGGTGATGCCCCATTCGGCCGCAAGCGGGGCGACCGTCACATCAAAAAGGCCGCCCGAAAGTTCCCCGAAACCTTTACACCGCGCCAGCAGCGCATAGGTGTCCTCCGAGACCGCCACCGGTTCTTTCCCGGCATTTTCATTGAGACGGCTGATTTCGGAATCTTTTATGTACATCGACATGGTGTCCTCGATCCCCCGCAGCGCTGCTTCGATCGCGTCCTTTGCTTCCTGCGCCTTCTCGCCGTATAATTTATATTCCACAAAGGTATCCATCAAGAACGAGGTTCCGACCACCGGCGTATCCCGCCGGACGCGGTACCCGTTCCAGACCCCGGTCGCCGCAAGCAGAAGCAGCAAAGCAGCGGCAAGGATCACAAATGTTCTTTTTTGAGCCAACGAATTGTTCCTTTCCTACAGGGATTGACAGTATTTTTTGAACATTTTGACAAAATTCTAACGATACGGAAAACACCCCGCTTAGTGCGGGGTGTCCCAGAACTGATTCAGTTTTGAATCAATTACTCTTCGCATTTGTCGTTTCCCTCTTCGTCAGCATCTTCTTCGAGATCGAACTCCAGAAGCTCCCCGCAGTTCGGGCAGGTGGTCTGTCCTTCCTCAAGCATATCGGAATCGATGCAGACAATATCCCCGCAGGTCGGGCAGCAGACTTCATAGATGTCCCCGTCGAGGTAATCCCCGTCGTCCTCATCGTCACAGCTGCACTCGTCGCAGTCACACTCGTCATCCGAAAGCTCATAGAACTCCTCTTCCAGGGTTCCGAGATCCTCGTCGATGGTGTCGACCTGCTCCGAAAGTTCGTCAACTTCCGCTTCCAGGTCCGCGATGGTCAGCGCCATATCGTCGATCGCGCCGATCAGCGCGTTGATGATCTTGCCTTCCTTGGTGGAATCGTCGATTCCGAGGCCCTCTGCCAGTCCTTTGATATATGCTGCTCTTTCGGTAATGGTCATCCTGATAGCCTCCCTTATCTTTCCATTTCTATTCAATCCAATGTGGTTATGCGCGCTCCATGTATTCGCCGGTACGGGTGTCGACCTTGATGCGGTCGCCTTCCTCGATAAACAGCGGAACCTTGATCTCAGCGCCGGTTTCGAGGATCGCGGGCTTGGTTGCATTGGTCGCGGTGTCGCCCTTGAAGCCCGGATCGGTCTTGGTGACTTCCAGCTCCACAAAGAACGGCGGCTCAACGCCAAACACATTTCCCTTGTAGGAGAGAACCTTGCAGTCCATGTTCTCCTTGACAAACTTAAAGTTGTCCCCGAGCACGCTTGCATTGATGGGGATGTTCTCGTAGGTCTCGTTGTCCATGAAATAGTAAAGGTCGCCGTCCTGATAAAGGTACTGCATGTCCTTGCGCTCGACATAAGCGGTCGGGTATTTGTCGGTCGGGCTGAAGGTTTTCTCAGTCACTGCGCCGGAGATCACGTTGCGGATCTTGGTGCGCACGAATGCAGCGCCTTTGCCGGGTTTCACGTGCTGGAACTCAATAATCTGGACAACGTTGCCGTCCATCTCAAAAGTTACGCCATTTCTGAAATCCCCTGCTGAAATCATATATTTACCTCCAAAAGTTCTGATACATCTTTGCTTCCAACGTTATTACGCAGGTTAAAATTGTACCGTTCAGATTAACACTCTAATTCTATATTAAAACCACAAATATTGCAAGCCCTTTTCGTAGATAATTGGCAGTTTCCAGCCGTTTTTCCATTTTCAGAGAACCACCAGTTCGCTTCCGGACGCGGTCAGATCCATATAGCCATCCTCCGTGACCAGCACCATGTTCTCGGTGCGCACGCCGAACCGCCCTTCCAGATAGATGCCCGGTTCGACGGTGATCACCATACCAGGCGCGCAAAACGCCTGCGAACGCGGCGCAAAGGCAGGCTGCTCGTGGATTTCAAGCCCCAGCGAATGACCGGTGCTGTGTCCGAAGCATGCCCCATAGCCCGCCCCGGCAATCAGGTCGCGCGCAGCGGCATCCACAGCGGCGCAGGAGGCGCCCGGCTTCACCGCGGACATCGCGGCCTTCTGCGCAGCCCCAACGATCTCGTAAATCCTGCGCTGCTCATCGCTCACCTGTCCCACGGCCACCGTCCGGGTCATATCCGAGCAATAACCGTTCACCACGCACCCGAAGTCCATCGTGATAAAATCCCCCGGTTCCACCACCTTACCGGTCGGCACGCCGTGAGGCATCGAGGAATGCGCGCCTGACACAACTATGAAGTCAAAAGCAGGGCGTTCGGAACCATTCCGGTAGCAGAAATCGAGCAGCTCGCCCGCGATCTGCCGGTCGGTCATCCCGGGCTGGATGTATTCGCAGATGTGGGAAAACGCCGCGTCCGTGATCGCCTGCGCCGCCCTGATATGCTTGATTTCCTCCGGCGATTTGGTCATCCGCAGTTCGCGGATGATCCGGCTCAGGCTGTCATTCATAACAAAGCCGATATCCGGCAGCTTTTCATTATAACCGAGATAGTCGGATACCGTAAGGTATTCGCTTTCAATGCCGAGGCTTTTGACATTGTGCTTTTTGCAGAGTTCCAAAAGCTGCTCATAGAGCCGTTCCTGCAAAATCACTTCGCAGCCCTTCGCGACCTGCCGCGCCTTCTCGACATACCGGAAATCGATCACCAGATAGGCCGCCTCCCGCGTCACAAGCAGCGTCCCCGCCGAGGACTGCATACCGGTGAAATAAAGCCGGTCGACGTCCGACGTGATGAGGACCGCGTCAAATTCTTCCGTCATCCGGGATACCAGCGACGCGATCCGTACGTTTTGTTCCATTCTCCCCGCCTCATTTCATCCGGGCAAGCGCGTCGAGCGCCACCAGGTAGCTGTGTTTCCCGAATCCGAAAATCCCGCCCGCGCAGACCGGCGCGATAACCGAAGCATGCCGGAATTCCTCCCGCGCGTGCACGTTCGAAAGGTGAACCTCGATCACCGGGATTTTGATCGCGGCGATCGCGTCACGGATAGCAATGCTGTAATGGGTGTAAGCGCCCGCGTTGAGCACCACCCCGTCAAAAGCGGTACGCGCCTCGTGGAGCTTATCGATGATCGCGCCCTCGTGGTTCGACTGGAAGATTTCGCAGTCGAGGCCAAGCTCCTCTGCGTGCACAAGGATTTCCGCATTGATGTCGGCGATGCCTTCGGTCCCGTAATGGTCCGGTTCACGGATTCCCACCAGATTGAGGTTTGGCCCATGGATGACCAGCACCTTTTTCATAATTTCCTGCCCCCTGCCAAAATATACATTTCCTTCATTTTTGCGGCATCCTCCGCCTGGGTCCCGGCCGACTCACAGATGATGGTCGGCGTGCAGTCTTTTTTAACCAACAGCTCCGCAAGCGGCTCAAAATCCGGCCCGAAAATCGTGTCCGCAAAAGTCAAGTGCATTTTCTCACCGCCCGGGTTGGTGTATTGGATTTTGCTGAAATGAGCATGAAAGGTCCGCATCCGGTCAGCTCCGATCGCGTTTTCCATCTTTTCAAAGACCGCAGAAAACGCCTCCGGGGAGTTCATCCCGCCGAAGGTGCGGGCGTTCAGGTGCCCGAAATCGATGCAGGGCAGCATCCGGTCGTCGAGCCGGCAGAGCGTGAGCACCTCTTCGAGCGTACCGAGCTGGTTTGCCTTGCCCATCGTCTCCGGGCACATATGGATGTGCGAAAGCCCCTCTGCGTCGAGCGCCGCGATACATTTGCGAAAGGTGTCAGAGGCGAGCGCGAGCGCTTCCTCCCGGCTGATTTTGCCGCAGGAACCGGTGTGAATCACGATCCGGTCACCGCCCAGCGCGTTCACCGCGCGCGCCGACTGCAGGACGTAGTCGATACTCTTCTCCCGTTTTTCCGGCTCAACACTCGACATCGAAATATAATACGGCGCGTGCACCGAAAGCTGGATATCATTTTCAGCCGCCACCACGCCAAACTCCCGCGCCGCCTCCTGCGAGATGCGCACACCGCGGCCGCACTGGTATTCGAACGCCGAAAGCCCCATACCCACGAGATAATCCGGCACCTGTATATTCTTTTTAAAGCCCTGCGCCGTAAAGCTGTCAGACGTCCCGGCCGGGCCGAACCTTATTTTTTTCATAAAACCTCCTGACGCGGGCCGCTTTTGCCCCTGCGTCATCACCATGATAATCTTTCAGCACGACCCGTTCCAACGCACGCTTTACTTTGAAAAACGGGAAGGATTCCAATTCCATCGGTTCCACCAGAACCGACCACACGCCCGCCAGATTCGCACAGAGCACGTCGGTGAAGATCTGGTCGCCAACGATGGCGATCTCCCCATTGGATACGCCGAGCGCTTCGCGCGTCCTACGCACGCCGTCCCCAAGCGGCTTTTTGGCGTTGGCGATGCAGCCGATCCCCAGCTTTTGGGCGAACGGCTCCACCCGTTCTTGATTGTTGTTTGAGAGGATCATCAGCCGGATTTTCGCGGCCCGCATCCTTTCAATCCAGCTGCGCACTTCATTCGGGACATCCGGGTTATCGTGCGTGGTCAGCGTATTGTCCACATCAAGCAGCAGCACCGAAATACCGTATTCCCGCAGCCACTCCGGCTGGATCTCATAAATCCTGTGAAACCTGAAAATGGGATGAAAAACAGACATACGTCCTCCCTTTTTCTCTACAAAACAGGCGGAGCATCGCTGCCCCGCCTGTTCCACATACGTCATTCAATTATTATTTGAATTTGCGTTTCCGAGCAGCCTCAGACTTCTTTTTGCGCTTGACAGAAGGCTTCTCATAGTGTTCTCTTTTGCGAACCTCAGCGAGAACGCCGGAGCGTGCGCAAGAACGTTTAAACCTACGCAGAGCGCTGTCCAAAGACTCGTTGTCCTTGATTCTGATTTCTGACATTTACCTATTCCCTCCCCACGCCGCTAGGCCGGAGTTATATCCAAAGTAAATGGATAACAGCATTCATTATACAATGCGGATCAGCAACTTGTCAAGCCATTTACTGGAAGGATACCGAAATGTAACTATTTCGCCACAATGTTAACTAATTTTCCCTTGACCACAATCTCTTTCACGATATTTTTTCCTTCGATTGCAGCCTGGATTTCCGGGCAGGCTTTCGCCGCCGCAAGAAGCGCGGATTCATCCGCGTCAGCGTCCACCATGATGCGCGCTTTGATCTTGCCGCAGACCTGCACCACGATCTCCACCTGCGCGTCCCTGCATTTTGCCGGGTCATAGGCCGGCCATCTCTGCCCGTTCAGCATGCCGCCAAAGCCCGCTTCTTCCCACATTTCCTCAGTGAGGTGCGGTGCGAACGGATTTAAGAGCAGCAGCAGCGTTTTCAGCTCCGCGTGATTGACCGAGCCATGATCGCAGATTTCGTTGAGCAGGCTCATCATCGCGGCGATTGCCGTGTTGAATTTGAGCGCTTCAATGTCCTCCGAGACCTTCTTGATCGTCTTATGGAAGCTGCTTTCGAGCTCCGGCGAATAGCTGTCGCCGCCCTTCAGGATCTCAAGCAGCCCGTAGATGCGCTCCAGGAAACGCTTGCAGCCCTTGATCGAATTCTGGGACCACGGCGCGCTTTTCTCAAAATCGCCGATGAACATCTCGTAAAGCCGCAGGGTGTCCGCGCCAAACTCCTTAATGATGTCGTCCGGGTTCACCACGTTGCCGCGGGATTTACTCATCTTCTCCCCGTTCTCACCAAGGATCATACCATGGCTGGTGCGCTTCTGATAGGGTTCCGGCGTGCTGACTACGCCGATATCATAGAGGAACTTGTGCCAGAAGCGGGAATACAGCAGGTGCAGGGTTGTATGCTCCATGCCGCCGTTATACCAATCAACGGGCATCCAGTAATCGAGCGCTTCCTTTGAAGCGATCGCCTTGTCGTTATGCGGGTCGCAGTAGCGCAGGAAATACCAGGAGGAACCCGCCCACTGTGGCATGGTATCGGTCTCGCGCTTGGCTGGAGCGCCGCACTTCGGGCATTTCACATTGACCCAGCTGTCCATCGCGGCAAGCGGAGAATCACCGTCGCCGGTCGGCTCGTAGCTTTCTACCTCCGGCAGCCGCAGCGGCAGCTCGCTCTCGTCGAGCGGGACATAGCCGCAGTGATCGCAGTGGATAATCGGGATCGGCTCGCCCCAGTAACGCTGACGGGAGAACACCCAGTCGCGCAGTTTGTAGTTGACCTTCGGTTCGCCTTTGCCGTTTTCCGCAAGCCATTCGGTAATTTTTTTCTTCGCGTCTTCCACGGAAAGGCCGTCCAGCATGCCGGAATTGACCATCACACCGGTTTCACAATCTGTAAAGGCTTCTTCCTGTACATTTCCGCCTTTGACGACTTCGATGATCGGCAGGTCAAATTTCTTGGCGAAATCCCAGTCGCGGGTGTCGTGCGCCGGGACCGCCATGATGGCTCCGGTGCCATAGCTCATCAGGACATAGTCCGAAATAAAGATCGGGATTTCAGTATTATTTACCGGATTGATCCCATTTACTCCCTCTAGCTTGACGCCGGTCTTGTCCTTTGCAAGCTCGGTGCGTTCAAAATCGGATTTGCGGGCGGCTTCCTGCTGGTAAGCGCGCACCGCGTCCATATTTTTGATCCTGTCCGCCCACTTTTCAATGTACGGGTGCTCCGGGGAGATGACCATGTAGGTCGCGCCGAACAAGGTATCCGGACGCGTGGTAAAGACGGTGAGCAGATCCCCAGCGGTGGTGCCGAAGTCGACCTGCGCGCCGGTTGACCGGCCGATCCAGTTTTTCTGGGAGATCTTGACACGGTCGATATAATCGACCGTGTCAAGATCGTCGATCAGCCGCTGGGCGTATTCGGTGATTTTGAGCATCCACTGGCTCTTTACTTTATGGACGACTTCGCTGCCGCAGCGTTCGCAGACGCCGCCGACCACCTCTTCGTTTGCGAGAACGACCTTGCAGCCGGTGCACCAGTTGACCGACATCTCCTTTTTATACGCAAGCCCATGTTTAAAAAGCTGCAGGAAGATCCACTGGGTCCACTTGTAGTAATTTGGGTCGGTGGTATTGATCTCCCGGTTCCAGTCGAACGAAAGACCCAGGCTTTTAAGCTGGCTTTTGAACCGCTGGACATTATCATGGGTGACCTTTTCCGGATGGATGTGGTTTTTGATGGCGTAGTTCTCGGTGGGTAGGCCAAACGCGTCCCAGCCCATTGGGTAAAGGACGTTGTAGCCTTCAAAACGGCGTTTACGCGCGACGATGTCCAGCGCCGTATAAGAACGGGGATGGCCGACATGCAGGCCCTGGCCCGACGGATACGGGAACTCGACAAGCGCGTAATACTTCGGCTTGGAGTAGTCGTCGGTGGCCGCAAAGGTATCGAGCTCGTCCCATTTGTCCTGCCATTTCTTTTCAATTGCTGCAAAATCGTACTTCAATTTGTACACTCCCTGATGCAAACGCCTCGCGGCGTGCAAAATTAGTCAGTCTTTCAGTTCGAGCGCGACTTTCGGCGCGTCCGCCCACAGGCGCTCCAGCGCATAGAACTCACGGGTCTTTTCATAGAATATATGAACAATCACGTCGTAGTAATCCAGTACGATCCACATCGCGGACTGGTAGCCTTCGATCTTGCGCGGCTCGAACCCAAGCGCGCTCAGCCCTTCCTCCACCGCGTCGGAAAGCGCCTTGACCTGGGCATTCGATCCGCCCGACGCAATGACAAAGTAGTCCCCGATCGTGGTAAGTTCCCTGATTTCTATCGCTGTGATATCCTTTGCCTTTTTACTGTTCAGGATTTCTGCAATTTTTTCGACCATCCCGATCGATGTCATTCACTTCACCCCCATATTTTACAGGATTTCTCAATACCTGAGATAATAATTATACGCTTCAAAGCTGTCGCGGCTGATCCCCTGTTCCCGGATGACCAGATCACCCAGCGCATAGCACATCGCATATTTCATTGCCGGACCGGTGGCGGTGTCGGCAAGCTTGCGCATCGTGTCGATGTCAGGATAATCCCGTTCCGCGCTGGTGAGGTCGGCCAGATAGATCACCTCGTCGAAGACGGTCATTTCTCCGCATGCGGTCGTGTGGTAGCGCACGGCGTGAAGAATCTCCGGGTCGTCGATCCCAAGCTCCAGTTTCATATAGCCGCACGCGGCCATCCCGTGCCAGGTCTTTGGCTGTCCCAGCTGCACACTGTCTAGGATTATACCAAACTTTGTAAGCCATTGCAACTGCTCGCCGCGCGGGAGCTCCTTGCAGATATCGTGCAGCCAGCCCGCAACACGCGCTTTCCCAATGTCGCAGCCGTACCGCTCCGCAAGCTCTTCCGCCCGCCGGACGACGCACTGGGTATGATAAAACCGTTTCGCCGAGAGGTTCTTTCTTGCTAGGCTTTCCAACTTTTCCAAATCATATTCCAAAACTGCCACCCCATTTTGTCATATTTCTTTGTCCTGTTATTGCTCAGCCCTGGTACAGCCGGTTTTCCGCAATATAACCGGCGACAGCGGGCGGCACCACCGCATCGAGCGGCTCGCCGCGCTTTGCCATCGCGCGCACCTCGGTGGAGGAGATAGGCATCGGATCAAGATCGATGATCCGGCACCGCACGCCGTACCCGCAAAGCAGGCGCGACTGCCCCTCCAGCGCCGGACGCAGGTTCTTTTCCCGCGCGCCCACGCAGACAACCGCCAGTTCGGAAATCCGCTGCCAGCGCCGCCATTCGGTGAAGGTCAGAAACATATCGCTTCCCATAATGAGGTAAAATTCGTCGTTGGGGAAATCCCGGTGCAATTTTTCGAGCGTGTCGACCGTGTAGCTTTTGTCCGGCCGCCGCAGCTCGATATCGCTCACCTCGCAGACCGGGTTTTGCATAAAGGCAAGCCTGCACATTTCGAGCCGGTTTTCCCCGGGAATAAGGCTTTCGCCGGTTTTGTGCGGCGGGATGCGTGTTGGGATGACGAGCATCCGTTCAAGCGAAAGCGCGGCAATGTAGGTCTGCGCCAAAAGGACGTGCCCGCTGTGCACCGGGTTGAAGGTCCCGCCGAAGATCCCGGTGCGCATCAGTCAAGCTCGATGACCGGTTTCTTCTGGTTCCTGCGAAAGAGCACGAATTTTGTGCCGATCACCTGTACCACTTCGGAGCTGGTCGCCTCCGCAAGCCGTGTTGCAATCTCCCGCACCGGTTCGGGAGAAGTTTCGAGCACCCGCATCTTGATGAGTTCCCGCGCGGTGAGCGCGTCGTCCACCTGTTTTACGAGCGCGTCGGCCACGCCGCCTTTTCCCACCTGCAAGATGGTATCGATCGGGTTTGCGAGGCCGCGCAGCTTCGCGCGCTGTTTACTGCTTAACATAGATTCATTCTCCTAATATTGTCATTTGGTCATTTCAGATGTTCTTTCAGTCTTTCCGCCAGCTCCCGCAATGCTTTGCCGCGATGGGAAATCCGATCCTTTTCACTGTCGGAAAGTTCTGCGAAGCTACGGTCCCCCACCATAAAGATCGGGTCGAATCCGAAACCGTTCTCCCCTTTCGGTTCCGCGCCGATGTAGCCCGGGCAGATCCCCTCCACATCGATGCGGGTCCCGTCAGCATCGATAAAACAGATGTGCGCCACAAACTTCGCGGTGCGGTAATCGACCGGCAGGCAGCCGAGTTCTTCGACCAGTTTCTCCATTTTTTCAGGATAAGGCATCTCTTCGCCCCCATATCGCGCCGAATAAACGCCTGGGCGCCCGTCGAGTGCATCGACACAGAGTCCGGAATCATCCGCCACGGCTGCCTTCCCGGTGCGCTCATGCACCGCCTGCGCCTTAAGAAAGGCGTTTTCCGCAAAGGTTGTCCCGGTTTCCTCCACCTGAAGGCCCGGACAGACCTCCCCCTGTGCAACCACAGAAATCCCAAGCGGCGCGAAGATCCGCTCGAATTCACACAATTTGCCTTTGTTGCCGGTCGCAACGATCACCTGCATCAGCTTTCCTCCTCCGGTTCATCCTGTTCGCCCGAAAAGAGGGCGTCGACAAAATCCTTTGCGTCAAACGGGCGCAGATCGTCGATCTGTTCGCCCACGCCGATATATTTGATCGGAACCTGCAATTCCTGTTTAATGCCGATGACCACGCCTCCGCGCGCGGTACCGTCAAGCTTGGTGAGGATGATACCGGTGATCCCGGCAGCTTCCTTGAACTGGCGCGCCTGGTTGAGCGCGTTTTGCCCGGTGGTCGCATCGAGCACGAGCAGCACTTCGGTGTCGCAGCCGGGTGCTTCACGCTGGATCACGCGGGAGATTTTCGAGAGCTCATCCATGAGGTTTTTTTTGTTATGAAGCCTTCCGGCCGTGTCGCAGATAACCACGTCCGCGCCGCGCGCCTTGCCCGCCGTGATCGCGTCGAACACGACCGCCGCTGGGTCGGAGCCCTCCGCCTGTTTGACAAGATCAACGCCGGAACGTTCGGCCCAGATTTCAAGCTGTTCGATCGCCGCCGCGCGGAAGGTATCCGCCGCGCCGAGCAGCACCTTCTTTCCGTCCGCCTTGAGGTTCGCCGCGAGCTTTCCGATGGTGGTGGTCTTGCCCACGCCGTTCACGCCGATCACCAGGATGACCGACGGCCGGGTTGAGATCCGAAGCTCCTGCCCGCCTTCGAGCATGCCGGTCACAATCTCCTTGATAAGCCCCTTCACTTCGGAGGCGTCCGAAACGCCGCGCTTTTTCACCTCTTCACGCAGCTGCCCGACGATCGCCTGCGCGGTGCGGATTCCAACGTCCGACATGATCAGCGTTTCCTCCAGCTCCTCATAGAGCTCCTCATCGATCTTGCCAAACGAACTGAGCAGGTCGTCCATCGCTTTGGTCATCGAGTCCCGCGTTTTTTTTAAGCCTTCGGCCAGTTTCCCGAAAAATCCCATTGTGTTCCTCCAGTAGTATTGGTTTACTTGATGCCCAGTTTCTGCTCAACCTCGCTGACATTGAGTTCCAGAAGCTTCGAAACGCCCTCCTCCTGCATGGTCACGCCGTAAAGGACATCCGCTTCCTCCATGGTGCCGCGGCGGTGTGTGATGGTGATGAACTGGGTTTTATGGCACATCGTTCGCAGATACTGCGCATATTTGACGACGTTGACGTCATCGAGCGCCGCTTCGATCTCATCGAGCAGGCAGAACGGCGACGGGCGAACCTTGAGGATCGCAAAGTAGATTGCGATCGCGACGAACGCCTGCTCGCCGCCCGAAAGCGCCGCGAGGTTTTTGATGATCTTGCCCGGCGGCTGCACATAGATTTCAATACCGGAATCGAGAATGTTCGCGGGGTCGGTGAGCGCGAGCTCCGCCCTGCCGCCGCCGAACAGCTCGGTGAAGATCTTTGCGAAATGCCCTGCGATCTTCTGGAAGTTTTCCGCAAAGATATTCTGCATATCCCGGGTGAGATCGTTGATGAGCTTTCCAAGCTCGGCGCGGGATTTTTCCACGTCCTCGACCTGGGCCTTTAGGAAAGTATACCGCTCGGACACCTCTTTATATTCCTCGACCGCCGCAATGTTGACGCTGCCGAGCGCCTTGATTTTACTTTTGAGCTCCCCAAGCCGGCGCTGCGCCTTCGCTGGGTCCTCCACCGGCTGCGCGGCCTCGGAGGCCTGCGAACGGGTGATTTCGTATTCGTCCCACAGCCGTGATATGATCCCGTCATACTCGCTCTGCAGGGCGGTCTTTTTCTCTTCGAGCCGCGCCAGTTCCCGCGCTGCCGTTTCGCGCCTGGCAAGGATTTCCTTCTCACCCGCGCGCAGCCGGGAGGACTGCGCTTCGCTCTCGTTTCGCCGCGCGGCCATCTCTCGGATTTCGGCGTTCAGCGCCTCGGCCTGCCGCGCGTAGGTCTCCCGCTGCGCCTCGGCCCCGGCGATCCTTTCGCCAATCGCCTCGATTTCGGCGGCATGTTCCGCTTTCTGGCGTTCGAGTTCGGCGGTGTGCGCCGCCTGATTTTCTTTCTGGCTGACAAGCTGCGCGATCATCTGCCGGATGCCGGCGATTTCATTTTCAAGCGCGGCCTCCCGCACCTTCCCTTCGGAAAAGCGGTTCGCGGCTTCCTCCACGCGGGACTGGCAGTCGTCGCGCTGGCTTCCCAGCCGCGCGAGATTGCCCACGACCTCCTCCATCTGGTGGGTGAGGTCGCCGAGCAATTCGGAGTTCGAGACATTCTGGCCTTTGAGCTCCTCGAGCCGCGCGGTCAGCTGGTCATATTCGAGCGCGGCCTGTTCTTTGACCCGGACCGCTTCCTCATAGGCAAGGTCGAGCCGCTTTTTCTCTGACTCGTACCGGATTTTGTCCTCCTGCGCGGTTTTCAGCTCACCGTCAATACCAGCCGCGACCGCGCGCAGTTCAGCGGCTTCCGCCTGCAGCGCCTTGAGTTCCCCGTCGAGCCTGGCCATCTGTTCCTGCAGGCCCTTCGCCTCGGCTTTCAGCGCGTCGATCTCCTTCGCACGGCTCAGGATGCCCGCGCTTTTTGCCGCGTAACCGCCGGTCATCGAACCGCCCGCGTTGACAACCTGCCCGTCAAGCGTGACAATGCGGAACTTGTAGCCCGCGCGTTTGGCAATCGCGGTCGCGCAGTCGAGATCCCGCACAATTACAATTCTTCCCAAAAGCTGGTTGATAATGCCTGCGAAACGTTCTTCATACCGGACCAGTCCGGCGGCCACACCGACAAAACCGTCCGCCGTGTCAAGCCAGCCCTCTGTAAGTCTGTTTCCCTTTACAGTGGAAACGGGCAGGAAAGTGGCCCGTCCGGAACGGGATTCCTTCAACATGCCGATTGCACGTTTGGCAACCGCTTCGTCCTTAACGGCAATATTCTGCATCGCGGCGCCGAGCGCGATCTCAATGGCGAGCGCATGCTCGTCCGCCACCGTGATGAGCCGGGAAACCGGTCCGTAGATGTCGTGCAGCGCCCCTTTTCCGGCCTGCGCCATGATGTATTTGACGCTCTGCGAAAAACCTTCCATACTGTTTTCCATGTTGAACAGCAGCTGTGCTTTTTGCAGGCGCTCCCGCGCTTTGTCCTCGTACTCACGGCGGTTGGCCGCAAGAGAATCCATCTTTTTCTGCCGACTTTCCAGCTTGAGCTGGTAACCTTTCTGGGCGTTTTGCAGCGACTGGATATTGTCCGCTATCTCCGCGAGCAGCTCGGTACAGTCCGCCTGTTCTTTCTGAACGCGGATGAGATTTTCGTCGCGCACCAGCGCGTTATCTTTAATTGAGGCAAGCCGCTCAATCGTTTCGTCGATAAGCGAACCGCTCGACGCGGAAGAGAGCTTCACCTCGTTAATGCTCTGGGAAAGCGCGTATCGCCGCTCTTTGAGCGCATCGATCCGCCCCGCGCATTCGGTGCGGCGGGCGCTAAACGCGTCGATCTCCTCCCGTGTCTTTTGCTGCCCGGCGTGAAGGTCGTTCAACGCATCCTCTTTCTGCGCGATCCCGTCCTCATATGTACGAATTTTTTCATCGAGGTCACTGTCCGACGCGCCCGACTGCGTGAGCTCCGCTTCAATGCGCTGGATCGAGGACTCGTTATGGGCGATGTCATTACGCATGACCGCGATATCGGCGCCGCTTTTCGCGGACAGATCTTCGATTTCGCGGGTTTTCTGGCGGCGTTCATCAATCTGTACGGCGAGCTCCTGCATCTGCGCAAAAAGGTGGTTGATCGATTTCTCAATCCCATCGATCTCCGCCTGGATTTCATCGTGTTCAGTTTTGCAGAGCAGAATTTTGTCCTCCTGCTCGCGCAGAACCTGCTTCGAGCGCTCCAGCGTGAGCACCCACAGCGAAATTTCAAGCGTCTTTTTCTCAGCAGCATATTCAAGAAACTGCGCAGCCTTCTCCGACTGGACGCGCAGCGGTTCGACCCGGCTTTCGAGTTCCAAAAGAATATCCCGAAGCCGCAAAAGATTTTCTTCCGCACCTTCGAGTCTGCGCTGCGCCTCCGCCTTGCGGTAACGGTATTTTGAGATGCCCGCGGCCTCCTCAAAAATTTCCCGGCGCTGGGTGCTTTTGGCAGAGACGATTTCGGCAATCTTGCCCTGCCCGATAATCGAATAGCCGTCCCGGCCAAGGCCGGTATCCATAAAAAGTTCGTAAATGTCCTTGAGACGAACGCTGTTCTGGTTGATGCGGTATTCGCTCTCGCCCGAACGGTAGAGTTTCCGTGAAATCGTAACCAGATCGTTTTCATAGGGAAGCGCCCGGTCGGAGTTGTCGATGGTGATCTGCACATGCGCGTAGCCCTGTGGCTTGCGTGCCTGGGTACCCCCGAAGATCACATCCTCCATTTTGCCGCCGCGCAGCGTCTTTGAGGACTGTTCGCCCAGAACCCAGCGGACCGCGTCGGCAATATTGCTTTTTCCGCTTCCATTCGGCCCAACAACAGCGGTGATCCCATCGTTGAAGGTAAGCTTTGTTTTATCGGGAAAGGACTTGAAGCCCTGAATTTCCAATGAGCGAAAACGCAAATTCACACATCCTCTATCTCTAACGTTAAACCTGTCATTGCCGCGTCTTGTCTTAGTCTTATATTATACCCCAATTCCCGCAGTTGCACAATGCCGCACGCGCCATGTCCCATAATTTTTGAAACGTTCCGCGGCGCGGTACGCAAAATGAAATTTCCCGGCGCTTTTCCCTCAAGCAGACCTCTGATCCGATTCTGGAGAAGCCTTCCCTCACAAAGTTCGCGGAAGGCCGGATGATACGGCCCGGCGAGCAGCCCCGCTTCAAGCGTACCTTCCGCATGCAGGCCCATGCGGATCACACGGATTCCCCGTTCCGTAAAATATTCCAGCAGACGCGCTCCGAGCACAACCGCTCCTTCAAACGTCTGCGGGCGATAATATCCGTTCCGGTAAAGACGCGCGAGCCGCGTCCCCTCCATCACAAGCGTCGGATATACCCGCACCGTCTGCGGACCAAGCGCCGCGAGCCGCTGCGCCGTCGTGAGATCGCTCTCATCGTCCGCACCCCAAAGGCCGGTCATCATCTGCAGCCCAAGCGCAAATCCGCCTTCCAAAATAAGCCGCGCGGCATGTTCCACATCCCACGCGGTGTGCCCGCGCCCGTTTTCACGCAGTACCTTGTCGTCCATACTCTGCGCGCCAAGCTCAATGGCGGTCACGCCATAGGACTTCAAAACCACGAGGGTTTCCGGATCGATGCAGTCCGGCCGGGTCGAAATACGGATTCCCCGGAACATCCCGTTATGTACAAACGGAGCCGCCGCTTCGAGCAGTTCCGTCCTGTATTCCCGGTCGATCGCAGTGAAGCTCCCGCCGAAAAAAGCGATCTCGCCTTCGCGGTTCTGCATCCGCGCCGCCTGGGCTTCACAAAGCGCGATTACATCGCCGCCGGATGGACAATCCGCAGCGCCGGAGATGCTTTTCTGGTTGCAGAAGCTGCACCGGTGCGGACAGCCCGCATGCGGCACAAAAATTGAAAGGTTCGCATGCTTCATTGGCCCATCAGTTTGAGCGCTTCCTTCGCAGCCGCCTGTTCAGCGCTCTTTTTACTGCCGCCGGAGCCTTTGCCGATCACGTTGCTGTTGAGGTGCACTTCGACCACAAACTTCTTGTTGTGATCCGGGCCGGACTCCTCCACCAGCATATAGGAAAGCTTTTCTTCCGGATTCTTCTGGATGATCTCCTGCAGCATCGTCTTGTAGTCGTTGAAGGCGAACTGATTTTTGTTCTCAAGCAAATCGACCACAAACCCAAGCACGAACTTGCGGGCGGGCTCGATTCCTCCATCGAGGTAAACCGCGGCAAGCAACGCCTCAAACGCGTCGGCCAGAATCGATGGCCGGGTGCGTCCGCCCATCATCTCCTCGCCGCGGCCGAGTTTGAGGTAATCTCCAAGCTGGATCTCCTCCGCGAATTCGCAGAGGGATTTTTCGCAGACCATCGCCGCGCGCAGTTTGGTGAGATCGCCTTCCGCAAGATGGAAGGTATTGAAAAGGTATTCTGACACGATGATTGAAAGCACCGCATCCCCCAAAAACTCCTGCCGCTCATTGCTCGAAAGGTTCTTCTTGACCTCGTTCGCGTAGGAGGAATGGGTCAGCGCGATGTCCAAATATTTTTTCGCCTGGAAGGTGTAGCCGATCCGCTCCTCGAGCGCGGCAATCTTCAAGTTGTTTTCCATCTGTATCCCCTCTCACTGCCCATCCCGCGGCATCCGGTTTTTCAGCTCGGCCAGTGAATGCTCGATCTGCGTAACCACGCCGCGTTCGGTGTAGTTCATCGCCTGGTGGATCGCGTTTTTGAACGCGCGCGCATCCGAACTGCCGTGCGCCTTGATCACCGGCTTTGTGATACCCATGAGCGGCGCGCCGCCGTATTCTTTGTAATCCATTTTGTTTTTGAAGCCGTTTACACCGTCCTTCACAAGCAGATATCCCATCTTGGTCTTTCCGCTGGCCATGAAGATCCCCTTGAGTTCGTTCGAGAACCACTTCGCAAGCCCTTCTGTCAGTTTCAGGATGACATTTCCGGTGAAGCCGTCGCAGATTGCCACGTCGCAGCAGCCCTGCGGCAGGTAACGCGGTTCAACGTTGCCGATGAAGTTAATCGGCGCATGCTGGAGCTGCTCATTCGCCTCCTTCTGCAGGTCAAGGCCTTTGGAATCCTCCGAACCGATGTTCACGGTGCCGACCCTTGGGTGTTTCACCCCGATGATGTTTTCCATGTAGATGCTGCCCATGATGCCGAACTGGGTGAGCATTTCCGGGCGGCATTCTTTGTTTGCGCCAATGTCGATCAGCATGTAACAGCCGTTTGCGTTTGGGATGACTGTCGCGAGCGCCGCGCGTTTGATCCCTTTGATCCGCTTGACAAGCACCGAGGCGCCCACGACAACCGCACCGGTGCTTCCGGCACTCACAAATGCGTCTCCTTCTCCGCTCGCAAGCATCTTGAGCCCGACCGCCATCGTGCAGTCGTCGTAAGACTTGACCACCTCGGCCGGGTCCACCTCGACCGGGATGACCTTCTCGACGTTCGTGATCGAAATCCGGTCAAGCGAAATGCCGTTCTTAGCCGCTTCGTCCCGGATCACCCGCTCATTGCCGACAGCAAGGATATCCACGCCGTATTCCTGCACCGCCATGGCGCAGCCTTTGAGAATTTCGATCGGCGCATGGTCGCCTCCAAACACATCCACAATAATCCGCATGTCATTTTCCTCCCTTATTCCGATTCCAATACCGTTTTCAGATGTAAAAGCCCCCGTTCAGCCACGGTCAGGTACCGCTGCTGCTTGTCCTTGATGCGTGTTTCCGCGGGCGGCAGGATTCCCATATTGCAGCCCATCGGCTGGAAATCCACGACGCTTTCGTCGCTGATGTAGTGCGAAAGCGCACCGCACATGCAGTCGCGCGGCAAAATAAGCTCTGGTTTCCCCAGAAGTATCCTGGCAAGGTGCTTCCCTGCAAGTATGCCCGACATTGCGGACTCAATATACCCTTCCACGCCGGTTATCTGCCCGGCAAAATAGATTTTCCCATTTTTCCGCAGCCGGAACGTCCTGTCGAGCAGACGCGGCGAATCGATGAAGGTGTTGCGGTGCATCACCCCATACCGCACAAATTCAGCGTTCTCAAGCCCCGGGATCATCGAAAAGACCCGCTTCTGCTCCCCAAATTTGAGATTTGTCTGGAAGCCTACCAGATTGTAGAGCGTCCCGTCACGGTTTTCCCGCCGCAGCTGCACCACCGCCCATGGACGGTGGCCGGTGCGCGGGTCGCGCAGCCCCACCGGCTTGAGCGGGCCGTAACGGATGGTGTCCGCGCCGCGCTTCGCCATGATTTCGATCGGCATGCAGCCTTCATAGACATGTTTTTCCGGCCGGTCAAAGGCATGCAGCTCGGCGCTTTCAGCCGTACGCAGCGCCTCATAAAAAGTTTCATATTCCTCTTTGCTGAACGGACAATTGATATAGTCGTCGTCCCCGCGCTCATAGCGCGCGGCAAAAAACGCCTTCTCCATATCGACCGACTGAAAGGTCACAATCGGAGCGGCGGCATCGAAGAAGCTGAGCGAACCGCCGCAGAGTGCCTCAATCTGTTTTGCGAGCGTGTCGGAGGTAAGCGGGCCGGTCGCGACAATTGTATAACCGTCGTCCGGGATTTCGGTCACTTCCCCATGCACGACCTCAATCTTTTCGTGCGCCAGGATTTTTTCGGTCACCAAGGCCGAAAACGCATCCCTGTCAACGGCAAGCGCGCCGCCCGCCGCCACGCTTGTTTTCAGAGCGCAGTCGACGACCAGCGAGCCTAATAAACGCATTTCCTCTTTCAGCATCCCGGCGGCAGAACCGATCCGCTGCGCCTTGAGTGAGTTCGAGCAGACCAGTTCAGCGAAGCTGGGATTATGGTGCGCCGGGGAATATTTCTGCGGCTTCATCTCATAAAGCCGCACCTCGATGCCTTCATTTGCGAGCGCCCACGCCGCTTCACATCCCGCGAGCCCCGCGCCGACCACCCGGACGGTCATTCTTCCGCGTCCTTTGCGGTTTTTTCTTCACCTTCACCTTTGCCCTTGACAGGCCGCGCATAATCGCAGTCTTCCTTCAGGCAGTGGATCATTGCGCCGCGTCCGGTTTTTTGGAACAGGGTCGCGCCGCATTTCGGGCATTTCTCCTCGAGCGGCTTATCCCAGGTCATGAACTGACATTGGGGATTGTGTTCACAGCCGTAATAGCCCTTGCCGTTTTTGGATTTCTTCGCAAGCACCTTTCCGCCACAGACCGGGCAGAGCCCCCCGGTTTCCTTGACAATTTTCTTGGTGTTGCGGCATTCCGGGAAGCCCGGACATGCCAAAAATTTTCCAAAGCGGCCGATCTTAATGACCATTTTGCGGCCGCAAAGCTCACAAACCACGTCGGTTTCCTCATCCGGCACCTTGACGCGGGTTCCATCCATATTCTTTTCAGCCGTTTCCAGCGTTTCAATAAAAGGCCCGTAAAACTTGGAAAGCATCCCGACATAGTCGGCCTTGCCTTCCTCCACCTCGTCAAGCTCCTTCTCCATATTTGCGGTGAAGGTCACGTCGACGATATTGGAAAACTGCTCCTCCATCAACTTGGTCGTCACCTCGCCCAGTGCGGTCGGCTTAAGCGCTTTTCCTTCCCGTTCAACATAGTTGCGCGCCAGGATGGTTGTGATGGTCGGGGCATAGGTACTCGGACGGCCGATCCCATTTTCCTCAAGCGCCTTGATAAGCGATGCCTCGGTGTAGCGGGCGGGAGGCTGGGTGAAGTGCTGATTCGGGGAGAGCTCCTTGAGATTCAGAATATCCCCAACCGCGAGCGGCGGGAGCGCCGCGGAACCTTCCTCATCGTCGTCCTTGCTGTCCTCGTAAAGGACGGTAAAGCCGTCGAATTTCACAGTGAAGCCGGAAGCCTTGAAGAGGTATTCGCCCGCGCTAATGTCGACCGCTACCGTGTCAAGCAGGGAATTTGCCATCTGACTTGCGATGAAGCGCTCCCAGATGAGCTTGTAGAGCTTATACTGCTCGGCGGTCAGGCTCTTTTTGATGCTGTCCGGGGTGATCGCGGGATCGGACGGGCGGATCGCCTCATGCGCGTCCTGCGCGTTCTTCTTGGTCTTGAATACGCGGCGGGTACCCGGCAGGTATTCCTTGCCGTATTTGCCGACGATATAGTTTTCAGCGGCCTCGGCGGCCTCGTTCGAGATGCGCAGGCTGTCGGTACGCATGTAGGTAATGAGGCCAACCGGGCCGAGATCTTCAATTTCAACGCCTTCGTAAAGTTCCTGCGCGATCTTCATCGTGCGGCGGGACTGGTAACCAAGGCGGCGGGAAGCCTCCTGCTGAAGGGTCGAAGTGATAAACGGCGGCGACGGGGATTTCTTGCGCACACCTTTTTTGACGCCGGCGACAGTATATTCCGCGCCTTCGAGCGCCGCTACGATTTTCCTCGCGGCTTCTTCATCAGGGATGGCGGTCAGATCGAGTTTTTTGCCCCCGATTGAGTAGAGCTTCGATGGAAACGGCTTCTTTGCATAACCCTTCGCGGCAAGCTTCGCGTCGATACTCCAGTATTCCTGCTGTTTGAAAGCGCGGATCTCCTCTTCTCGGTCGACGATAATGCGTACCGCCACCGACTGAACGCGTCCAGCCGAAAGCCCCTTTCGCACTTTGCGCCAAAGGAACGGGCTGAGCTTATAGCCCACGATCCGGTCCAGGATACGGCGGGCCTGCTGCGCATCGACCAGTTTTTCATCGATCTCGCGCGGATGATCCATGCCGTATCTCACGCCGGTTTTGGTGATCTCGTTAAAGGTCACGCGGTTCGGCTCGTGCAGATCCACACCGAGCATCTGCGCCAGGTGCCAGGAAATCGCCTCCCCTTCGCGGTCAGGGTCGGTCGCGAGGTAGATGGTTTCGCTCTTTTTAGCTTTCTTTTTGAGATCCTTGATGAGGTCCTCCTTGCCTTTGATATCGACATAGATCGGCGAGAACTCATGCTCGACATCCACGCCGAGCTTGCTTTTGGGCAGGTCGCGCACATGTCCCATTGAGGCAACGACATCGAAATCCTTGCCCAGATATTTTTTGATTGTCTTGGCCTTTGCAGGCGACTCGACAATTACGAGGTTTGACAAACAAAACCATTCCTTTCTGGAGAATCATTCTCTTTATCCGCATGCGTTAATTCGCAGTTGCTTTCAATCTGATTCCGGCTCCCGGATCACATACCGTTTGCCGGGCAGGACTTTTACAAGATCCTGCAGTTCAAGCTCGGTGAGCGCCACCATGCACTCCATCGCGGAAAATCCCGTCCGGCCGACGATCCAGTCGCCATCCGCCGGCTCCCGCCCAAGCAGCTCATAGATCCGCTGCGCCGGCATGGACACCGCACGCGCGTCGAGCTCCGCTTTTACAATCCGTTTTACCGGCGCGGCAGCTTCCTGCGCCACCATCAGGAATTCCTCCCGGCCGCTCCCGGCCGGACGCGCAATTTTGCGTGGAAAATTTACCTGCTGGGTCTGCATCGGCGCTGAAACAGCGCGCAGCCGCCGCACAATCGATTTGGGGTCCATCTTCTCAGGGAATTTGTTTATATATTCCTCTAAAATGCTGTAAACATTCACGACAATCTTCGCGCCATCCTTGATCAGCCGGTTACAGCCGGTCATCTTCGCATCGAAGATCCCGCCCGGCACGGCGAACACGTCCCGGTTCTGCCGCAGCGCATGATTCGCGGTGATGAGCGCTCCGCTCTGTTCGGGTGCCTGCACAACCACCACACCGGATGCGATCCCGGAGAGCAGGCGGTTGCGGATGTGGAAATTATATCTGCGCGGCGCTTCCCCAAACGGGAATTCGGAGATCAATACACCGCCATTCTCTAGGATGCTTCGTTTCAGTCCGTGGCTCGCCTGCGGATAATCGATATCCATCCCGCAGGCAAGCAGCCCGATCGTCCTGCCCTGTGCGCGAAGCGCCCCTTCATGGCATGCACAGTCGATTCCGACCGCCAGACCGCTTGCGATCGTGCATCCGGCGACCGCAAGGTCGTAGGAAAGCTTTGCGGCACAGGTTTCGCCGTATTGGTCGCTTTCCCGTGTACCGACCATCGTAATGACAAGTTCCCCGTCGATTCCCGAAAGGTCGCCGCGTACATATAATACACACGGCATGCAGTCGATATTTGTCAGATTGGAGGGATAGTCCGGATGATCCGGTGTAATGACGGCACACTGGTGCTTTTTCGCCCGCAGCAGGTTCTCTTTCGCATGCTCCAGCGTAGTCGCTTTGATCTTTTCGATCTCCTTTGGCGCGAAAATTCCAGTCGCGGAAAGCTCGCGCGCGCTCATGCGGTATAGGGCTTCGGGCGAACCGATTTCGCGGATCACACGATCCGCTTTGACATTGCCGATCCCCAGCGCTTCCTGCAGCCAGATCCAGTAAATGCGGTCAGCCATGCTCGGCCCCTCCTGTCATATCTTTTCCCTGTTGTCCTGATCGCTAGATCAAAGCCGGTCCCGGGTCATCTCCCAGACCAGAATTCCCGCGGCCATTGCCGCATTGAGCGATTCGCTGTCCGGCCGCATCGGAATGATCACCGCCCCGTCGCACTGATCGATCATCTCTTTGGCCAGTCCATTGCCCTCATTTCCGATGACGACGGCACAGCCGCCGGCTAGCTTTGCCTTTGAAACCGGCGCCGCCCCTTCACACAGCGCGGCGGCCCAAACCGGCACCTTCTCCTGCCGCAGCGCCGCGATAATACCGTCAAGATCGCCGCACACCGCAGACGGTACCTTGAACACGCCGCCCATCGACGCGCGCAGCACCTTGAGGCTGTACAGATCCGGGCAGTCGTCCGAAAGAAATACCCCGTCCACCCCAAAGGCGGCGGCGGTACGCAGGATCGTGCCGAGGTTTCCGGGATCCTGCAGGGATGAAAGCAGGAGAAATTTACCGTTACTGCCTATTTTAACAGGTTGCGTTTGGTTGTCAAGCATCGAAAATACGCCGAATACCCCCTGCGGGCTCGGTGACTGAGCCAGCTTCGCAGCCACCGAAGATGAAATTCCAACCAGCTCCAGGCCTTTTTCCGCAAGCTTCGTCAACACATCATATCGCTTGAACGCCTCTTCGGTGACATACGCCGCCCGCGGCGTACAGCCCGCATTGAACGCCTCCGCTGTGAGCTTGACCCCTTCGGTGACGAAACGCCCGGTTTCCCGGCGCGCCTTGCGCGAACCGGCCAGCCGCACATATTCCTTGACCGCGGGATTCTCCCGCGAAGTGATTTCCCGCAGCACCATGTGGCAAAATCCTCCTTTTATCAGAAAGGGATAAAATTACAAATACGCCCGCAGTCAATGACGCGGGCGTATACTGCAAGATTATTAAAGGGCTGCTTTCGCCTTTTCGCACAGGGCAGTGAACGCGGCCGCATCGTTGATGGCGATCTCGGAGAGCATCTTTCTGTTGAGATCGACACCGGCCTTGTTAAGGCCGTTCATCAGCGTGCTGTAGTTCATGCCGTTGATGCGAGCGGCGGCGGAAATGCGGGTGATCCACAGGCGGCGGAAATCACGCTTTTTCTGTTTTCTGCCGATGAAAGCGTAGTTTCCGGATTTCATGACCTGCTGTTTGGCCATTTTAAAGAGCTTGCTCTTAGCGCCAAAATAACCTTTGGCAAGCTTCAGAGTCTTTTTTCTTCTTTTGCGCGTCATCATTGCGCCCTTAACACGAGCCATATCTATTTACCTCCGTTATTTTTCCGATTATTTGTAAGGAATGAGCAGTTTAATGGTCGGAGCATTGGTCTTGTCCGCGTAGGTGCCCTGGCGCAGACGGCGGCCTCTCTTGGTGTCCTTCTTGGTCAGGATATGGGACTTGTAAGCACGGGCGCGCTTTACTTTACCATTTTTGGTGAGTCCGAAGCGCTTTTTTGCGCCGGTATGAGTCTTCAGCTTAGGCATTTTTGTTTCCTCCCTTAATATTGGTGGCCGGCTTTGGCGAAATAAACATAACCATGCTGCGGCCTTCCATCTTGGGCTGTTTTTCCACGTTGCCCACGGCAGCCACGGCGTCGGTAAACCGCTGCATAATGTTCGTGCCCAGCTCGGGATGCGCCATCTCACGGCCTCTGAAACGCAAAGCAGCTTTCACCTTGTCCCCGCCCTCAAGGAACTTGATGGCACGGTTGACTTTTGTGTTAAAATCGTTGGTATCGATGTTCAACGAGAGCCTGATCTCCTTGATTTCAATGACCTTCTGATTTTTTCTTGCTTCTTTTTCGCGTTTGGCCTGCTCGAATTTATACTTGCCGTAGTCCATGATCTTGCAGACCGGCGGGGCCGCCTGAGGAGCAATTTTCACCAGGTCAAGGTTCTTTTCAATCGCCATGTTCTGCGCCACCGCTAGGGAAACGATTCCCAGCTGCTCGCCCTCCGTGCCGACCAGACGAACTTCTTTGTCCCTAATCTCCTCATTGATGAGCAAATCCTTAGTGCTAATGCGAAACACCTCCAAAGCCTTTCTTACAAAATAAAACTGAGCGCAGGCAAAATCCACCCACGCTCATTGTCACACAATTACCCTCATCGGGAAAACCGTATTGACCAGCCGGCACATCACCGGCGAGGTGAGAACAGAATCTGCTCTGCTTTGTTTACTAAAGGATTGTATCATAGAATTTCTTCGCTGTCAACACCCTGTTTTTTGAAATCGAGCCGGATCTCCCGTCCGAGCGCGAACGAATAGAGCACGCATTCCTTCACTGGCATGCCCAGGCTTTCCCCGAGCACCCTGCGGTAAAGGTCCAGCTGCCCATAATACCGGTCGATGAGTTCCTGTGGCTCCTTCACATAATCGCTCTTATAGTCGACGATCACCGCCTGCCCGCCCTCAATAAAAACACAGTCGGCCACGCCCTGGATGGCGGTCCTGCTGTCACCGTCGAAAAGGCCGGTGTAGTCCCCAAGTGTCTCCTCGCCGACTTCCGCCAGAAAGCGCAGCTCACGGTAGACCTTCTCCGCCGTGAAAATCCGCCCGGCCAGCGTCCCGGAAAAGAACCGGTTCAGCTTGCCCGCATCGACCGCATCGGCTTCCTGCCGGGTGAGATATCCATTCTCCACCATCCGTTCAATCTCCGCAGGCGCGTCCTTCGCAGCTGCGGCGTAATCGGCGAACTGCATAAACTTATGCAGCGCATTTCCCATCTGCGCGCCGGTAAGTCCCGACGCCGACAAAAAGGCCGGGCGCCGGGCGAAGCGGTAAGCTTTGGCCATTTCGCCTTTGGAAATCTGTGAAACCGCCATCTTGGTCGGGATTCTCGTCTGCGCCTCAAACGGATACCGGTACGCAATCCGCTCCTTCAGCAGGGTAAGCAGCCGCGGGTCAGGGGCGGCCTGCCCCGCCTCATCCGCTTTTGCTTCCTGATCCGGGTCGTCCAGCACCGGCACGATCCGCAGGTTCAGCTGGCTTTCATCCGGCGCTGTCTGCACGTCCACGCCGATTTCAGCAAGCGCGGGCAAAAGGTCCTGATGGTGTACCGCCGCCATCAGGAGCCAGTCGAGATAGCTCGACGCGGCCCGCACCTGATAAGGCGAAAGCCTGCCGTCCGCTTCGAGCGGCGCGCAGTACCCCGCAAGCTTTTCCTCTGCCTTCGTAACCGTCCCGGTGATGTACAGCCGTTCCTTCGCCCGGGTGAGCGCCACATAGAGCACCCGAAGCTCCTCCGAAAGGGATGAACGTTCAATCTCAAGCCGCAGCGCCTGCATCGGTACCGTGGTAAACTGCTTCATCAGCTCGAAGTCACGGCGTACACAGGCAAAACCCAGCCGCGAATGCAGCAGGGTATTCCCATAGAGATCCTCCTTATTAAAACGTTTTGCACTGTCGCAGAGGAATACCACCGGAAATTCCAGCCCTTTCGAACGATGGATGCTCATAATCCGCACCACATCCGCCTGCTCGGAAAGGCTCGCGGCCGGAGCAAGGTCGCTTTTCCGCTCGAGCAGCTGGTCAAGGAACCGCACAAAGCCCGGAAGGCCCTTATAGCCGCTCGCGTGGTAATCGCAGGCGTACTGCACAAGCAGCAGCAGGTTCGCGCGGCGGGTTTCGCCCAAACGCATCACCTGTACCTTGCCAAGGTAATCGGTCAGCTCATAAATCTTGCGGATCACCTGGTCGGCGGTCGCGCCAGCGGCAAATTGCCGCAGACGGGCAAGCGTTTCAAGAAACGCCACGCAGTGCAGGTCTCCTTCGCCGGCGCGCGCGGCAAGCGCCGGATAGAGCGGCCCGCGCCTTTTCGCAAGGCGCAGAGCGGCCATTTCGTCCGCTGTAAAACCGAACAGCGCCGACATCATTACAGCGGCCAGGTCAATATCCAAAAGCGGATTGTCAATCACCCGCAAAAGCGAAATCACCGGTGCAATTTCCTTTGTGGTCAGGTAACCGCTCTTTGGTTCCGACCAGACCGGAACACCAAGCTTCGTAAGCGCGTCAAAATAGGACTGCGCCTTGCCGGACGGCGAACGCATCAGGATACAGATGTCTCCGGGCCGGACTTTCCGCAGCCCGCCGCCGTCCGAGACAAGCGTCCCGGCCTCCAAAAGCCCTGCGATCCGTTCGGCCACGTAGCCCGCCTCTACCGCCGATTTATCGCGCTCCCCAGCATATTCGCCGACATCGAGCAGCTCGAGTGACACGCCTTCCTGGACGCCCGGCGGAAATACCGCACCCGGGACAAGCGCTTCTTCATCAGTATAATCAAGTTCACCGATTTTTTCGCTCATCAGCAGCCGGAAAAAGAAGTTGATCCCGCCAATGACCTCCGGCGCGCTGCGGAAATTCTTTCCAAGGGTGATCCGTGCCGGGAAATGCGCGCCGTCAAAAGGCGCATAGCGCTTTTTCTTTTCAAGAAACAGCTCCGGCATCGCCTGCCGGAAACGGTAAATGCTCTGCTTGACGTCGCCCACCATGAAAAGGTTCGTTTCATCACGTGAGACGGCACGGAAAATGATTTCCTGCGCCTCGTTGGTATCCTGAAACTCATCGACCAGCACCTCGTCATAAAGCGCCGAAATGTTCTCAGCGAGCGGTGTTTTGGCGTATCCCGCTCCGACCGTGCGCACGAGCAAAGCGATCGCGTACTGTTCCATATCTGAAAAGTCCATCAGGTTGCGCTGGAGCTTTTGCCGTGTGAAATCGTCGTCAAACTCCTTCACGAGATCGAACAGCATTTCCACCATCGGCTTTAGAAATGCGATGTCCTCCGCGAACTCAGCGGCGGTTGCGCAGAACTGCCCCTTCGAAAGCCCGTCGACGATTCCCTTCACCGCCCTGCGCAGGCCTTGGACACTCCCCTTCTGCGGGCTGTCCCCTTTGAGCGGCCGCAGCTTATCAAAGGTAAAGGCGGCGAGTTTTTCGCAGACGCCGTCCCAGTCCCGCCTTGCCGCGATGGCGGCGGCCTGTTCCAGCTGAAGCAGATCGTGGGAAAATGCATCCAGATAGGCAGCGGCCATCGCTTCGTCTGTGGTGATGATGCCAAGCGCCTGCCGGGTCAGCTGTATCGCGTAATCGAACGCCTCCGCCGTGTAGGAAAGGATCGCCTGACCCCAGATTGAATCAGCCACCCGAACCGACGGGCTGTAATAGCCGAGCTTCTCGTCAAGCCAGCTGCGGTAAAACGGATGCGCCCGCACAAAGTCGTAGAGTGAAAATAAAGTCGAGAAGAGCCTGCTGTCGTCGCGTCCGCTGCTCAACAGCTCGACCAGCTCGGCAAACGCCGCTCCGCGTTCGCTGTGGAACCGTTCGACCGTGCCGCTTGCGCAATCGCGCCGCAGGATTTCAAGCTCCTTTTCGTCCGCTACCCGCAAATTGGGCGAGATACCGAGCAGCTGGAAGTTTTCGCGGATGAGGCTGATACAGAAGGAATGGACCGTCCCAATCTGCGCGCGTCCCAAAAGCAGCTGCTGCCGCAGCAGCTGTTCGTCGTCCGGATGAACGGCAAGCATGTCCGAAACGCGCGCCATGATCCGCTGTTTCATCTCGAGCGCGGCGGCATTCGAAAAGGTCATGACCAGCAGGCGGTCGGCATCGACGGGATGATCTTCGTCGAGCAGCAGCCCCACAACCCGTTCCACCAGCACAGCGGTCTTGCCGCTGCCGGCGGCCGCCGATACCAATACTGTCCCGCCGCGCGCCGAAATTGCATTCTGCTGTTCGGGCGTCCAGCGTTTTTCAGCCATCGGAGTCCTCCTTCCCCATCAGTTCATAGATGCGCTCCTTGTCAATCTCGCAGAGCTTTCGTACCGGGTCCCCCTCCTCATGCCCGCAGACCGCATGATAATCGCACCAGAGGCAGGGCGAATAATCCGACAGTCCGTCGGCTGGTTTGGCGCCGATCCTCCCGCCGTACAGGTCGCTGGAGATTTCAGTGAGCAGCTTTTCAACCTGCCTGCGGATCTGTGCCATCTGCGTGAGGTTCGCAAGTGAGCTGTGTACATCGAAGCTGCCGTCTTTCTTGGCCTTTGCTGGGATGAACACCCCGGCAAGGTCCGGCTCCATCGCGGAGAGGACCTCCCTGTCCTCAATCAGGATGCCGTTCATCTTGAGCCGCTTGAGCTGCTCGGCGCGTATTTCCTCGTCGGAAGCATGCCGCCCGGCCGAAATCACGCTGTCCCGCGCGGGCATGTAGAGCACACCCGCGGGGACCGGTTCCGTCCCGTCCGGCGAAGGATTCTCACAGATTGAAAAAAGGTAGATCAGCATCTGCAGGTTGAGTCCGTAATAGACGTCGGACAGATTGAAGGTCTTGCGGCCGGACTTGTAGTCCACCACCCGCACATATCGTTTCTGCCCGCGCCGCAGAACGTCCACGCGGTCGACGATCCCTTCGACGATCACCTTGGTGCCATCCGCCGCGATCAGGTCGAGCGGCTTTATCTGCGCATCCAGGTTGATCGGCAGCTCGAACGCTTCCGGCTCAAATTCGCTCTGCGAAAACTCCAGCCCCAGCCGCCGGAGCAGCCGGACAAGCGTGTTCACCAGCCGCCGGAAGAGATATTTGAAGCGCGCGGGCATCTCTTCGAGATTTTGGATCTTCGCGCCGAGGTCCGCTTCAATGAGTTCGGAAACCTCCGCACGCAGCTGCGCGTCCGGAAGGACGAAAAGTCCCCTGCCGCCATGTTTTTTCACCATCTTTTCGAGCACCAAGTGGATGAGCGAGCCCGATTCGATCGGATTAAATTCCGCTTTGCGGCGGGTGTTGAGCCGCAGCCCCACCTGGCAGAAATACGAAAACGGGCAGCTGTAGTACCGCTCGACCTTGGACGGCGAAATGCGCATTTCACGTCCAAAGAGCCTCCGCGCCGCCGCGCGGTCGTACAGGGCGAACTCCCGCGCGCCGCTGCAGCTTTCGAGCTGCGCCATCCGCCGCGGTGCGTTCTCCGCAAAATACGCCTTCAGCGTCGCCTCCCGGACGGAATCCCCCCGCCAGCACCGGGTCATCGCGTCAAACGCGGTTTTTTCGTTTACGGCGCGCCCAAGCGCGTCGTAAAAAGAAGGCGCGCCGAAGATTTTGTCCCCCAGGATTCCGCGCAGCTGTGCGAGCGCGCCGGACGGCGCGAGCGCGCCCCCCGCGGTGTCCCGCATCGGCCAGGTCATATAAAGGCGTTCAGACGCCTGGGTCAAGGCGAAATAGACGAAGTAACGCTCAAAGAGGGCGTACTGCTCCGGCGTACGCAGAAGATCCACGCCGCGCTCTTTGAGAAGGTTGCGCTCCGCCGGGGAAAAGATGCCCCCAGGCGCGTCCCACAGCGGGAACACGCCCTCGTTGAGCCCAATTATAAAGGCCGCGCGCGGACCATTCGGCCGGATGCGGTCCGCTGTGCCGACAATCACCTGATCAAGCGTCTGCGGCAGCGAGCCAATGTCCGAAGCGGCGAGGCTCATGCGCAAAAGATCGATATAACGCGAAAGCTTGAAGCTTGTCCCGCCCAACGCGCCTCCGAACACATCCAGAATCCCGACCAACAGATCCCAGACCTGCGCGCCGGTTTCCAAAAAGCGCTTCTGCTCCTCCAGATCCATCTCCTGTGCGCTCTCCTGGAGGTGCTCCGCCGCTTTGCAGTCGGCAAGATATTGGAATACCGCGCCCGCAAATCCACGTCCATCACAATTTTCCAGCCGGTTCATCAATTTGCGCAGCGGTCCCGCCAATTTTTCACGCGCCGCGTTGATCCGGGAAAGCGCGGCAGTCTGTTCCTCTGTAAAGCCTTCCACCATGCCGTCCGGATTATTGACAAAATCCGCAACCCAGGTAAATCCGCTGATTCCCCAGGTGAAGCAGTAATTTTCCAAAAGTCCCGCGTCCACCTGATCCACTCCGGTGATGCAGTTTTTTGCAAGTGAAAGCACCGCGTCGGTGGAGAAGTTCCCGCGCACCGCTTCGAGCGCGCCAAGCACGCCGCTCACCAGGGGATACACCTGGATATCCTCCCGCTGGTCGGCAAAAAACGGGATATCATACCGCGAAAAGACCGTTTCAAGCGGTACAAGATACCGCTCAAGGCTCCTTCCAATCACCACAATATCCCGGTAACGGTATCCTTTTTCCCGCACAAGCAGAGCGATCTGCGCTGCAATATACTCCAACTCATCGTAAAGGTCCTCGCATGATATGGCAAAAACATCCCGCGTATCCGCAGATATCTCCGGCCGCAGTTTCGGATATTCCCTCGCCACGGCAGCCAACGCGGGGTTTTGAAACCGGTGCGGCTCCCGCATCACGACCGGCGGACTAACCCGGGCGCCGCACCGTTTGGCCATTTCGGTCAAACGGTGCGCGGTACGCGCGGGCGCACTGAGTGCGCCCGTGGCGCCCGGCGCCTGCGGCCCCTCGCAGGTGAGCGTCACGGTCACACGCGGGCAGAACTCGAGCAGCAGCGCAAGCATCCTCCATTCCGCGCCCATAAAGGCCATAAACCCATCGATAAAGACTTCGTAATCCTCCAGGAAGTCCGGATGTTCCTCCAGTTTTTTGCAGGCGCGCCGCAGGTTGTCGTCCGGGTCGGTGTAACCCTGTTCAATGAGCGCCTGATAGGTCTCAAAAATCAGCGCGATGTCTCCGAGCTTGTCCGAAAGTCCCCCGGAAGCATCCCGCGCAACCGCACGCAAAATTTCCGGTTCCACGCCGGCGGTTTTCAGTTCACTGACGGTTTCGCACATCGAAGCGACCAGCGCCGCGTCTTCCGCGTTCCTTCGGTAAACCGACAGCCCGTCCCGCAGTTCCCCCAGCGCCACGCTCATGAGCAGATATTTTGCCGTTTCATCCAGATGAACGCCCGCAAGTCCTCCAAACTCCCGGAAAATGCGGTCGCAAAGACGTGTAAAGCTAAGCACCTCCACAGACAGGGCATCCTTCGCGCCGAGTCTGCGATAGAGCATCTTTTCGCTTTCAAACGAATACTGTTCCGGCACGATCAGGATCGCTTTCCTGCCATTTTTCACAGCCTGCCCGATCCGCTCATGCAGCAGCGTCGTCTTGCCCGTCCCGGCAATTCCAAGAATCAGATCCAGCATTCGTTCACCAGCTTTCGATTTTTCAAGTACGAGATCTATTCTACCACAAACGGAAAAAAAGTGCACACCGTTTTCACAGTGCGCACCTTCTCATTATAAGCTCATGCCGAGTTTGACCGCTCTTGCATTCGGCTCCGCAAGATGCTGTTTCTTCGGCGGGACGCATTTGAGGATCGCCTGTTCCACCGTTTCCAGGGAAGCGAAACCGCTCTCCTTGAGCGCTTTACCCAGAATAATCATGTTTGCAAGTCCCTTGAGTCCCTCCGAATCGGCCAGCGAAGTGGCCGGGACATAGAAACATTTGATATCGTCACGCTCACATTTTTTATCGATGAGCGCGCTGTCAATCACAGCGATGCCGCCGGGGGCAACCTTGTCGATAAATTTATCATAGGAAGGCAGGTTCATCGCGACGAGCAGGTCCGGGGTCAGCACCAGCGGAGAACCGATCGGGTCGTCCGAAAGGCACACCGAACAGTTCGCGGTGCCGCCGCGCATCTCCGGGCCGTAAGAAGGCAGCCAGGAGACATATTTTTCCTCGATCAGGCCGGAATAAGCGATGATCTTACCGGCAAACAGGACACCCTGTCCACCGAAACCGGCCAGCAGCATATTTTGAGTCATGCTCTTACCCCCTTATCCGTCCTGTCCGCATAGACGCCCAGCGGATAGTAAGGCATCATGTTGTCACGCAGCCACTGGAGCGCTTCGCTCGGGGTGAGGCCCCAGTTGGTCGGACAGGTCGAAAGGATTTCGACAATTGAGAAACCTTTTTTCTCCACCTGGCAGGTAAACGCTTTTTTGATCGCGGCTTTCGCCTTGCGGATATTCGGGACGCTGTCCACCGCCACACGTTCGGCATATGCCACGCCGCTCAGGGTGGAGAGCATCTCACAGACACGCACCGGGAAGCCCGCCATCGACACATCACGTCCGTACGGCGTAGTCTGGGTGACCTGGCCCGGCAGGGTGGTCGGCGCCATCTGACCGCCGGTCATGCCGTAGATCGCGTTATTGACGAAGATGATGGTGATGTTCTCGCCGCGGGTTGCCGAATGGACCGTCTCCGCAGTGCCGATTGCGGCAAGGTCGCCGTCGCCCTGGTAGGTAAACACCACATTGTCCGGCAGCGAACGCTTCACACCGGTCGCAACAGCCGGGGCGCGGCCATGCGCGGCTTCGATCATGTCACAGCCAAAATAATTATATGCAAGCACCGAACAGCCAACCGGCGCGACGCCAATGGCTTTGCCCTCCACATCCAGTTCGTCCAGCACCTCGGCGACCAGTTTATGGATTACGCCGTGGGTGCAGCCGGGACAATAATGGGTCGAAACGTCCAGAAGGGCGTGCGGCCTCTCGTAAACAATTGCCATTACCGGTCACCTCCTGCCATTTTTTCAAGAACCTCAAGCACTTCTGCCGGGGTCGGGATGATGCCGCCGGTGCGTCCGAAGAACTCTACCGGGGCTTTTCCGTTCACGGCAAGGCGCACGTCGTCCACCATCTGGCCCATGCTCATTTCAACGCAGAGGAATGCCTTTGCGTGCTCCGCCGCTTTCGCGATCGGCGCGACGGGATATGGCCAAAGGGTCAGCGGGCGGATCATGCCGGCCCTGATCCCCTTTTCACGGGCGGAATTGACCGCGCTGCGCACAATACGCGCGGTCGCACCGTATGCGACGACAACGAACTGCGCGTCGTCCACAAGATATTCCTCCGCCTTCGCATGATTCGCCTTCACGATCTCGTAGCGTTTGAACCGCTCTACGATGTTGTGCTCCAGCTCATCCGGCTGCAGGTAAAGCGAATTGGTGATGTGGTGCGGGCGTTTGTGCTGATGTCCATCGGTGGCCCAGCCGCTCTTATCGATCTTCTTGATCTCCTTTTCCGGAAAAACGACCGGCTCCATCATCTGTCCGAGCATACCGTCCGCAAGGATCATCGCAGGCATCCGGTAGGTGTCGGCCAGCTCATAGGCATCGAACACCATGTCGACCATCTCCTGGATGGTGGACGGTGCAAAAACCAGCACATGCAGGTCGCCGTGGCCGGGGGCGCGTGTTGCCTGCCAGTAGTCTGCCTGGGAGGGCTGAATGCCGCCAAGGCCCGGGCCGCCGCGCTGCACGTTGATGATGAGGCAGGGCAGGTCGGAACCGGCCAGATACGAAATACCCTCGGTTTTGAGCGAGATGCCCGGCGAAGAGGACGAGGTCATCGCCCGCACGCCCGCGGACGCCGCGCCGTAGATCATATTGATTGCGGCAACTTCGGATTCCGCCTGCAGATATGTACCGCCGATTTTGGGCATGCGTTTGGCCATATACGCCGCGACTTCGGTCTGCGGCGTGATCGGATAGCCGAAGAAATGACGGCAGCCGGCCTGGATTGCGGCCTCAGCGAGCGCCTCATTTCCTTTCATAAGGACCTTCTGATTAGAAGCCATGATTTCAATACCTTCTTTCCCACACGTCTATTTCTCTACAGTAATTGCGCAGTCCGGGCACATAATCGCGCACATCGCGCATCCGATACATTTTTCCATATCGGAAACGGTCGCGGGATGATAGCCTTTTGCATTCAGGACCGCTTTGTCCAGAAAAATAATCTTCTTCGGGCAGACGTCCACACAAAGTCCGCAGCCTTTGCAGGTGTTGTTATTTACTGTCATCTTCGCCATTCTTTCTAGCACCTCCTTAATTTCGGAGTCGTCAGGAGTTTTATGCCTCCCACGGCTTTTTTACATAGATTTTAACCGGATACACCATCCCGGCGGGCATCAGGCCCTCCAGCTCCGGGGCGATCCTTTCGTCAGCGGCGGTGAAAAGTACCGGCACGCCGTACTTTTGGGCTGTACGCGCAGCAAAATCCGCCGTATCCGCCACATCCCGCGCGGTGGTCTCATCCGCCAGGTTCGAGCAGTTCACCACGCCGGTCACCGAAAGCCGCGACACCACCTGGATATCGTCGAGCACCTCGGATGCATCTTCGGCGGTCCGGGTCAGATACCGGTAGCCGTTTACGACATAGAGCATGTCACAGCCGCCAGAAGCTTTGATTTTGCCGCTGTAGCGTCCAAGAGCGGCGGCGCCCGCATCGTCGCCGCCGACGTCGATAATGAGCTGACGCTCGGTTTCGATCTCCACGTCGAGATGCGCCGTCAGCGCGGGGATGTCAAGGTTTGATCCCGCGTAAACAGGCGCGATCATCCCTATCCCCTGTTCCTCCATGAGCCCTGCGAAATCTGCGCTGCGGAAGTAAGGGTTCACGATGTCCAGATCCACAAGCGTCACATTTTGACCCATTTTTTTATAGTCCAGCGCGAGGTTTACCGCCAGGTTGGTTTTCCCGCTGCCGTAGTGCCCCACGACAACGACAATCCGCTTCAATTGTTCCAGCAAACGGCCGCCTCCCTTCCAAAATCCTTTTCGATCACAGCCAGTGCGAACAGGCCGCTGCCCATTTTGCTTCTGGCTATTCGTTTATTATAACATCTGTCAAGGAAACGCACAACAGGTTGGGCAAAATTCCAGTTTTTCCACAAGCACGCTTTTCGTTATTGCACCGATAAAGTGCAAATCCAACAAAAAACCTCTCCCGTTACCGGCAGAGGCTCTTTTATCCTTCGGTAACGCCTAACGGCCCCTTTTTTTGGAGAGGATCACATATACGATCACCAGCACCACCGCAAGAATCAGCAGCCCGCCGATCAGCACCATTGTCGAACCGGAGCCGTCTCCTGTTTCGGGCAGCAGCGCAAAAGATGGAACCGATACCAGCACAAAGGTGGCAACCGCCAGCAGAAGCGCGGCAAAACGTTTGAAAAAAAGCTGCATCAATAGATCCCCCTGTAAAATATCAGAACATTTCTTTATATTATAGCGGTTTCCCGCGAACTGTCAACACAGGTGCGCACGAACGCACTGAAAAGCTTATACTGATTTTCATCCCCACGCAGCAGGTATTCCGGATGCCACTGTACCCCCAGCACAAACTCCCGGCCAGGCATGTAAGCGGCCTCAACGAGCCCATCTTCCGAGAGCGCCGCCGCGCTCAGCGCCGGGGCCAGCTCCTGTACCGCCTGATGGTGGATGCTGTTGACCATGATCCGATCGCGGCCATAGATTTCAAAAAGCGGTGTATCCGGCAGGATCTGCACTGCATGAGATGGTTTCTCGTAAGGTTTCTGCTGCTTATGACGGATGATCGACAGGTGCTGCTCCTCCAGATCCTGGTAGAGATTCCCGCCGAGCGCGACGTTTAAAAACTGCAGCCCACGGCAGATGCCGAGCACCGGTTTATCCGCCTCCAATACCCTCTGAAACAAAAGTGTTTCCATCCGGTCGCGGACAGCGTGGCAGTTGCCGCAGTAGGGCCGCGGCTGTTCCCCGTAAAGGATCGGGTCAATGTCATGCCCGCCGGTGAACAGAAATCCGTCGCATTCCCCCGCCAGCTGGGAAATTGTCTGCGGATCACCTTCGAGCGGCAGAATAACAGGAATCCCTCCCGCCTCCGTCACGCCGTCAAGATATTCCGGCAGCATCCAGACGCTTGCCATCGCGTCGTCATAAAGCGGCGTCACTCCAATTACAGGTTTACGCATCGGATCAACCCCCAGTTTGCACAGTATTTTTATCAAACAGTTTTGTGTTGAGCGTAATGACCGAAAAAATGATGAGCAGGTCGCCCACGAGCTTCCCCCAAGTGAAGGAATCCCCCAAGATAAGCAGTCCAACCAGAGACGCGAAGACCAGTTCCATTGTCGCAATGATCGAAGCGGTTCCGGAATCGATCCGGGTGAGCCCTTTCGTAAAAAGCAAAAACGGCAGCAGCGTCACCAGCGCGCCGATTGCCAGCGCCGCGAGCAAAGTTTTTCCATGCAGCAGTGGGAAAAGTTTCGCGGGCGAACAGAGCGGCAGCGAACCGAGCGCCGCAAACAGGAACGTATAGGCAGTGATTGTGATGCTGCTGTAACCTTTCCGCACGGCGAGGCTTCCAAAGACGCTGTAAAGCCCATAACAAAAACCGGACGCCACTCCGTATAGGATTCCCGCTGGAGAGAAGGCCGCCGGGTCCGCGTTCAGCACGCCCGTCACCAAAATACAGCCGGTGATGGTGATGACCAGCGCCACCAGTTTTTTGCGGGTGATCCGGTCATGAAAGCAGATTGCGGAGATGATCATGATGAAGATCGGCGCGGTATTGAGCAACACAACCGATACCGATACGGAAACCAGATCGATCGACATAAAGTAGCAGTAGTTGAAAAGCACAAAACTGAGCATCCCGGTCCCGGCAAAGATCCAGCAGTCCTTCCAGTTGATCCGAAGCGCTCCACGGTCAAAAATCGCCAGATAGCCCGTAAGCAGTACGCCAGAAACCAGCGCGCGCACCGCAACCACCTGCATCTGGCTGAGCCCACCGGCGGCAAGCTCATTGTATAGCAGGGCGATCATTCCCCATAGAAATGCCGCCGTGACAATGTAAAGGTAGTATCGCGCTTTCAAATCATCCATCCCTTTTATTTTCTGCGTATAGAAAGAAAAGGAGCCTGTACCGGCCGTTTTCCCGGCCGGTACAGCTCCGGCATCGCCTTCGCTCAGAAGCCCAGCTCTTCGCCGACGAGGATCACCTTGATCCTCCCTTTGAACTGCTGCTGCGCAAGCACCACAAAACCGCAGCAGAGACGTTCATCGCTGCGGCAGTCCCGGCAGTTGCCCAGCACCTTACAGGGAACTTTGCGGTCAAGCCGCACGGCGTTCGCGGGCGCGGCAATGCTGCGCACGCGGTCGCGCGCGGCATCGAGATCGGTGACAATCTTATTGTAACCCGCGACAACGATCACGCTTTTCGGGCCGTAGAGCATTGCCGCTGTACGGTTTCCGACCCCGTCCACATTGTAAAGCTCCCCATTTTCGGTCACGGCGTTCGTACTGGTAAAATAGGTGTCGCACGAAAAAGCCTGGTGCATGATCTGCGCCGGGTCCGCCCCCTTTGCCTCCCGGTCGAGGAACTGATATTTTCCAGAGCGCAGAAGCGCCTTTATCC